>JGI1357J11328_10003771_pt1 | contig 10293 bp, 8 predicted proteins | sample Subgrocontami54m_FD_11328 | JGI IMG/M metagenome (IMG submission 11328)
TTCGTGTCCGCCGGCAAGAAAGCATTTCTCGACGCGATCCTGAAAGCGCGGCCTATCGTACTCGAGCCCATCGTCAACATCGAGATCAATGCACCCGAAGCCAACATGGGCGACATCGCCGGCGATATTTCGTCCAAGCGCGGCCAGATCAGCGGCACGGAAAGCGCAGTGGCCGGGATGGTGACTATTGCCGGCCGTGTGCCGCTGTCGGAGATCAACAACTACCAGGCGCGGCTCAAGTCGGTGACCGCCGGCCAGGGCTCGTATGAAATCGAACTCAGCCACTACGAGCCGGTGCCGTCGCACGTTCAGCAGCAGCTCACTTCACAGCACAAGCACATCGAGGACCCGCAGTAGACATCAGCGTGCGCAATGGCTGCGGGAGACCGCGCGGCTTCACCTTGCCGCGGGTGTCTTGCGAACTGCATCGCCGCGCCGACAAGCCCGGTATAACCGGCCTCAGAAATGAAAACCGTTACTCTCCCCTGCGGTGAGCGCGTACCAGCGTTCGGTCAGGGCACTTGGTGCATGGGCGACAGCCGCGCCGCACGCGCGGAGGAACTCGCAACGTTGAGGCTCGGGCTCGACCGCGGCCTCACGCTGATCGATACCGCCGAGATGTATGGCGACGGCCGGGCCGAGCAGCTCGTCGCCGAGGCGATCGCCGGGCGGCGCGACCAGGTCTTTCTGGTAAGCAAGGTGCTGCCGCAACATGCGACGCGGCGCGGAACGCTCGCCGCGTGCGAGAAAAGCCTCAAGCGCCTCAAGACCGACCGCATTGATCTTTATCTCCTGCATTGGCGCAGCGATGTGCCGCTGGCCGAATCGCTGGAAGCGCTGATCGCGCTGCGACGCGACGGCAAAATCCGCCACTACGGCGTAAGCAACCTGAGTCTCGCCGATATGCAGGAGCTGTGGCCGCTGCCCGGCGCCGCTGCCGTCGCCACCAATCAGTTGCTCTACAACCTTGGGCGCCGCGGCATCGAATGGGATTTGCTGCCGTGGCTGCGCGAGCGGCGTGTCCCGGTGATGGCCTATTCGCCGCTCGAACAAGCGCGGCTCATCAAACATCCGCAGCTCGCGTCTTTTGCGCAACGCCACGGCCTGACCGCGGCGCAGGTCGCGCTCGCCTGGTTGCTTGCGAGCGACGATGTGATTGTGATTCCGAAGTGCTCGCGCCGCGAACGGCTGCAGGAAAACCTCGGCGCGCTCGAACCTATCCTCACGGCGGCGCAACTAGCGGAACTCGACCGGATGTTTCCGCCGCCCGCCGGCCCGCGCCAACTCGATATGCTGTGACGAAACAACTGCGCGGCGCGCGGGGTGGTGCAACAATCGCGACCGGATTTTGGCGCGGCGAATTGTGAGAAAATCGGTCCGGTTCCAACCACAGCAGGACTCCGATGCAACTGCCGCTCGACGACATCAAGGTGCTCGATCTCAGCCACGCGCTGGCCGGACCGTATTGCTCGACCATGCTCGCCGATTTCGGCGCGCAGGTAATCAAGCTCGAGCCGCCCGGTTCAGGCGACATTGCGCGCGGCTGGGGTGCGTCCATGCCCGGCGGGGAGTCCGCCTACTTTGTCGGCCTGCATCGCAACAAGCAGGACATTGTCATCGACCTCAAGCACCCCGACGGCAAGCAACTGTTCTTCCGCCTCATCGAGCGCTGCGATGTGGTGTTGGAAAACTACCGCGTCGGCGCGCTCGCCCGGCTCGGACTTGACTACGAAGCGGCGCGCAAGCGCAATCCCGGCATCATCTATTGTTCGATTTCCGGCTTCGGTCAGGACGGCCCGTACCGCGATCGCGCCGCGCTCGATCTCATACTGCAGGCCGAGAGCGGCATGATCAGCGTCACCGGCGAAGCCGGCGGCAGCGGCGTGCGTGCCGGCGTTTCGATTGCGGACCTTACCGGCCGGAATGAACGCCGCCTACGGCATCATGCTCGCGCTCAGGATGCGGCAGCGCACCGGTGAGGGGCAGCAGGTCGACATCTCGATGCTGGAAGGGCAGCTGGCGCTGCTCGGCTCGGCTTTTGCCAACTATTTTGCGAACGGGGAGGTTCCGCGGCCCCAGGGAACGGCGTATTCGGCGGTCGTCCCTTACCAGACCTTTCACACCAAAAGCCGTGATCTCGCGCTGGCGATCGCCGGCGAGAAACTCTGGCGCAAGTTCTGCCCGGTCATCGGCTGCCCCGAGCTGACGGATGACCCGCGCTATCGCACCGTTTCCGACCGGTCACACAATCGCGCAAGCCTGATCCCCACGCTCCAGCAGGTTTTCCTGACGCGAACCTATGAGGAGTGGGAAGCGCTGCTGCTCGCCAACGACATCCCGGTCGGCGCCATCAATGATCTTGCCCAGGTCGTCGATCACCCTCAGGTCAAGGCGCGCGGCGCATTAGTTGATCTGGATCACCCGCGCGCGGGCAAGTTGCGCGTGGTCGGCTCACCCGTGCGTCTTTCCCGCACGCCTGCCACCACGCGCGCGCCGGCTCCGACCCACGGCCAGCATACCGCCGAGGTGCTCGGCAAATTTCTTGGCATGAACGACGCCGAGATCGCGGCGCTAGGTGCGGCCGGCGTGATCGGCCTGCCGGCGTCCTGACTCCGGGTTCGCGAGCCTCGCCACGGCATTCCGTAAGCGGAAATTACCGGTCTGGGCGGCGCGCGCGCGTCCCGTTACAATAGGACCATGCCGGCACGGTCGTTGCCCGCCGATTGCCACGTTTATCCATGAAGCCTGACGATTCCGGATTTTCGATACCGCAGCAGCAAGTCAGCGTTGACGTTCTGCTGGAAAAGTACGCCAAGGCGGGCGAGCGGACCACCGCCGATGTGCAGCGCCGCATTGCGCGCGCACTTGCCGCCGTCGAGCAGGACCCCGCGCGTTGGGAGCGCGAGTTTTTCGAAGCGCTGACGGGCGGATTCATTCCGGGCGGGCGTGTGAATTCCGCCGCGGGCACCAACCTGCAGGCGACGCTGATCAACTGTTTTGTGCAGCCGGTGGGCGATTCGGTTTCGAAGAGCGTCGACGGTAAACCCGGGATCTACGTCGCGCTGATGGAGGCGGCCGAAACCATGCGCCGCGGCGGCGGCGTCGGCTATGACTTTTCATCGATACGGCCCAAGGGCGCTTATGTGCGGGGCACACATTCGAGCGCCAGCGGCCCGGTGTCGTACATGCGCGTATTCGACCGCAGTTGCGAGACCGTCGAGTCGGCCGGGTCGAGACGCGGCGCGCAGATGGGAATCCTGCGTTGCGACCACCCCGACGTCGAGGATTTCATCCACGCCAAGGATCACGGTGAACTGCGCAATTTCAACGTAAGCGTCGCGGTGACCGATGCTTTCATGCGCGCGGTGGAATCCAACGGCGACTGGGAACTTGTTCATGCGGTTGCGCCGGGCGAAAGCGTTGCCAACGCCCGCCAGCGGACCGACGGCGCCTGGGTCTACCGCAAGGTCAAGGCACACGACCTGTGGCGGCAGATCATGCTTTCGACCTACGACCACGCCGAGCCGGGCGTAATCTTTATCGACCGCATCAACGCGGACGACAACCTGTCGTATTGCGAGCGTATCGACGCGACCAATCCGTGCGGCGAGGAACCGCTGCCTGCCTACGGCTGCTGCTGCCTCGGCAGCATCAACCTCACGCTGTTCGTGGTCGATTTGTTCACGCCGAAAGCGCGATTCGATTTCGAGTCATTCGGCCGCGTGGTGCGTCCCGCGGTACGCATGCTCGACAACGTGCTCGATGCGACCGTCTGGCCGCTGCCGCAGCAGCAGGCCGAGGCGCAGTCCAAGCGCCGCATCGGACTCGGTTTCACCGGGCTAGGCAACACCCTGATCATGCTCGGCCTGAAATACGATACCGAAGACGCGCGCCGCATGGGCGAGAAAATCGCGGAATACATGCGTGATGAAGCGTATGCCGCGTCGGTCGAGATCGCGAAGGAGAAAGGCGCGTTTCCGTTATTCGACGCGCAGCACTATCTGGCGCCGCCGCGCTTCGCCTCCCGCCTGCCCGCGGCACTCAGAGAGGACATCGGCAGGCACGGGCTGCGCAACAGCCATCTGCTGTCAATTGCGCCGACCGGCACCATCTCGCTGGCGTTTGCGGACAACGCCTCCAACGGCATCGAGCCGCCCTACGCGTGGACTTACCAGCGCAAGAAGCGCATGCCCGACGACACGCACAAGGTCTACGAGGTCGAGGACCACGCGTGGCGGCTGTACCGGCATCTGGGCGGCGATGTCGGGCGGCTGCCGCCGGCATTTGTGACCGCGCTGGAAATTTCCGCGCTCGACCACATGCGCATGGTGGCGGCGATTTCACCGTACGTCGATTCGGCGATCAGCAAAACCGTGAACGTGCCCGAGGACTATCCCTACGATCAGTTTGAGAGTCTTTATTTCGAGGCGTGGAAATCCGGATTGAAAGGCATAACGACCTATCGTCCCAACGTGGTTCTCGGGAGCGTTCTTTCGGTCGCGTCCGCCGCGATCGACCAGCCCAACGACCTTGATACCTCGGATGCCGACCGGCGCATCCGGCTCGAGGCGGCGCCGGAGCCCGCCCTGTGCAGCCTGCGCTGGCCCGGCCGGCCGACCTTGCCAGACGGTAATCCCGCATGGACGTATATGGTCGAGTCGCCATTCGGCCGCTTCGCCATCTTTGTCGGCCACATCGAAAACGGCGGCACGCCGTACCCGTTCGAAGTCTGGGTGAACGGCAACGAGCAGCCGCGCGGCCTTGGTGCGGTGGCCAAGACGCTTTCGATGGACATGCGGGCGCAGGACGCGGGGTGGCTGCGAATGAAGCTCGACGTGCTCGCCCGCACCGGCGGGGAGGCGTTCGATTGTGCCATGCCGCCCGCGGGCAAACTGCTGCGCGTGCCGAGCTGTGTCGCCGCGTTCGCGCGCATCGTGCGCTACCGCGTGGACCGGCTTGAGGCTCTGGCAGAACCGGACAGCAAATCGCCGGTGCTCGATGCCCTGTTCGCGAAAAAAGAGCCGAAGACCGGCAGCGACGGCACAATGTCGTGGAGCGTTGATGTCTACAACCCAAGCGCGCAGGACGACTTCGTGCTGATGTTGAAGGAACTGGTGCTGCCCAACGGCCAGCGCCGGCCGTATTCGGTCTGGATGGCAGGCGTCTACCCGCGCGCGCTCGACGGCCTGTGCAAGCTGCTGTCGCTCGACATGCGCGTCATTGATCCGGCCTGGATAGGCATGAAACTGCGCAAGCTGCTGTCGTATGACGAGCCGCTCGGTGATTTCATGGCGCGCGTCCCTGGCGACGTACGCCAGGAGAACTACCTCAGCACTGTCGCCTACGTCGCGCGCCTGGTCATACACCGCTACGCGATGCTGGGCGTTTTGGACGAGCGCGGCTTTCCGGTACGCGAAATGGGCGTGCTCGATACGCCCGAGGATCGCAAGACCGACGCATACACCCACCGGTCCGACCACGGCAAACTGTGCAAGGAGTGCGGCAACTCAGCGCTAATCAGGAAAGACGGCTGCGAATTCTGCGTCGCTTGCGGCGCCATCGGCGCCTGCGGTTGAGCTCGGCGGAGTAACGCCGGCCGGATCGGCTTTCGTCATCGTTTCCGGAATGCAGCGCAGGTTTTTATTGTTCTGTTCGCACCTGCGCCCGTAAAATCGACTTTCACAAGGGGAGTCTCATGACACATCCAGTATTGCGCGTGTTGGCGCTTGCCGTTTTGTTCGGGGTTTCGTGCGCGGCGTCGGCGCAGTCCTATCCGTTGCGGCCGATACGCATCATCGTGCCGCTGGCGCCGGGTGGCAACGTCGATATCGTCGCGCGCTCGCTTGCGCAGCAGCTCACCGAAAACCTCGGGCAGCAGGTCATCGTCGAAAACCGGCCCGGGGCCAGCAGCCTGGTCGGCACGCAAGCGGCCGCCAAGTCAGCGCCCGATGGTTATACGCTGCTCGCCGTAGCGAATACCTTTGCCACGGTACCGTCGATCGTGACCAACCCCGGCTACGATCCGCTGAAGGATTTCACCGGCATCACGCTGACCTGCCTGGTGCCCCAAGTGCTGGTGGTGAACCCCGCGCTGCCGGTGCGCTCGGTGAAGGAACTGATAGCGCTTGCGAAAGCGCGGCCCGGAGAACTCTCCTATGCGACCTCGGGTCCGGGCGGCACCGGCCACATGGCGATGGAGCTTTTCAACCGTCAGGTCGGCGTAAAAATGCTGCACGTGCCGTACAAGGGCAATTCACAGGCAATCGTCGATGTCATCGGCGGGCAGGTGATGCTGATGTTCGATCAGGTGAGCACCTCGGAGCCCTACGTCAAAGCGGGCAAGCTGCGTGCTCTGGCCGTTTCCAGCCGCACCCGCTCGCCGCTGTTTCCCGATATTCCCACCATCGACCAGGCGGGGGCGCCGGGATTCGAAGACATTACGTTTAACGGATTGGTAGCGCCGGCCGGTACTCCGCGCGATATTCTCGTGCGCCTGAATGCGGAAGTCGCCAAGGTCGTGCGCGTGCCGCAACTGAGCCAGCGCTTCCTCGCACGCGGCGTGGAGCTGAAAGCCAGTGCGTCGCCGGAAGAATTCACCGCGCACATCAAGGCCGAATTCGACAAGAAAGGCAAGCTCGCGCGCGAGGCCGGCATCAAGCTGGACTGATCAGGCGGGAGCGGGGGCAAAGGCGCGCTGCACAGGTGAACACTTTGTCGCCACGAGACGAGGGCGAGCCCGCTTTCAAAGCGCCGCCGCTGAGTTGTGATAGCCATTTCCATGTGTTCGGCGCGGCTGCGCGTTACCCCTACGGTTCCGATCTTCGCTACCCGCCGCCGCTCGCGCCGCTCGAGGACTATCTCGCGCTGTCACGCCGCCTGGGCTTCGAACGCTACGTGTTCGTGCAACCGAGCGCGTATGGCCGGGATAATAATTGCATGCTCGATGCGATGCGCGAAGTCGGCGCGGCATGCAGGGGAATTGTCGATATCGATGAAAACGCCCCCGATGCTGAGCTGGCGCGCCTGCACGCGGCAGGCGTACGTGGGGTGCGTATCAATGTGTCGCCGGTCAAACCACCCGCCGCCGGCTTCGCGGCAACCATGCTCGCGCGTATCGAGCGGCTGCACGCGCGTTGCGCCGAATCGGGCTGGCAACTCGACTTCCTGACGCCGGGGTGGCTCACCAGCGAGTTGATGGGCACACTCAGTAAGCTCAAGGTGGACTTCACCGTTGCCCACATGGGCATGTACCTCGCGCGCGAGGGCGTGGATCAACCCGGCTTCAGGCAACTGCTCGACCTGTTGCGTCACGGCGACGGGCGCTGCTGGATCAAGCTCACCGGCGTCTACCGCATGTCGGTGGCGCCCGGATTCACCGATGCCGCGCCGATGGCGCGTGCGCTGATCGAGGCGGCCCCCGACCGCATCATCTGGGGCAGCGACTATCCGCATCTGTCATTCGCCGACCAGGTGGGTTCAGTCGAGTTGTTCAACCTGTTCGGCCGGTGGGCGCCGGATGAAGCACTGCGGCGCAGGATTCTGGTCGACAACCCGCAACGGCTTTTTAAATTCTGAGACCCAGTTCCTTCTGCAGGTCTTCAATCACCTGCGCCCGACTGCGGGTCATCCAGGGTTTGCGCCCGCCGATGGGCGCGTTCTGGATCTCGGGCACAACCTTGAGCGCGACAAATACCGGGCCGGTCATGGCCAGTATGCGCTCGATGTTGATGGCGAAACCTTCAAGGTTGTCGTAAGTACAGGCGGCGGGATAACCAGTTCGTTTCGCTGTCGGGCAGCCACACCACATGCGTGACGCCATTCTTTTTCATCGCGTCGAGCACAGTCTGCGGATCGAGCTGTGTTTCGTGTGGCAGGGCCGTCATGGAACCTCGCGAAGCTATGAGCGGGAATCAACGGGCTTACTCGGAAGTTTCCCTGCGCCTGACCGCGCGCGGCATCGCCTCATCCCCGCGGGTTCCTTCGATGCTTTTCCATGCGGGCCGCTGCACGCTGAAAAGTTCGCCCAGCGACGCGTATCCCGAGCCCGACAGACGGCATACCGGATCGAGCAGCCGCGGATCGACGCGGCCGTCCTTCCACACCGATGGATCAACATGCGCGTGCACGATGCGGCCGAGAACGATGTGGGTGTCGCCGTCGTCCACGATCTGCACCAGCTTGCATTCCAGGTGCGCTTTCGCCTCCCCCACCCGCGGCGGGCGCACCTTGGCCGAGGCTACCGGCGTCAGGCCTGCCCACGTGTATTCGTCCTCATCGCGCGGAAAATCGGTGGAGGTGAAATTCATTTTGTCCAGCAGGTGCATCGTCACGATGTTGGCGACGAATTCCGGCACTTCGCGCAGGTTGGAGACACTGTCCTTGACGCCATGCGAACCGAACGCGACATAGGCTGGATCGGTACCCATCAGGTTGAAGTATGAGTACGGCGCAACATTGCGCACGCCGCCCGCGGAAATCGTCGAAATCCATCCGATCGGCCGCGGAATGACCAGCGCCGTCATTAACAGGTAGAAATCGCGCATGGGCCAGTCGCCGGGACCGACCTCCAACGGACGGTCCAGTGTCTGCGGCGTAGTATTATGCGAAGCGGCCATGGCGGCGCCTTTCGTTAAAGCGAACGGGATCGGCAAAAATAGTAGCACAAGAGGCGGCGGGCGCAGACCGAGAAATTCCTATATGCTCGACACGGGCGCTTCCGCGGGCACCGCGAGCATCCAGACCGCGAAGCTGATCGGTGCGCGGACGATCGGGACCTCGGGCTCGGCTGTTTGCCTTCGACGAATTGCCGGCCGCCAAGGCCTGGATGGAATCAAGCTCGATGGTGGGCAAGACCGTCGTGCGCGGACCATAGCGGGGCCAGCCCGGAACCCGTCGAGCAAGTGCCGGCGCGTCTAAACCATGCCGCGAGGGTGCGCCAGGAGGTCGCGCCCCGGTCGCGCTGCTAAAACCCGGCCTGCGCTCAACGCTCGGTCAGCGCGCGCTCGCGAGCCCTGTTTATCGGCTTCGTCAGGTAGCGCAGCACCGAGCGCCTGCCGGTGATCATATCGACCGACGCGAGCATTCCCGGGCTGATGGAAAGCTTCTTGCCGTGGTAATCGATTGCGTTGCTCGCGGTCCTGACATGCGCGATGTAATACGGCTCGCCTTGTTGCGGCACGACTGAGTCGGCCGCGACGTGCTCGACTTTGCCTTCGAGTCCGCCAAAGATGCTGTAGTCGTACGCGGTTACTTTGACCACGGCGCGTTGGCCGACGCGCACGAACGCGATGTCGGCGGGACGCAAACGGGTCTCGACCAGCAAACTGTCTTCAACCGGCACCATTTCCACCATGGGACTGCCCGGTTGCACGACGCCACCGACGGTCTTGTTCAGAATGGTCTTGACGATCCCATGCATGGGCGCACGCACCAGCGTGCGGGTTGCGCGGTCTTCCAGGGCAGGCATCTGTTCCGATACTTTGGAGAACTCGGATTGTGCGTGCGCGAGCTCCGCGCCGGCCTGGGCGCGAAAAGCGGCATCCGTATCGGCAAGCTTGCTGTGCACTTCGCCGATCGCAGCCTGGGCGCGTGGAATGGAGAGCCGCGCCTGATCGAGCTCGGTTCGGGTGCGCGACTGCTCGCGCTCCAGGCGCAGCAGCTCGACTTCGGAGACGACGCCGCGCTTTACGAGCGGAGCGGTGATGTTGAACTCGCGCTCGACGAGAACGAGCTGTTCGGCAAGGCGCTCGGAGCGGGACTGAAGCTCGCGCAATTCACTTTCGCGCTGGGCCAGTTGTTGACGCAGGATTTGCGTCTTGGTGGACAACTCTGCTTGCCGTGCGCGATACAGCGCGGTTTCCTGCTGCGCGACGGTCGGGTTGCCCGTTTGCACAGCGGCGGGCATCGAAAAGCCGGTGCGATTCACTTCCGCCGTCAAGCGCGCGATCTTCGCTTTCAAACCCAGCGCGCCTTGCTCGCCTTCACGGTAGGCCGCAATGAAGCGCGTCGGATCGATGCGCATGAGCGGCTGGTCTTTCTGCACGACGTCGCCTTCGCGCACCAGAATCTCTGAAATGATGCCGCCCTCGAGATTGGTGATGACCTGCACCTGGCTTCGGGTGATCACGCGGCCGTCACCCCGTGCGATCTCCTCGATCTCGAAGTAGGCAGCCCACGCGATTGCGAGGATGAAAAAAACTGCTACCGCAGCGAGCAATACGTGCGGCAGGCGGCGCTCGCCAATGTCAGCAGCGCCGACCTGATCCGGCGTCCAGCCTTTCGATATTTTTTTAC
>JGI1357J11328_10003790_pt1 | contig 10267 bp, 10 predicted proteins | sample Subgrocontami54m_FD_11328 | JGI IMG/M metagenome (IMG submission 11328)
GCTCCCCGCCCTCTGGCGTCACGATCACCTCCCCCTCCAGGATATAACAAGTCTCCGTGCTGTCGTAGCTCCAGGGAAAGATGGAGACCTCTTTACTCCAGGTTGGCCAGTCCTCGACCTTGAGCGCTGTGAGTTGCTCCGGGGAAGGGTTGCGCTCTACTCGGATCTTCATGTATCTGTCCTCCTTTCGTTTCAGCATGCCTTCTTCGCACGTAGCCGGATGGTAAGATGCCCCTGGCGAAGCGGTCAAGTCTAAACTGGGACCGGAGGGCGCGTTGTGATCCGCCTTCTCGGACGATCCTTGGAAACGATCGAACGCTCTGTTATGATTCATATGAAAGTGAGAAACGGAGAGGCCATGCCAACTCCTGAGGAACTTAAGGAAGAGGAAAGAAAGTTACGGCAACTTCGGGTCGTGGTCAGCCTCACGATGAGCACGATCAGCCAGACTACACTTTCGCTGGAGGAGGCCGCCAAGATGATAACCGCCACGAGGGCGTTGGCGCTACGCCTCTTTCCCGGGAAGGAGCTGGCCTTCGAGCTGATCTATCAGCCCCGCTTTCGGAGGCTCCTGGCCGAACGGTTCCGCCTCCATTGAGGTTGGGACCCCCTCGGCATCCTCACTAATGATGACCCAGAAACCGCAGCAGTTCGCTGAGGCCGACCTGCTCCTCGGCGCCCATATCTCGATCGCGGGCGGAGTCGATCTGGCGCCGCTGAGGGGCAAGCAGGTTGGCTGTCGGACCATCCAGCTTTTCACAAAAAGCAGCAATCAGTGGCGGGCTAGGTCCTTGCCCTCCGAAGAGATCGATCGATTCCGCGCGAATCTTCAAGCTGCTGCAATCGCTCCTGCCGTGGCCCACGGCGCCTACCTGATCAATCTGGCCTCCACCGACCCCGCGTTGCATCAGAGGTCGATGGCCGCCTGCCTGGAGGAGCTCGAGCGAGCCGAGGCGCTGGGCATCCCATATCTGGTGATCCATCCAGGGGCCCACATGGGGGCCGGCGAGGAGGCGGGATTACGACAGGTGGCGAACAGTCTCCGGGAGCTCTTGAAGCGGACGAAGGGCTGTCGCGTCCAGGTAGTTCTCGAGACGACCGCTGGCCAGGGAACCGCCCTGGGGTATCGCTTTGAGCAGATCGCTCTGCTCCTGGATCAGATCGGTCTCCCGGAGCGGACCGGCGTCTGCCTGGATACCTGCCATCTGTTTGCCGCCGGCTACGACATCCGGACCCTCGGCGATTATCACGGCGTCCTGCGTGTGTTCGATCAGGTCGTGGGCATACCCTTCCTCAGAGTCATCCACGTCAACGACTGCAAGAAGGAGCTGGGATGTCGCGTGGACCGTCACGAGCACATCGGCAAGGGAACGATCGGCCTCGAGGCGTTCCGCTGCCTGGTCACTGATCCCCGCCTACGTGGCATCCCGATGATCATCGAAACCCCAAAGGACGGCGACTTCGTAACAGCCGATCGCCGAAATCTGGAGACCCTTCGAGGTCTCGCGGATGAGCAGTGGGCTGAGTGATAGCCTGCCGTGTGACTTCATTGATCGCTCCGCCATCACCGGGAAGATTTTTAGTTGCATTGATTCTGAAAAGGGGCTAACGTGGGGCCGCAAGGAGAGGTGGGAATAGGTCCGCGCCTGTGGCCCTGCCGCGGGCTAGCGGAAGAGAAGATACAAGGAGGTCAACCAGGGCTGTTTCGCTATGATCCAGATGTTCCATGTGTACAAGACGTTTGGAAAAGATCTGGAGGCCTTGGTCGATGTCGATCTTCATATTCACAAAGGGGAGATGGTCTTCCTGGCCGGTCCCAACGGTGCAGGGAAAAGCACGCTACTCCGCTTGATCTTTTGCGACGAGCTTCCCACCTCTGGGCAGATCCTGGTCAATGGCCGCAACATCGTCCGTATGAAACCGAGGGCGGTCCCGTATCTGAGGCGGACTCTGGGGATCGTCTTTCAGGATTTTAAGCTCCTTCGCGACCGGACTATCGAGGAGAACCTCGCCCTGGTGGCCTCGGTGGCCGGCATGACGACGATACAGGCACAGCGAAAGATCGCGCAACTGTTGAAGCTGGTGGGGCTTTCTCACAAGGCACAGATGGTTCCGTATAAGCTGTCAAGCGGCGAGCAGCAGCGGGTGACGATGGCGAGGGCGCTGATGAATGATCCTCTCATCCTCTTGGCCGACGAGCCAACCGGGAACCTGGATGCTGAACTGGCCGCAGACGTCATACGACTTCTTTTTGAGATTAACGCGCAGGGAACCACCGTCTTGGTGGCTACTCACAATCTCAAACTGGCGGAGGAGGCGGGCTGTCGCACAGTATTTCTCAAACAAGGAAGGATCGTCGAGGAATGGCAGCGGGTGAACCGGCCGATAGGTCCGGCTCAACAGAAAATGGTTTAGGGCGTAGGGTAGAGGGTTCAAACCGGCTCGTCTCGAATCTCGCACTTTAATCTTGCATTTGGCTGATGATTGAGAAGCTGAAACATCTGTTGGCTCATGCCCTGATCAACCTGGTTCGCGCTGGGTGGGGTGGCTTGGCGTCGATCGCCAGCATCGCGGTGTCGTTTGTCATTATCGGCATCTTTCTCCTTTTGATCCAGCATTTCAACGCGCTTGTTGCTGAGTGGAAGGAACAGTTCCAGGTTTCTGTCTTTCTGGATGATCAGATCACCCCCTTGCAATTTGAGATGCTCAGGCGACGGATCGAGAACGAGGCAGCCGTCAAGGCCTTCACTTTGACGACTAAGGAGGAGGCGCTTGCAAGCTTCCGCCGGGAACTCAAGGGGCAGGAAAGTCTCCTCGAGGGCCTAGGTGATAATCCGCTCCCCGCTTCGTTCCAGCTTAAGATCCGCGGAGGGTATCAAAGCCCGGAAGCTCTCAAAGGGCTCAGCGCGTTCCTGAGCCGCCTCGAGGGGGTGGAGGATATCCAGTACGGGAAGGAATGGGTCGAGCGTATTTCCCATGCCGCACGACTCATCAGGCTACTCGGCATCATCATCGGTTCGGTGCTGACGCTAGGGTCAGCTATGATCGTCTCGAAAATCATTCAACTCGCAGTCTATGCCCGTGCGCAGGAGATTGAGATCATGCGCCTCGTAGGCGCCACCAAGGCGTACATCCGCGCCCCCTTCCTGGTGGAAGGGGTGCTTCAGGGCAGCCTTGGCGCCGGGCTCGCCTTGGGTATACTGTTCGCGGCCTACCGATTCGTCGCACCGACCTTCAATTTGGCCTCCCCGCTCTTCCCGACGGCGGCGGGCCAAGGATTCCTGGAATCGTCGATGATGGTAGGTTTGGTGGGCGGGGGCGCAGTGATCGGCGCCCTGGGTAGCTCGATCGCTGTCAGCCGCTTCCTGAAGATGTAGCCGGCAGTCACTCGAAGGGGGACAATGGCTCGTTCGCCTCTTACCCTTGGGGTGGTGGTAGCCCTTATGGCGGTTCTTCTTCTCTGCCCGCCATCTGGCTTGGCAGTCGAAATAAAAACAGGACCCTCTTCGCGCCTCCGCGAGAAGCGCGAAGAGCTCAAGCAGGTGAAAGGGGAGCTGGACCGGAAGCGTAAGCAGGCGCAGCAGGTGGCAAGGAAAGAGCGATCGCTTTCCGAGGAGTTGGACCAGATCGATCGGGAGCTTCAGCGGAAGGGACGGGAACTGAAGGAGTTACAGGCCAGGCTGAAGGTAAGCACGGAACGGCTTCAGACCACCCAGCGCGATCTTAAGCTGACCCGGACTCACCTTGACCAGATGCAGGGCCTGTTCCGGAGGCGTGTCCGCGCCATTTACAAACAAGGGCGGAATGGCTATGTCCAGGCCCTCCTGTCCTCAGAGGATCTGTCGGGCGCCGGGCGCCGCATACGATACCTCGCTGCGATTGCGAATCAGGACCAGCAGATGGTTGTTGCCTACACGGCTGTCATCGAGACCCTGAGCACCAAGCAGGCCGAGCTGGAACGGTCGAAGACTGAACTGACCCTGGGTCAGAAGGCCGTCACAGCAAAGCGCGAAGAGATCTTGGAGGAACAGCAGGCCAGACGCCTGTTGCTGGCCAAGGTTCAGGAGCAGAAAAAGGGCCACCTGGCCGCCATCCGTGGGCTGGAGCAGGCGGCCAGCGAGCTCCAGGGCCTCATTGGTCGCCTGCAGCAACAGAAGCGGTCTCAGATCGGGAGAGCGCCTTCCCCCGGACCGTTACGAGCCCCTGCCTTTTCTGAAGGACAGATTGGGTCGTTTGCATCGCTCAAGGGCCGCTTACCGTGGCCGACGACCGGCACCCTGACCTCTACCTTTGGCAGACAAGAGCACGTACGGTACAGGACGGCGACCTTCAACCACGGCATCGAGATCAACGCGCCAGAGGGACAAAAGATCGCTTCGGTCTCTGACGGCACGACGCTGTACGCCGATTGGTTCAAAGGGTACGGCCGCTTGATCGTCCTTGACCACGGGGAAAGCTACTACACCGTCTATGCGCATGCCGCAGAGATCCTCGTCAAGGTGGGCGATCGAGTGGCGAAGGGGCAGGCTATCGGGTTGGTGGGTAACACGGGGTCGGTGACCGGATCGCAGCTCTATTTCGAAGTGCGACATCGGGGCGGGCCCCAGGATCCCGTGACCTGGCTTGCCCCCAACTGATGTGAAACGAGAGGGTCTAGGGTAGAGGGTATAGGGTTTAGAATCAAAGGGGACCCTCTAGACCCTAAACCCTAACCCCTATACCCTGTTCTTAGGAGGAATCGATGAGATCTGGAGGTTATTTTCGGAAGGGGTGGAAGAGGTTGGTCGTCGCATTGACCCTGGTGCTGTTGGTCATCAGTGGCGGCGGCCACCATGAGGTCACGGCTGTCGAGGACAACTATGAGCGGCTGAAGGTCTTCACCGAGGTCCTGTCGCTGATCCAGACGAATTACGTGGAGGAGACGAAGCCCCGCGACCTTATCTACAGCGGCATTAAAGGGATGCTGGAGACGCTCGATCCTCACAGCGCGTTCATGCCGCCCGATATTTTCAAAGAGATGCAGGTCGAGACCCAGGGTTTGTTCGGCGGCCTGGGGATCGAGATCACGGTCAAGGACCGGATGCTTACGGTAGTGGCGCCAATCGAAGGGACCCCCGCCGATCGAGCTGGCATTCATCCGGGCGACCGGATTGTGAAGATCGACGGGAACCCGACCAAAGACATGACCCTCATGGAGGCGGTGAAAAAACTCCGGGGCCCCAAGGGCACGAGCGTTACCCTGGCCATCCTCCGTGAGGAGTCCCCTGGCCCGTTCGATCTGCCGTTGATTCGGGAAGTTATCGAGGTGAAGAGCGTCAAGGTCAAGGATCTGGGCGATGGGATCGCCTATGTCCGGATCAGCGCGTTCCAGGAGCGGACCGGGAAAGACCTCCTGAAGGCGATCGAGCAGTTGGGGCAGGGCGTGATGTCGGCCCTGGTGCTGGACCTTCGCAACAACCCGGGTGGCCTCCTGAATCAGGCCGTCCAGGTGTCCGATCTGTTCCTGGACCAAGGGCAGCTCATCGTCTACACCAAGGGTCGGCTCAAGAACCAAGATCTCCGCTTCTCGGCCGAGCACGGGGCTCAGGTCCCCAAGGTTCCCATGGTGGTCCTGGTGAATGGGGGCTCCGCCAGCGCCTCCGAGATCGTCGCGGGCGCCCTTCAGGACTGGAAGAGAGCGGTGATCCTTGGGACAAAGACCTTCGGGAAGGGGTCAGTGCAGACGGTTGTTCCGCTGAGCGATGGTTCCGGCCTGCGTTTGACCACGGCGAAGTACTTCACGCCGCAGGGACGGTCGATCCACGGCACCGGGCTTGTGCCTGATATCATTGTGGAGACGCCACGGCCCACCGTGGCCAAGGCACAGGGTGGGCCCGGTGAAAAGGAGGGTGAGCCAGGAAAGGAGCGGCCCGAGAAACGGCAGGAGAAGAAGATTTCCGAAGAGGAGGGAGACACGAGTCTCCAGATTGGTAAGCGAGAGGGACCCGATCCCAACAGCGACGTCCAGCTAAAGCGGGCAATGGAGATTCTCAAGGCGAGCCGGATCCTCGAGAAGGGATTCGTGAAAGGGAACACGGGATAGCAGCAGCTATCAGTATTCAACAATCAGTTCTAAGCCTGATCGCTGATAGCTGATAGCTGCTCTTTACAATGGCACACCTAACCTTGGGGATTGAAACCTCGTGTGACGAGACGGCGGCCGCTGTGCTAGAGGATGGCCGGCGAATCCGTTCTTCCGTGATCGCCTCCCAGGATACCCTCCATGCCCCCTACGGCGGGATCGTTCCCGAGTTGGCCTCCCGCCGCCACGTGGAGGCTATCTGGCCGGTGGTTCAGGAGGCGCTCACTAGGGCGGGGGTCACCCTCGCCGAGATTGACGGGATCGCGGCAACGGCGGGACCAGGGCTGATCGGTTCTCTGCTGGTTGGTCTCTGCTTCGGGAAGGCGCTCGCCTTTGCCCGTGATATCCCACTGGTCGGCGTGAACCACCTGGAAGGACATCTCTATGCCGCCACGCTGGATCATGAGGGGCTATCTTTTCCCTTCACCGGACTCGTGGCATCGGGTGGCCACACCAACCTCTATCTGGCCACAGCCCCAGGGGTCTACCACTTGCTCGGTCGGACCAGGGACGATGCTGTTGGAGAGGCCTTCGACAAGGTGGCCAAGTTGCTCAGCCTCGGTTATCCAGGTGGGCCGCTGATCGAGGAGTGGGCGCGTAAGGGCGACCCGAACGCTGTACGGTTTCCCAGGCCGGTTCCCCCGAGAGGTTCATACGATTTCAGCTTCAGCGGCCTGAAGACCGCAGTCGTCAATTACGTAAAGGGTGCAGGGGGGACCACCCTAGACCCTGGTCTTATTGCAGACATCTGCGCTGGATTTCAAGAGGCTGTGGTGGATGTGCTGGTTCGCGTAAGCCTGGCGGCGGCGAAGGCGTCCGCCTCTCGCCGTCTCGTCCTGGTCGGAGGGGTGGCCTGCAATGGCAGGCTCCGGTCGAAGCTCACGGAGCGGGCGGCAGAGGAAGGCGTACAGGTCTACTACCCCAAACCGTCGCTCTGCACCGATAACGCTGCCATGATCGCGGCCGCCGGTTACCCTCGCCTTCTGCGCGGTGAGCGAGCTTTACTTTCGTTGAACGCCGATGCCAATCTCGCGCTCGGCCTGACGTAAGGGAATACAAATGGCAAAGCTACCGATCCTGCTCTACCCATCCCCCGTCATCCAAAAGAAGTCGCTGCCAGTCACGTCGATCGATGGCGAACTTCAACGCTTCATCGATGACATGGTGGAAACCATGCTTGCGGCCCCAGGTATGGGGCTTGCCGCTCCCCAAGTGGGGGCACTCAAGCGGGTCATCGTCATGGATCCTTCTCATGATCGTGCGTCTACGCGGCCCCTGGCCCTTATTAATCCCGTGCTGGTTGCTGCTGAAGGGCAAATCGTAGAGGAAGAGGGATGCCTCTGTATCCCAGACCTGACGGAGCCAATCTCGCGATTCAAGCAGGTGGTGGTGAAGGCCTATGATCGGAATGAGAAGGAGGTCATTCTGGAGGAGGCTGGCCTGTTAGCGCGTATCCTACAGCACGAGATCGATCACTTGAATGGCATTCTGTTCATCGACCGCCTGAGCACGGCAAAGCGTCTCCTGCTCAAGCGACAACTCAAAAAGGCAGCCAAACAGGGGAACTAGCTTTCAGCGATCAGCAGTCAGCTTGAAGCTGAAGGCTGAAAGCTGACTGCTACAATTTCATCTCGACGTTGGCCTTGGTCTTGAGACTCTCGATCCACTCCTTGAATTTGGCCTCAGTCCTCTGATCAAACAGGATGGTGCGAATCTGCTCCTTAACCTGGTCGAATGGAAGGACCAGTCCAGGGACCCGCTCCTCGACGACAATGAGGTGGAAGCCAACCGGAGTCGTGATGATGTCGCTGGCCTGCCCGACCGGCAGGGTAAGCGCGGCCTGCTCTAACTCCGGCGAGAGATCTCCGCGCCTCATCGTCCAGACCTCACCGCCGGATGACGCGAGCGGCCCTTCCGAGTACTGCTGAGCGACCGTAGAGAAGTTGGTCCCCGATTTGATAAGCCTCTGCGCCTCCTCAATCCGGTTCTTGGCGCGCGATACCTCGCTGGGCGTCGCCTGCGGCGGTACAGCCACGAGGAGATGGCGAACCTTGAATTGGGACATGTCCTTGAATTGCCCTTGCTGTTGCTCGTAATATTGCTGGACCTCTTCGTCAAGAACCACGACCTTGGATCGCACCTGCCTCGCCACCAGCTTCGTTAGCATGATCTGATCGGCGATCCCCCTCCGAAACTGCTCCTCGCTGAGCAGTTCTCTGGACAGAGCAGCCTTCAAATCCTCGTCGCTGGCCAACCCGTTGCGCTTCTTCAGTTCCTCAATGGCGGACTGAACCTCCGCAGGGGTCGCCTCGGTCTTCTCCTTCTTCGCCTCCTGGAGCTGCAGCCTCTTGAGAATCAGCTCGTCCAGGATCTGGCGTTCCGTGCTACGAAGCCGCTGCTCTCGCTCCATCCCCAGCGTTTCCTGCACGATCCTTCGGATGGCCTGGAGCCCTTCCTCTTGCACCTCAGTCAGGGTGATCACGTCATCGTTGACAACGGCAACGACGCGATCGAGGATGACTGCCTCGGACGCAAAAGCTGTCAAGCTTGTCCAGAGGATAGCCACCCCCAGCACACGAGCAGCCACCGCGCCCTGCGCCCTGCGCCTCTTCATCGACACTCCTGAAGTTGCGACAACAGAGCCTGAGCGGTCGCGATTTTGTCGCCCCCGACCACTGCGTATTCCAGGACATCGCCCCCCGCACCGTCAACCCCTCCGTGCCCCTCTTTTGTAAAGGGGGGGTGGGGGGATTTCGGGATGTAGCGCAACCGGCCGCCTTCTTCACGAAGCAGGGCTGCCACCTTGGCCGGGGCAAGGGGTGGCGACTCACTGAAGACGATACGGATCGTCTTGCCGGCAGCATCGACCTCACGGATGTGGAGCGCCCTGGCCAGGATCTTGAGGGCCATTGCGGTAAGCAGCCGCTCTGTCTCATGGGGAGGCTCACCGAAGCGATCGACCAGTTCCTCCCGAAGGGCGGAGACCTCCTGCATAGATGTGAACGCAGCCAACCGTTTGTAGAGCTGGAGCCGGACGTTGGGATCCTCAACGAAGGCCTCCGGCATATACCCCTCCGCCTCCAGCCTGATGGAAGGCTCGACAGGCTCCGCAGCCACTTCACCCTTCAGCTCCCTGACCGTTGACTCGATCAGTCTGCAGTACAGATCAAATCCCACGGCGGCAATCTGGCCGTGCTGCTCGGGTCCCAGGAGGTTGCCCGCTCCTCTGATCTCCAGGTCTCTCGCCGCCACCTTGAATCCAGAACCGAGATCGGTCAGTTCCGCGATGACCTGGAGCCTCTTCTTTGCCACCTCTGAGAGCACAGCATCCTCAGGCACCAAGAGGTAGGCGTACGCTCGATGCTTGTCCCGACCGACCCGCCCGCGAAGCTGGTAGAGCTGCGCGAGGCCCAAGGCGTCGGCTCGATCAATGATGATGGTGTTGGCGGCGCCGACATCCAGACCGGATTCGATGATGGTGGTGCATAGCAGGACATCGAACGTGCCGCTGTAGAAGTCGCACATAATCCGTTCCAGGCGCCCTTCCGGCAGCTCGCCGTGAGCCACCGTCAGCCTCGCCCGGGGAACCAACTGCTTGATCAGGCGTGCCACGCTCTGGATACTCTCCACACGATTATGAACGAAAAAAACCTGTCCTCCTCTATCCAGCTCCTGCTCTATCGCCTCTTTGATGAGGGCCGGGTCGAACCTGGCTACGGTCGTCCTGATCGAGAGGCGATCCTCCGGCGGGGTCTCGATGGTGCTGATATCCCTAACCCCCAGCATCGACATGTACATCGTCCTCGGGATCGGCGTTGCGGTGAGCGTCAGGACATTGACCTGTCGCCGGATCTGCTTCATGCGCTCCTTGGCCGCGACGCCGAAACGGTGCTCTTCATCCACCACAAGCAGCCCAAGGTCCCGAAAATGAACATCCTTCTGAAGCAGGCGGTGGGTACCGATGACGATATCTACGATGCCGTCACGGACGCCACGCAGTACGTCGCCCTGCTCCTTACGACTGCGGAAACGCGAGAGCATCTCCACCTTGATCGGGAAGTTGCCGAACCGCTCGGAAAAGGTCCGGAAATGCTGCAGGGCGAGGACAGTGGTCGGGACCAGGACCGCCACCTGCTTTCCCCCCAT
>JGI1357J11328_10003800_pt1 | contig 10253 bp, 8 predicted proteins | sample Subgrocontami54m_FD_11328 | JGI IMG/M metagenome (IMG submission 11328)
ACCGGGGTCAGATTACGTTGAACGCGAATAACATTACCGTGAACGGTACTATTACGGCGGCCGGAAAAGGATTTTCCGGCGGCACGGGCGGCGCCGGCGGCACGGGCGGCACTGCAGGTGTTGGTGGTGCGGCCGCGGCCGCAAATAATGGAACGTCCGGCGGTAACGGAGGAAATGGTTTGGCGGGAACTGCAGGTTCCGGTAGTTTCGGTGGAGCCGGTGGAGCGTTGGCAACAGGTAATGCCGGCGCAGCAGGCGGCGCTTTTGGAGCAAGCGGTGGAGCCGGCGGAGGACGTGGTATTGAAAGCGGCTCATCGAATGCGGGGACTGATGGAGGATATTCCGCTGCGGGAACAAATGGTGATACTTCGACCGACGAGTCTCTCAATAGCGGTTCCGGCGGTGGTGGCGCATCGGGTGCTCCCGGTGGCGGTGGTGGCGGTGGTGGTGGAGCCGATAGCACTGCAACGACCGGAGGCGCGGGAGGCAATGGCGGTGTTGGAGGTTCGGGTACTGCCGGCGGAGCCGGTGGTGCGGGCGGTGGAATTATAAAATTACATGCCCGCCAAGCTCTTTCCGGAAGCGGGACAATTAATGCGAAAGGGAATGCCGGCACGCAGGGTTCTTCCGGGTTTGCGGGCGCAAATGGTATTGTCGGCGGTGGCACAATTGGAGGCGCTGCGGGTACGGGAGGTATTCCGGGCGGTAGTGCCAGCACTGCGGGTGGAAATGGTTCAAGCGATGGCGGTGGTGGCGGTGGTGGTGGCGGTTATGGTGGTGCGGGTAATTCCGGCGGTGATGGCGCGGCGGCGGCGTGTTGCTGAAAGCGGATGCGGTAAGCGCTATGACATTCAACGGAACCGTTGACGTGCGGGGAGGGAACAACAAAACTTCTATTGGTGGTACGGTAAAGATCTTTTATAGTTGTTCGAAATACGGCGCTACCATTAATGCGGGAAGGACGTTTGAAAGTGCTGTGAACGGGTGTCCTACGGCAACAATACCACTTCCTCCACCGGAAACGTCTACGTCCGGTGGTAGTGCCGCAACGCCGACCAATACCGAAACAGAAACTATTACGAATGAAACCGGCGGGACGGTAACGGAAACTGCGGCCAACGATGGAAGCACGGCAACGGTTGCTGTGGAGCCGGGAACGACAACGGATGATGCGTCGTTTACCGTCATGACGTTTTCTGCCAGCGAGGTGTACACGAATGACCCCCTGCCAAGCGAGTTGCGTCCGGGCGGTCAGGCCGTTTTTGATATTTCTGCATCGGTGGGCGGGGCAGCGGTCACGACATTTAATGTGCGGCCGTTGTCTTTACGGTTTACGTATCGCGAGAACCAATGGGTTCAGGGCGTATTTGAAAATAATATCCGTCTCGCTATGTTCGATCAGACGGAAGGTCTTTGGCACGTTCTTGAGGATGCTGTTATTGATACGGTAACTAATACCGTAACGTATACAGCCGACCATCTTACGCGATTCGCGTTGGTCGCTCCTGCGGATATTGTTCCTCCTGCACCACCAACGAATGTTACTGCGGTGCGGCAGGCAAATTCCGTCGTGCTTTCCTGGGTCAGTCCCACACGAGATTTCCATCACACCCGTATTTTGCGCTCAAGCGATGCGGCGGTTGACGGCACGATCATTGCCAAAAGCGTTCGGGGAGCGTTGTATGAGGACACAACGGCGAGTGCCGGTACGACATATTATTATACTGTGCTTTCTGTTGACCTTGCCGGTAACCAGTCCAGCAACGTAACCGTTGCGGCCGCGGATGCTAAAGTTCCCGAATCGCCGGGAACATCCGAAGTGTTTGCATCTCCGGCGGCGTCCGCAATAGCCGATGGCGCACTTGTGCGCATGGAGGGGGACAGCAAGGTATGGATAGTGCGCAAGGCCGGTGACGTTATTGTTTTGCGTCATGTTGTGGACGCCCGGCTGTTTTATGTGTACGGACATTTGGGCGGCGCCTCAGCATGGGGACGTATCCGGCGCGTTGCATCGTTGGATAACACGCGCCCCTCGGCGTGGGTGCGTAGTCCCGACGGCAAAGTGTGGGAAGTGAACGGGGATGGTACCCGTCATTGGATGCATATGACTTGGGAACAATTTGTTTCGCGCGTAGCAGGAGGAAGTTCGTCTCTTGTCCCGAAATTAATATTTGAAGTGAACGACCCCGAGATGCGGTTGTATACGCCGGGGCCCGATGTTTTGCCGTAAAGTTCCTTCACGTACGGGTTTAGTTGACAAACAAATTATTACCTGCTATACTCTTTTTAGAAGTGAGTGTTCCCTTTAAGGGGACCCTTTCTAGGTAGGCGAAAGACCTTGGGGCTTTTCCAAGGTTTTTTGCTTTTTAGCCCCCGCACCGGATGTTTGGTGACGGGGGATTTTTTCGATATAATATATAAGCCGGAAGAGCTGGCACTCACTTTAATACCTAGTATTTGGAGTCAAACCCTCTTCCGGCATAAGGGAAAGAATTGATAAGAAATGTTTTGCGAGCGGCATTAGGGAAATAACGAGAGTGTCGGAATCGACATTTTTATAAAAAGGGTGCCCTGCAGCTGCGAGCAAGATCATTTCTTAATCATTATCTACTTGCCTCTCATCCCAATGACCCGCATGTCAAAACGAATTATTGTATATTCTGCCAGCTTGCTAAGCTGGGTTTTTATTTTTTATGCGCACGACGCCGGCGCCACGGTTCTCGGTGATATTCATGGTGCGCCGCCCGATTCCCAGTCCCGCGTAGCCTTCACCCGCGCCATGAGCGTTGTGTGGGCCGCAACCGTGGGCGACCAGGTTGTTTTCAATGTCGATAAATCTTTTGATGCGCAGGGACGCACCCAGCTTACCGCAACGCTTCGTACTGTCGGCGCCAAATCGTATTTTTATGTTGAGAACGACTATTTCAGCGGCTTGAGTGCGCAGGCGCAGGCCGACGTGCTCTCTGGCATCCAGACGGTCGCAAATGAGTTCGACAATAATATTTATCCCAAAGAAACCGCGGTATTCGGCACGCCCTGGGAACCCGGTATAGATAACGATGCGCGCATCACGATACTTGTGAGCCGGCTTGTGTCCAACGCCGGCGGATATTTCCGCACGGACGACGAGTACCCCAAGAACCTTGTTGCCACCAGCAATGAGCGGGAAATGGTATTTGTGAACGCGGCGAACATAACGAACATAACAAGTACAAAAAATTTCCTTGCACACGAGTTCCAGCATCTCATTTCTTTTTATCAGAAGGTAAAACTGCGCGACGCGGATGACGACGTGTGGCTTAACGAGGCGCGCTCGGAATATGCGACGACCGTTGCCGGATACAACACAACGTGGAACGGCTCATATCTGCAGTCGCGCGCGCTTTCGTTCCTCAGCAATCCCACGGACAGCATTACGGAATGGAAAAACTCCACCGAAGATTATGCGGGTGTTACCATGTTCGCGCATTATCTCGCCGACCATTACGGTTCCGCGGTCATTACGCGCTCTCTGCAGCGGGCCGAGCAGGGCATTGCGTCCATCGATGCGGCGCTCGCGGAACTTGGTTACAGCGACCGCTTCGCCGATATCGTTCAGAACTGGGAAATAGCTTCATATATTAATTCTGCGGCCACCGGAACGAAATATGCGTACAAGAACGCGTTGCTGGGGCCGTCCAATTTCAAAATATCCCAGGTGACGTCGACATATAATTTTCCCGGCACGTCGCTCGTGTTCGGCGAAAGCATGAAGGACTGGGCGGGACGTTGGAACAAGATACAGGGAACGACCGCTTCCATGAAACTCGCAATGACCTCGGTGTCTTCCGGTGCGGTATTTCGTGCTGCGGTGATAGTTGCCAACAAGAACGGAACGTATGAGGTGCGTTCATTTCCGCTGGTGAATAACCAGGGAGAGCTTGTTATAAGCGGTGTGGGCACAACGGTTGACCATGTTGTGTTTGTGCCCACTGCCCAGGCGAAAACCGCCAATTTCACGAACAGCGAGCCGACGCGCACATATAACATGGCGGTTTCGTTCGTTGATGCCTCGGCATTGTCCATAAGCTCTGCCGCGCCCGCGGTGGTACATGTAAGCGGTGGTGCGGTTGTAACTCTTTCGGGAAGCGGTTTTGTGCAGGGAATGACGCTTACCGTGGGCGGTGTGTCCACAACACCGGTCGTTTCAAGCGCCACCTCGCTTAGCTTTACTGCGCCCGCCGCTACGGGTAGTGGCTTCACATGTATAAGCGTGACCGTTTCGGGCACTTCATCCCAGAATTGTGCGGCGCTGCGCTATATTTCTTTTGCCGAGGGCTCGCTTGTGCGCGCGCAGGGCGACACGAAAGTGTGGATAGTGAAAGGGAAGTGGCGCCGCCACATCGTGAACTCCCCCCCCCCCCCCCCCGTACAGGATATTTCCCAAAACGAACTTGATACGCTTTCCATGAGCGCTTGGGTTCGTATTCCCATAACCGTAGACCCGCTCACGTGGCGGGTGTATGAAGTGAATGGGGACGCCAGCAAGCATTGGATAACGTGTGCCGATCCGGATAATTGCGCATCAACGTGGCTTTCCCGCGGCGGTAATCCTGACGGCATCTATACCATCAACCAGAGCGAAATGAATTATTATACGACCGGTGTTAATGTATTTTTGCAGTAAGTATGACAATAAACGATTTTAAAACAAATGTTCCGCTCGCGCCCTACACCACGCTGGGAATAGGTGGTCACGCCGATTATTTTTTTGAAGCGCGAAGCGATGAAGATGTCGTGAATGCCGTTGTGTTCGCGAAAGAAAAAAAGATGCCGTTCGCGGTGATAGGTGGCGGCTCCAACGTTCTTGTTTCGGATCTGGGATTTCGTGGCCTCGCAATAATTACCCGCAATAACGCATTTGAAATAAAAGATGAGCGCATACGCGCGGGAGCGGGCGTGCCGATCGCAACGCTTATGGCGCGATGTGCGAAAGAAGGATACGCGGGCCTCGAGTGGGCCGCGGGTTTGCCGGGAACGCTTGGCGGAGCCATAGTCGGGAACGCGGGCACGTTCGGGAAAAGTATGGCCGACGTTATTTTTGATGTGCGCGTTGTGAATGAAGCCGGTGAAATAAAAATTATGTCGAACAGCGAATGCGGATTCGGGTATCGCACAAGCGCATTCCAAAAAATGCCTGGCGTTGTTATCGTGAGTGCGCAGCTGCGGGTGATGAAAGGGGACGCGCAGGCGCTTGTGGAAGAAATAAAGAAGAACGCGATGTGGAGAGCGGAACATCATCCCGCATATAAGTCGTGCGGATGCGTATTTCGCAACACTGAAGCCACGTCCGAGGCGCGCATTCCGCAGGAGGGAAACCAGCCCGTGCAGTGGTTTGATAAGGTTCCGGCAGGCTGGCTGGTGGATAGAGCGGGCTTAAAAGGCGCAAAACATGGTGGATTTACCATTTCCGATGTTCACGGCAACTTTTTTGTGAATGACGGCACCGGTACGGCAAGTGATCTGCTTGCGTTGATAGCTGAAACAAAGCGTGTGGTAAAAGAAAAATTCAACGTTGAACTTGAAGAAGAAGTGCGCAAGATAGGTTTTTGAGTTTTTTGTGGTGCACAGCGCAACAGTTGAGTAATATGATGCGTGGTCCCCGAATGGGACAACAATTTTCATAATTTGTCCAAAAAAATAGAATGTACAGTTATCCACACTGGAATTATTTTTGTGTGTATGTATGATGAAGCTATCAGTTCCGCTGTGCGCAGTACGCGTACAACGCAAGGTCGACAACTAAAGTTAGTGCGGATATTTTTATCTGCACACATCACACACATGGCAAAGAAATCAAAAAAAGCAAAGAAAGCTTCAAAGAAGGTTGCAAAGAAGGCCCCGAAAAAGGCAAAGAAAGCTAAGAAAGCAAAAAAGGGCCGAAGGTAAACTCTTCTTTGGGCTTGGGACCCGTTTTTACGGGTTATATAAACTCTCTAGCACCCCCGCATTTATATGCGGGGTTTTGCTTTCTTGGGGAAAGTGCGACCGCGCGGTTCGCATTTTTTTCATCTTTGGCATACTATAGAGAGAGTAGTTACGGCATAAAAATAAAAGTAATCCCTCTTCGTCTCGCTCATCGGGATGCACGTTGTTGCAGCCCCTCGCCGAGGCTCGGGGGGCAACAACGGCATGCGTCTTATTATCAAAGCAACAAATTTTTCCCTCACACCGACCCTGCACGAATATATACATAAAAAAATAGGAAAAGAACTTAATGGCCTTTTATCGGATCTGCTTGAGCGCGATGATGCGGTGCCCGGCGGCCGCGATACCGTTGAGGCGCATGTTGAGGTGGGGAAGACAACGAGGCATCACAAGAAGGGCGATGTGTTCCGCGCCGAGATAACGCTTGCGTTGCCGAAGAAGAAAGTTTTGCGCGCTGAAGCCGAAGAGTGGGATGTCCGTGTTGCAATAGACCGCGTACGCGACGAAATATACGGTGAGATACGTAAATGGAAAGAAAAAAAGCGTACCGGTGCCCGTTCGGGTGCCCGGGTCTTCAAAAGTCGCCTGAAGCGGGTCTGAAATTCTTGCACAACGGCGCGTTTTTGTTAGAATAAAACTGTTGGTACACTTAACACTAATCTCTAAGACTGGTTTTTTAATTCCTAACGGATTAGAAATTAGATATTAGAAATTAGAAATTTTACTCAATGGTTTCAAACAGAGTCGCCGCAAGAATATTTTTTGTTTCCGGTGTTGGCGTTCATAACGAAGAGCTGGCGGCGTTCGAGGCCGCATTGCGGGATGCCGGCATTGCGCATTTTAATCTCGTATACGTTTCATCTATTTTCCCCCCGGGATGCAAGCGCATTTCCGCAAAGCAGGGATTGCAATATCTCTCGCCGGGCGAAATAGTGTATTGCGTTATGGCCCGGAACTCCACGCATGAGCCGGGACGGCTTTTGTGCTCATCGATAGGCGTTGCCCTGCCGCAGGACGATAAGAAATACGGGTATTTGTCCGAACATCATGGGTTTGGTGAGACCGCCGAGAAATCGGGGGAATATGCGGAAGATCTGGCCGCATCCATGTTGGCTTCAACGCTCGGTATTTCGTTCGATCCTGAAGAAGCGTGGGATTCCAGACGTCAGGCATTCAAGATGTCGGGCAAGATAGTCCGTACGTCTCATATTTCACAATCTGCCCGCGGCGATGCAAAAGGCCGCTGGACATGTGTTATTTCCGCCGCCGTGTTCATAATGCCGGACCATCTTTTGCAGGGGAATTTGTAAGTGTAGCGGATGGCGCGGAAAAAATTTAGTTGCGTCTTTTATTAGCGTATGATCAAACAGACGTTTTTGGGGATTGCGGAACCGCCGTATGAAAAAGCGAAGGCGGTTATTATTCCTGTTCCGTATGATGCCATGGCTTCCTACGGCGCCGGTACGCGTTTCGGTCCCGATGCGATCATTCGCGCATCGCAGCAAATAGAAACATACGACGAGCAGATAGAGAAGGATCTGGAGACCCTGCCCGTGTATACCCGCGAGCCCGTGTATCCGGATAAATCATCGCCCGAAGCCATGATGGATTCGCTTGAAGCGGTTGTTGCCGAGGTTGCCGACGCGGGGAAAATGCCCGTTGTTATAGGTGGCGATCATTCTCTGTCCATTGCTTCCACCCGCTATTTTGCCAAGAAATATAAGGGCGTTGGTATCCTGCATCTGGATGCGCATAGCGATCTGCGGAAAATATGGGAAGAATCTCCTTACAGCCACGCCTGCTCCATGCGTCACGCGTATGATCTGGGCGCCACGCTCGTGCAGGTGGGAATACGCTCGATGCCAAAAGAAGTGGTGGATGAGTGCAAAGAGCATCGTGTGGTATTTTTGGCACCGCATGTTCCCGTGGACGAAATACTCAAAGCGCTTCCCGAAAAAGTATATATCTCGCTTGATATCGATGTGCTCGACCCTTCGCTTATTCCGTCGACCGGAACACCGGAGCCCGGCGGCATCGGGTGGTACGATTTGTTGAAATTATTGCAGGAGGTTGCCGCAAAGCGTGAGATACTCGGTTTTGATCTTATGGAATTGTCTCCCATCCCGGGGCTTGTTCACCCGGAGTATGCGGCCGCGCGCTTGCTTACAAAATTTTTCGGCTACGTCTTCGCGAAATAATCGTTTGCATATAAAGGCCCCGCTCCCGCGGGGTTTTTTGTATTGCGCGGTGGATTACTTTATCTTGCGGCCCGCGAAAGTCGGGCGTACTGTAGGGGAAGTGTTGCATGCGGCCGGAGTAAAGTATTGTTCCGGACGCGGCGCACGTTTATCGTAAGTATTATTAATAAAATTTTTATGCTTCAACGCAAGTATATACTCGCAAGCGCAGGACTTGCCGTCGGTGTTGGGTTCGCCGCCGGCCTTGTGCTCGCGTTCAACGTTGCGGGCAACAATGTGTCTCTGGCACAGCCTGCAGACGATTCGAATACGATCGTTCCCGGTCCGTATACGAACGAGACGATAGAGAAATTGCGCAAAGAGCTCGACGCCGTTGCCGAATATGAGCTGGCATACGGATGTCACGAGCGTGATGCAAAGACCAAGAAGGTCGTACTTTGCGGCGCCTCTAAAGAACGGGTAGATGCGCTTCACGCGAAACTCGTTGTGGAGGTACGTAAGATGGAACTTCGCGCCCCCGAAAAAGTGGAGGCGGTAAAGAATCGTATCCGTTCCATGGCCGGCAAATCACAGCTGGCGCTGGAATTCGTGGGAACGTCCGCGAATCCCTACACCATGACGGGTAAGCGCATCGAGAAATATCAGGGTGAGGACGGTATGCAGTATTGGGTTGACCCGGTCACTGATGCCGTGGTGCAGTTTGGACCGGCGCCTATGGACAACGAAGGACCGGAGTTTTCGTTCGCTCCGTCTCTTTCGGCGAATGAGTTGAAAGTTATCGCGGATAATTATCTTTCCGCGAACGTAGCTGATTTTGCCGTGGTCCAGCAGGATTTTAAGTTCCGCAAGAGCCAGAAGAATGACGGTGAAGCCACCGCGTTCCGCTGGGAGGCGCCTACCAAAGCGGATAGTGAAGAGATGGGCGCATTTGTACAGGTCGTCGTGTCGTCGGGCGGCGATATCATGAGCTTCAATGACACAAGAAGCTTGTATTAAACCGGTAATTACTGAAATATATGAAACATAAATTTCTTTTCGGAGCATTGCTGGTTGGTGCATTAAGCGTTGGATTCGGCGCCAGCGTTGCCTTTGCGCAAGTATGGATATTCGCCAATGGCGGCTCATACTACACGCAATACGGCAGCACGAGCGATTGGTATAAAGTAAGCAATGACGGTTATTGTATCTCCGGTCGCGGTCCGTGTGGTTCTACGTTGTGGTATTACAAATGGACGCATGGTTCTCCAAATGCGTGCGCGAGCGTGCAGTATGCAGAATGGGATTGGTATGGCAGCAGCGCAGTGAAATTGTATCCCGGTGATACATACGCATGGATAGACAACAGTTCAGGAACCGTGGAGCTTGCGTACTATACCGTAAATTATAATTACGGAAGCGGTAAGAGTTTGCGGCGCGCGCAGAGTTCTTATTCCGAGGCGTGGATGCCTCTGGGCACGGACCTCTATCGTACGACCGGCGTGTGGTTGTGGGATGAGGGTTGGGGATGCTCGCCTGAACCGAACGAGGAAGTTGAGTACGATGAGATAAAGCTTGAGATATAGCTTGTGTCTGCAAAAACACCCCGACCCAACGGGGTGTTTTTGTTTTTTCGGGGGTTTTGCGGTATTGTGTATTCGATATGAAATTCAAGTTAGAGAATCTTTTGGGCGATCCTAACGCCAAAGAGGTTGAAAAACTCCGCGCTACCGTGGAGCTTATTAATGCAAAAGAGGAGGAAGTAAAAGCGCTGGGTGATCAGGATTTCCCCACATACACGAAAAAGTTAAAAGACCGGTTTGCCGCGGGCGAAACATTGGACGATATTCTTCCCGAGGCATTCGCGCTTGCGCGCGAGGCGGCACGCCGCGCGTTGGGACANCGCCACTATGATGTTCAGCTTATGGGAGGAGCGGCGCTGCACCAGGGAAAGATAGCGGAGATGCGCACGGGTGAGGGAAAAACATTGTCTGCGACTGCGCCGTCGTATTTGAATGCGTTGTCCGGCGGGGGGGTGCATGTGGTTACCGTGAACGACTATTTGGCAAAGCGCGATGCGGTGTGGATGGGGCAGATATATTTTTTCCTCGG
>JGI1357J11328_10003801_pt1 | contig 10252 bp, 9 predicted proteins | sample Subgrocontami54m_FD_11328 | JGI IMG/M metagenome (IMG submission 11328)
GCGCCTCCCTCGCGGCCCAGGCGGGACTGGGGAGTGAGCCGCGCCGGGCCTGGCGCAGCGTCGCCACGTGGTCCACGTTGACACCGAGCTTGGGCATGCTCACCCTTCGACAAACTCAGGGTGAGCGGTGCGATTCCGTTCGTGCTGAGCCTGTCGAAGCACGAATGGTTGTCTCAGAATGGCCTGGCAGACATCCACCACTTGGCGCATTTCTTTCACGTCATGCACGCGGAGGATATCGGCCCCTTGGGCGGCGCACAAGGCCACCGCCGCGGCGGTACCGAGCAAGCGATCCTCTGAGAGATCGCCGAGAGCCAAACCGATGAAGGATTTGCGGGAGGGGCCGGCCACCACCGGAAAACCCATCCTCTTAAACTCCGTCAGGCGCCGGATGATCTCTAAACTTTGTTCCGCGCTCTTGGCGAAACCGATGCCGGGATCAATCAGGATCTTTTTCCGGCCGATGCCGGCGGCGACCGCCTTTCGGATGGAGCGCTTCAATTCGGAGATCACCTCGGGGACCAGCGTGCGGTAACGGGCTTTGGATTTCATCGTGCGGGGCGTCCCCCGCGTGTGCATCAAGATCACCGGGACGCCGTGACGGGCAACAACTTCACCCATCGCCGGATCGCTGAGAGCCGTCCCGTCGTTTACCAGGGAGGCGCCGGCTTGCAGCGCCGCCTCGGCCACGACGGCCTTCGAGGTGTCCACGGAGATGGGGATCTTCAGCCGGCCGGACAGTTGCTCGATGACCGGCAGGATCCGGCGCATCTCCTCCCGCGCAGGGACCGGGCGGGCCCCCGGCCGCGTGGATTCGCCCCCGATGTCGATCAGGTCGGCCCCTTCCCTCTCCATGCGCAGCGCGTGGGAAACCGCTTGGCCGCCGGAAAGGAACCGCCCGCCGTCGCTGAAGGAATCGGGGGTCACGTTGAGGATGCCCATGATCAGAGGACGCCGGCCCAGAGAGAGACGGAACCGTCCGCAGAGGAGTTCTCGGGAAATGGCGGAACTATCCTGTAGCGACAGGGCCGGTCTGCTCGAGGCCGCCGGCCTGTTCGTCGACCCGGGGCGCTTCACCGGAGGGCTCATCGGACATCACAATCCGCTTGGCCTCGTCGCCGTCGAGCACTTCCTTCTCGAGCAGCGCGTCGGCCAGCCGCTTCAACCGGTCCCGGTGCTGGGTGAGGATGCCCCGGGCCCGCTCGTGCGCTTCCTGGACGAGGCGCCGGATCTCTTCGTCAATCACCACCGCCGTCTGGCCGGAATAGTTGCGGTCCCCCCCCATATCGCGGCCCAAGAAGACCATCGTCTCGCGCTTGCCGTAGGTGAGGGAGCCCAGCCGCTCGCTCATGCCGTACTCGCAGACCATCCGGCGGGCGATGTCGGTGGCCACCTCGATGTCGTTCTGCGCGCCGGTGGTGATCTCGTTGAAGGTGAGCTCCTCGGCGGTCCGGCCGCCCATCAGCACCGTCAGCTTGCCGAGCAGCTCCTGTCGGGTCATGAGATACCGGTCCTCCAGCGGCGTCTGCATCGTGTAGCCGAGCGCGGCCACCCCCCGAGGGATGATCGAGACCTTGTGCAGCGGGTCGGCGCCGGGCACCATCATGGAGACGAGGGCATGGCCCGCCTCGTGGCAGGCAACGATGGACTTCTCATAGGGGGAGATCACGCGGGATTTCCGCTCCGGGCCGGCCATCACCCGTTCGATCGCCGCCTCCATCTCCTTCATGCCGACCGATTCCCTGTTGTTGCGGGCCGCCAAAAGGGCGGCTTCGTTGCAAAGGTTGGCCAGGTCCGCGCCGGAGAAACCGGGCGTCTGCCGGGCGATCACGCGCAGGTCCACCTCCTTGGCGAGCTTCACCCGCCGGACGTGAACGTGCAGGATCTCCTCCCGGCCAACCAGGTCGGGCCGGTCCACCACGATCTGCCGGTCGAAGCGGCCGGGCCGCAGCAGCGCCGGGTCCAGCACGTCGGGCCGGTTCGTGGCGGCCACCAGGATGACCCCCTCCTGCGTGTTGAAGCCGTCCATCTCCACCAGCAGCGCGTTCAAGGTCTGCTCCCGCTCGTCGTGGCCGCCGCCGATGCCGGCGAACCGCTGCCGCCCGACGGCGTCAATCTCATCAATGAAGATGATGCACCCGCGGCCGTGCGCCTTGGCCGATTTCTTGGCCTGCTCGAAGAGGTCCCGCACCCGGCTGGCCCCCACGCCGACAAACATCTCCACAAAATCCGACCCGCTGATCGAAAAGAACGGAACCCCAGCTTCACCGGCGACAGCTTTTGCCAATAAAGTTTTTCCACAACCCGGTGGGCCTAATAGCAAAAGCACCCCCTTGGGGATCTTGCCTCCAAGCCGCTGGAATTTTTTCGGATCTTTGAGGAACTCGATCACCTCCTGGAGCTCTTCCTTGGCCTCTTTCACGCCGGCGACGTCGGCGAAGGTGACCCGCTGGCCGTCCTCATTCGTGGATTGCCGGGCCCGGCTCTTGCCGAAGGAGAGGATCCGCCCGCCCCCCTGGGCCGCGCCCCGGTAGAGCAGCATCCAAAAAGCGCCCAGCAGCAGCAGAGGCCCCGCCAGATTGAAGAAGAAGCCCAGCCAGAAGGTCCGGGGCGGCTCCAGCTTGAAGGTGGGGACTTTCTCCCGGAGGAGCTTGAGCAGGTCGGGATCGTTGTCCGGCAGGTTCACCAGGAACCGGCGGCCGTCCTCCATCTTTACTTCGAGGACGTTCTCCCTTCGAATGGCGGTGTGGATCTTGTTCGGAGCGGAGTCGGAGGAAAGCCACTGGTACAGCTCGCTGTAGGCCATCTCCTGCGGAATGCCGGAAGCGGAAACGGATCCCAGCCGATAGAGGTAAATAAACGTCAGCCCCAGGATCAGCCAAACCGTCCAGCGGAACCAACGCCCATCCGGCGGCACCGGCGGTCCGGGCGGTCCCTTTTTAGTTCCCCCTTCCATCGTCGCAGGCATGCTTTTAGTCTAGCAGATTCTTAATACCAGCGCGCCGTTTTTCGACTCGGCCCGGAAGCGATGCGGCAGGTCGGCCGCCCCGGTCCCCTGCCCGGCCAATAAGCCGTCGAGCATCTCCCAATGCTTCAGCGAAAACCCCTGCACGCTCCCCTGGAGCCGCTGGGCCGCCAGCCGGAGCACCGCCCGGCGCAGCCCCGGAGGGTCCTTCCTTAATAGGGTCCGGTTGAGCCGCACCTTGCCGGAGCTCACCCGGGCGACTTGGCGGAACCGGCGCCCGGCCTCCCTCGCCAGCCACTGCTGGTCCTCCCGCGCCAGGTCCGCCAGCTGGCAGAGGTGCTTCCGCACCTGGGGGTTGAACTCCTTTTCCAGCCGGATCAGCAAATCGTTGCGGATCCTGTTGCGGACGAACCGGGGGGAAAGGTTGCTGCGGTCCAATAAGGGGTGGAGCCCGCCCGCCCGCAGGTGCTCCATGACCTGCCCGCGGGTGCAGCCGATCAGCGGCCGGATGACCTTCAGCAAAGGGACTGTCCCCGAACGGGGACTGTCCCCAATGCATCTCACCGGTGGGATCCCAGCCAGCCCGGCGGTCCCGCTGCCCCGCAGGATCCGCATCAGCACCGTCTCCGCCTGATCATCCGCCGTGTGCCCGGTGGCGATCGCGCCGCACCTTAGCCTGCCGGCCAGCCCAACCAGCGCCTCATAGCGGATCGCGCGCGCGGAGGATTCCAAGGAATCTTTCTTCCCCTTGCGGACCGGCCGGCGCAGCACCGTCACCGGGACGCCCCACTCCCTGCCGAGCTTTTTCACGAGGGCCGCCTCTCTCTTCGCGGCCGCCGGCCGCAGCCCATGGTCCACGTAAGCGGCGAGCAGCGTAAGTTTGAACTCTTCACGGAGGGAAACAAGGATCGAGAGCAGCGCCAGCGAATCCGGCCCGCCGGAGACGGCCACAAGCACCCGGTCGTCCGGACGGATCATCCGGTGCCGGGAAATAGTATCGCGGACGGTATCGGACAGCATTGAGAGAGTTCGGTACCAGGTACCGATTGCCTATTGGGTACCTGGTACCGATTTTAGATTAAGTGACGGCGAGTGGGATCGAACCACTGACCTAGGGCTTATGAGTCCCTTGCTCTACCGACTGAGCTACGCCGTCTCGAAACGCTGAATATCGAGAACAGGGAGAATCGCAACTGTCTGATGTTATCACCATACCAGCACCTACGGCTGACGTTCAACCGAATCAGGCGATCCAGCCGCCGCCGAGGACCACGTCGCCGTCGTAGAAGACGGCCGCTTGGCCGGGGCTCACCCCGCCCTGCACCGGCTGGTCGAACTCCACCCGGACGCTCTCCCCGTCGGGTACCAGCCGGGCCGGAAGCTTGCCGCTGCGGTAGCGGACTTTGACCTGGGCCGCCAGCGGCTCCGTGAGACCGGGGATCGCCATCCAGCGGACCTCCTCCACGCGGCAGGCGGAAGTGGCCAACTCCTCTTCCTCTCCGACAATCACCCGGTTGGCGGCGGGGTCCAGCTCCAGGACGTAGAGCGGAGTGGCGTGGGCGATCCCCAATCCCTTGCGCTGGCCGACCGTGTAGGCGGCGATCCCCTGGTGGGTCCCGAGGACAGCGCCGCCGCGGTTGACGATCTCCCCCGGCGTGAAGGCCTGGGGCACGCGCGCCTTCAAAAATCCCTGCGTGTCGCCGTCCGGGATGAAGCAGAGCTCCATGGATTCCGGCTTGTCGGCCACGGCCAACCCGGCTTCACGCGCCGCTTCCCGCACCTGCTGCTTCGTCAACTCTCCCATCGGAAGGATCAGCCGGGAGAGCTGCTCCTGGGTGAGCTGATAGAGAACGTAGGACTGGTCCTTGTTGCCGTCCACCGCCTGCCGGACCGCGTACCGTTTCCTCTTCTCATCCCAGACCACGCTGGCGTAATGGCCGGTCGCCAGCCGCTCGACGCCGAGGGCCTGGGCCTTCTCCAGCAGGATCCCGGTCTTGATCTTCCGGTTGCAGACCACGCAGGGGTTAGGAGTCCTCCCCTTGGAATAGCTCTCCACGAAGTAATCCATCACCTGCGACTTAAAGGGGACGGAGGCCTCCACCACGTAGAACGGGATCCCTAAATGGGCGGCGACCGCCCGCGCGTCCTCAATGTCCCGCGTGGAACAGCAAGTCTGCGATTTCGGAACCGTGTCGCAGAGCTCCTTCGGCCAGGTCTTCAAGGTCATGCCGATCACGTTGTACCCTTCCCGCTTCAGCAGGTAGGCCGCCGCGGAGGAGTCCACACCGCCGCTCATCGCCACGACAACCGACTCCTTCATTCCCTCTCCCCCCGCAGAGACTCCTTGAACCGTTTCGCCTGTTCGGGGTCCATCGTAAAACTTTCCGCGGTCGAGGGGAAGGTTCCCTGTTTCACCGCTTTTCGGAACTTGGAGAGTGCCTCCAGGATCTCCCGGTCAATTCTTGCAAAAGGCCTGGCAAACCTCGGATGAAACGGGCCGGTCAGGTTGAGCATGTCGTGCGTGACCAGCACCTGCCCGTCACAATGGGGGCCGGCCCCGATGCCGAAGGTGGGGATCTTGAGCCGGTCGCTGATCTCCCGGGCCACGAGAGTGGGCACGCACTCCAGCACCACGCCGAAGCAGCCGGCCGATTCCAGCTCCAGAGCCGCTTCCAGCAGCTTCACTGCCGACGCCGCCTCCTTCCCCTGCACCTTGAACCCGCCCAGCCGGCCGGCCGTCTGCGGCGTCAGACCCAGGTGGCCCAGCACCGGGATGCCGGCCCGCAGGATCCCCTGCACGGCAGCGAGGGACTCCTCCGACCCCTGGCCTCCCTCCACCTTCACGGCGTCGCAGCCGGCCTCTTTCAAAAACCGGCCGGCGTTGCGGACCGTCTCTTTCACGGCGATGTTGAAAGACATGAAGGGCATGTCACCCACCACCAGCGCGCGGGAAACACCCCGCCGAACCGCCTTGGCGTGATGGATCATCTCCTCCATCGTGACCGGCACCGTGGCGGTGTAGCCCAGCGCCACCATGCCCAGGGAGTCCCCCACCAGCACCACGTCCACTTGCGATTGGTCCAGCAGGCGGGCCAACGGAAGGTCGTAGGCGGTCAGCATGGTGAGCTTCTCGCCCCGCTCGGTCCGGCGCAATAGATCAGGAATCGTAATTTTCTGAGATTTTTTAATCATCGTCACCGTCATTTCGAGGCCATAGGCCGAGAAATCCCATCGTAAAAGCGAGATCTCTCGCCCCTTCGGGGGCTCGAGATGACTATTTCCCCAGCTGCAGCTTGAAGGATTCGACGGTGTTGCGCATGAGGGTCGCCACCACCACCGGGCCGACGCCGCCGGGCACCGGCGTGATGAAGTCGGCCACCTTGACCGCNTCGTCGAACTCGACATCGCCGGTCACCTTGCCGTCCACCATGCTGGTGCCGACGTCAATCACGATGGCGCCCGGCTTGATCCAGGAGCCCTTGACCAGATGCGGCCGGCCGACCGCCACCACCAGGATCTCCGCTCGCTTCACGTGGGCGCTTAAAGTGCCCCGCTCCGAGGTGGCGACATGGCAAACGGTGACGGTGCTGAACTTGTCGAGCAGCAGCAAACTGACCGGCTTGCCGATCAGCTCGCTGTGGCCGACGATCACCGCCTCCTTGCCGTACAGGTTGGCGCCGGTGGCGGCGATGAGCTCCATGATCGCCAGCGACGTGCAGGTGCCGATGCGGGACCAGCCGAACATCGCCTGCCCGATGTGCTGCGGGTGGATCCCCTCCACGTCCTTGCGGGGATCCAATAAAGCGGACATCTCCCGCCCGTCAAGCCCAAGCGGCAGCGGGAACTGGATCGTGACGCCGGTGATCTGCGGATCGGTGTTCCAGCCCTTGATCTTGCCGATCAGCTCCTGCTGCGTGACCTCTTTCGGCAACCGCTCCAGCCGGTAGCCGATCCCCAGCGACTCCGCCGCCCGCTGCTGCGATCGGACGAAGAGATCGGCCGCCGGATGCATGCCGACCTGCACGCTCAGCAGAAACGGGGCCCGCCCGGCGGTGGCCTTGAGCCGCTCCACCTCGCGGCGGGTCTCCTCGTGGATCTTCGCGGCGATCGCGCGGCCGTCCAGGATCTGTCCCAGCACTTTACTCATGCCGCTCCAAACGCTCCAGCTCGGCTTGCAGTTGATCTCCCGCTTTCCCCAAACCCCCTCCGCGCAGGTTAATGGCGGCCATTTCGGCCGCGGAGCGCAGCGCCCCTTTGAGCAGCGCCTGCCCCGCCCGCACATCGGCCCCCAGGTACGGGCCGGTCTTTTTCAGCAATCCCCGCAAGAGTTTCATCGCGCCGGCCGTCTCCCGGCAGATCTTCAGCGGGCAGCGGATCGCCGCCAGCCGGGCCTGACGGAGCGCGGTCCCGCCGCGGCGCTGCGCGGCGACCAGGCGGCCGTAAACCGCCGCGTCCTCCCGGATCAACGCAGCCAGCCGCCCCCGGGCTTTTTCCAATTCCCGCACCGGAACGGCTGAGCAAAATCCGGGTGACCATGGATCCCAACCCGCAGCCCAAGCAACCGGCCAGCGCGGCCGCCGAACCGCCGCCCGGCGCCGGATCGGCCGAAGCCAAACGGTCTAGAAAACGGCGGATCGGCCAGGAGGGGTCGGGCATCTTCATCAGAAGAGGCCGGAGGCCCGGCCGTTCTCGTCCACATCGAGCTGCTCGGCCAGCGGGTTCTTCGGGAGCCCCGGCATCGTGAGGATCTTGCCGGTGAGGGCCACCAGGAACCCGGCGCCCGCCGCCACCCGGATCTCCCGGACCTGCAGCTTCCATCCGGTGGGAGCCCCCTTCTTCTTGGGGTCGTCACTCAGCGAGAGCTGCGTCTTCGCCATGTTGATCGGAAGCCCCGCGAAACCGTTGCGGTTGATCTCCTCCAAGTCCTTCGGGGCCGATTCGACGAACTCGACGCCGTCGGCGCCGTAGATCTCCTTCGCGATGCGGGTGATCTTCTCCTCCACCGGCAGCTCCAGCGGGTAGAGCGGCTCGTACTTGGCCCCCTTCTCCTGGAGGGCGGCCATCACCTCCTGCCCCAGCTTCAACCCGCCCTCGCCCCCCTGCTCGGAAACCGTCGAGACCGAGCAGCGGACCTTGAGCCCCAGGCAGTGCTCCTGGATGATCCTCAACTCCGTCTCGGTGTCGTTCTGGAACCGGTTGATCGTCACGACCGGGATCAGCCCCAGACGATGCACGATCCTCAGGTGCCGCTCCAGGTTCTCAAAACCCCGCTGGACCGCGCGGGTGTCCTCTTTCGCGGAGGCCTCCTGCAGCGAGAGCCCGCCGTGCACCTTGAGGGCCCGGACCGTCAGCACCAGCACCGCCACCTCCGGCTTGAACCCGGCCGAGCGGGCCACGATATCGCAGTATTTTTCCAGCCCCAGGTCGGAACCGAACCCGCATTCGGTGACGCAGTAGTCGGCCAACCGCATCGCCATCTCGCTGGAGAGAATCGAGTTGGTCCCGGCAGCCAGGTTCGCGAACGGCCCGGTGTGGATGAAGACCGGCTGCCCCTCGAGCGTCTGGACCAGGTTCGGCTGCACCGCTTCCCGCAGCAGCAGGGTCATGGCGCCGACCGCCTTCACGTCCCCGGCGGTCACCGGACGGCCCTCCTTCGTGTAGCCGACCACGACCCGGCCCAGCCGTTCCTTGAGGTCGGCCATCCCGGAGGCGAGCGCCAGGATCGCCATGATCTCGCTGGCCACCGTGATGTCGAAGCCGGTCTCCCGCTTCAGGTACCCGATGCCGCCGAGCCCTACCTCCACGTGCCGCAGGTTCCGGTCCGGGATCTCGCTGACCCGCCGCCAGGTGATCCGGTCGATCAAGAGCTCGTTGCCGTGGATCACGTGGTTCTCCACCATGGCGGTCAGCAGGTTGTGGGCGGTCCCGACGGCGTGGATGTCGCCGGTGAAATGCAGGTTGATCTCCTCCATCGGCAGGATCTGCGCGTAGCCGGAGCCGCAGGCGCCGCCCTTCTTGCCGAAGATCGGGCCGATCGAGGGCTCTCGCAGCGTCAGCATCACCTTCTTGCGCATCCGGCCGAGGGCCTCGGTGAGCCCGATCGCCGTGGAGGTCTTCCCCTCCCCGGCCTCGGTCGGCGTGATCGCCGTGACCAGGATCAGCCGGCCGTACGGGCGGACCTTGATCCGCTCCAGCGCCTTGAGGGAGACCTTGGCCTTGTATTGGCCGTACGTCTCAATCTCCTCCAGCCGCAGCCCGGCCCGCCGCGCGATCTCGAGGATCTGCAGCGGCCGGGCCATCTGGGAGATCTCGAGGTTGGATGGGATCCTATTCTTCGTCGGTGAGGGAATCATAGACTACTGATTATAGCGGAAAGGGTTACGTGCCGCTACGCTTCAAAGGCGCCCTTGATGAGGCGGATGCGGGCGGGGGTGGAATCGGGGCCGTTCAAGATCGAGAGGACGTCGAAGCGGACGCTGGAATGGCCCGCCGGGCGGCGGCTCTGCAGGTACCAGGCAGCCAGCTTCAGCAGTTTCTGTCGCTTTTGGAAATGGACCGCCTCCTCCGGGAAACCGAACCGGGTGGAGGAGCGGGCCTTGATCTCCACGAAGCAGAGGGCCGGGCCGTCCCGCGCCACCACATCAATCTCGCCGAACTTGGCGCGCAGGTTCCGGTGCAGGATCCGGTAGCCGTTGTTTTTCAGATAACCGGCGGCAACATCTTCCGCGCGCCGGCCCGCCGCGCTTTTATCCACCCTGCACCCTACACCCTTCACCCGTCCTGATCGGGCGGAAGCTGAAGCGGTGGAACCGGCAGGGGCCGATCTCCTCCAGGCGCTCGACGTGCCGCCCTGTGCCGTAACCCTTGTGGCGGAGGAAGCCGTACTCGGGGTGCAGCGCGTGGACCAGGCCCATCCATTGGTCCCGGACCACCTTGGCCACGATGGAGGCGCAGGCGATGGAGAGCGACTTGCCGTCGCCGCGCACGATCGCCTGCATCGGCAGCGGGCAGTCCCGAGGGAGGGTATTGCCGTCCACAAGGACCAGCTCCGGCGTCACCGGAAGTTTAGCCAGCGCCCGGACCATCGCCAAGTGGGTCGCCCGCCCGATGCCGATCCGGTCAATCTCCTCGGCGCCGGCCGCCCCGATGCCGATGGAAGCATGGCGCAGGATCGCCCGGTAAGCAAGCTCGCGGGAAAGAGGGGTCATCTGCTTGGAATCGTCAATCGGGAGTTTGAAGCGGAAATCGTGGAGGAGTACGGCGCTTGCTACAACGGGACCGGCGAGA
>JGI1357J11328_10003803_pt1 | contig 10249 bp, 14 predicted proteins | sample Subgrocontami54m_FD_11328 | JGI IMG/M metagenome (IMG submission 11328)
ATGAGTGATGCGGAAAAAGTGAAACGTGAAGAGGGAATGAAAAATGAAAAAGCCCGTGTACTTTTTGAAAAACTACTCGAGCCAATCCTGCTTGAAATTCGCACGGCGCTTGCGTATTATAAAAATTCCCAAAACGCTGAAATTAAGGAACTAATCCTTGTTGGTGGCTCAAGTCAATTGCCGGGATTAAAAGAATATTTTGCAGATACCCTAAAAGTTTCCGTATCACATGGTTCACCATTTTTATTGCCTGCGCCATCTGATGTAAATGATCTTTCGCGCTTGCAGTATATTGAGGCGCTTGGGCTTGCATTACGTGGTTTGGATAAAAAATGGGAGCGCATTAATTCCTCATTAAAACTCTAACTATTTTTTAAATTACAAACTCCCCGAGGGTATCTCTTAAGTTGGACCATGCGGACCGCGACGGCGGGAGCCTGTTGAATTTTCTAGCAAGAAAATATCATGAGTCCAACTAAGGGATGCCTGAAGGTGGGAGTATGTAATTTAAAGCACCATAAACTTATCCACTGCGAAGTAACTTATAAAATGCTATACTCTTACCATAATCATTAAATTATACGGACTATGCAATCATTTTCTGGTGAACAGAAGGGGTTTACGCTCATCGAACTCCTTATTGTAATTGCGGTTATTGCCATTTTGGCAGCAGTCGCATTTGTAGCGCTCGATCCATTAACGCGTTTTCGCGATACGCGCGATTCACGCCGTTGGTCTGATATTTCAAATGTCATGAATGGCATTAAAGCAGATCAGGTTGATAATAAAGGAAGTTATTTAGCAGCAATTACCGCAATGACTGCGGCACAAGTGTATATGATCGGTACTGATGTGGCGGCCTGTAACACCTATACGTGTGATACTGCAGTGTCTGCAGCAGGAAATTGCGTGAGTTTAGCTGGTTTGGTAACGGCCGGAAAATTAGGAGGTGTTCCTATTAGTCCAAATGGGGCAGGTACGTGGACTGCAGGGCACACCGGGTATACGTTGCAACGGGACACGACGGGTATTTTAACGATTCGCTCATGTGAATCGGAAAATACGACTGAAATTTCAATCGCCCGCTAGTTAAAATTGAAATAGTAATCAAAAAATGACCCGGAGGTAACCCCCGGGTCATTTTTTGAATTCACTAAAATTCTAACCAAAAGTTGCTCCTCCACCCACTTTAAAGCGACCACCGGCAAGCTTCGGTTTTTTTACTGAGGTCTTCTTATTTCTTTCTTTTGGTACAGTCCTTTTTTTCATAGTGCGTTTGGTTGGTAATTAAAACTTATTTACATAAATTATCAATCTACTCAGCGAATGATATCATAAATAAAAAAAATAGAGGAATTAGGTAAGTGAAATTAATAATTCTGTAAGATGTTTTTGTTTTAAGATACTTGTATTTTTGCCCTGAGCAATTATTTTACCTTTATTTACAATTACAACATGGTCGGCAATTTTAATAATATCTAGGATATTAGAAACAATAACAACGGTTTTTTTATCAGTAAATTTCTTAAGATTTTTTATAAGAATTTTATGTGATGTTATATCTTGAGCGGAGAGTGGCTCATCCATAATAACAATTTTTGCTGAGGATTTAAGAAATGCACGTGCAATTAGAATTCGTTGTCGCTGGCCACCAGATAATTTTGATCCGCGTTCTCCAACTTGGAATGAATATTTTTGAGAATTTCGTTCTATAAAATGAGTAGCATTTGCCATTCCCGCTGCTTTTTTAATAGCCTGTAACGACGCGTGGGTATCTCCGAATAAAATATTTTCACGAATAGTTCCCTTGAAAAGTTCAATTTCTTGAGGAACATAGGCACTCATGGAATGAAGTTCTTCGGGGGTGAAGTTTAAAATCGAATCATTATTAAATAAAATACTGCCGCGCGAAGGCGACAGAAATCCCAATAGAAGAGAAATAATAGTTGTTTTTCCTGAGCCATTGGCTCCCACAATAACAGTTATTTTTTCTTTTGGTATGGTAAAAGAGGCATTTTGAAGTATTTTTGCATTGTTAGTACCAAAAAATGATACGTTTTTAAAGTAAATAGATGGCGAGGTAGACAGTGGGTGAGAAGGGTTTTTTATAGTTGTTTTTTTATCCAATACGGGCTGCTCTAATAGTTCTGAAATCCTATGTATTTTTACGAGATGTTCTTTAGTGGATGTATAGGCTCCCATAAAAGCAATGCAGGGATTTGTTAAATTATCTAAGTAAAATAGAAATATTACTAACGTGCCAGCAGTAACCAGTCTCGTGTGAACAAGTGAAATACCGTACGTGATAATACCCGCATAGCCAAGTGCGATAAGAATACCAATAAAAAGATTAAGGAGAAATTGAATCGAGTAGGCATTAAATTCATACTGAAGTGAACGCGTCTCTTTTTTTTGAAAATTGGTGAGCATGTGCTCCTCGAGGTTATAGGCTTGAACATTTTTTAATTGTCCAAGAATTTCTTCAATAAAAGAAAAAAGAAGACTATTTGAATACTCAGATTTTTTCCATGCAACTCCGAGGCGTTTACTAAAGATATATAAAAGGAGTGCCATACTTGGCACAAGGAGAAATGAAAGAAGTGCAAACGAGGGGCTAATAAGAAATAAAATCACGGTCGTTATGATAATAAAAATACTGTTCGTTATCATTGGCAAAATCCCTGATTCAAAAATTTCACTGATTGCTGATACATCATAGCTTAGGCGATAGATATAATCGCCAATATCTTTTTTACGATATACGGCATGTCGCATTCGTTCAATAGTTGCAAAGGTATTATTTGAAAAACGAATTATAACATCTTTACTTACCGTTCTAATAAGAATTTGGGCAAAATAATTTAACAAAATTGCAAATACATTGCTTGCGGTATAAAGAAAAACAACGATAAATCCTAATGAAAGAAAATCTATATCACCCAACAGGAAAAATTCAAAAGAGTGCGGCGTGAGTGGATTTTTTTCTAAGACATTATCAATTAGAATTTTAAAGGGAAGAGGAGTGATAATATCAAAAAAAACTCCACCAAGTGAGAGGATAATAATATAAAAAATATTTTTCCGGAGAGGGAAAAAGAAATGGCTAATAAGATGAATAATTTTTTTTGAGTATTTCATACAAATACATAAAACAGATGGTATATATTGGGTAAGTATAGCAGCTATTTTGATTAGCTCCTATTGCTTAGTAGGTTCATTTTTGTTAGCATAACTCTATTATTTATTGTTCTTTTCGTTCTTTAAAAAATAAGAGAGGGAGTATGCAACAACGACGCCTCAAACAGCGGCAACAAGCTATTTTGCGAGCACTAAATGATTTAGGTGGAACAGCAACAACGCGTGAAATAGCTTTGAGAGTTAATTTACCCGTGAATGGTGTTTCACAGTCTTTAGGTGCATTGTTTGCATATGTTCAGTGCCATGGTGGCCGTGGTGGAGAAGTAAGATGGAGTGTAAAAAAAGGAGCCAGTCATGTCTAAACAGTCTATTCAGGCAGTCACATTTGAGAAGCTTATGGAAGCAATTGATTTACCCGATACTCTATCTGATGACAAAATATATTCAATGCTTCTTAATTTTCTTCAATTCGTAGATGATAAGGAGGAGGGTTTACAAGAGCGGCTTCTAAAACTTGTTGATAATCTTAAAAGTAAGCGTCCCAGGGTATTGCGTAAATTTTCATTCATGCTTTTGGGTGCAAAAATAGTCACTGAAAGAGAAGGGGGAATTGTAAATGTTAGCTAAATTTGTAACATTCGAAGCATTACTGGATGCAATTCGTTCACCTGATGACGTTGTAGACATAGAAGTCTATAGACTCCTTGTGCAATTTTTAGAAACTTTAGGTGATTCTGATGAGGTTCAAGATGAAATTGTCCATAATCTTATTCTTTACCGATCAAAAGTTATAAAAATGATTGATATTGAAGTAGAAAGTATCAAGATGGCAGAATTGTTAAGAGTTGATGATGAATCCTGACCCGAAAAGTTAAAAGTTCTTTAGGTATACACCGTTCGCAAGAGCGGTGTTTGTCGTTGTATATGTACTAGATTTTAGCACTGTACTACGGTATACTAAAATGGTATGAATAAAACAATCCTTATATCACTTGGCGGGTCAATTATAGCTCCGGATGGGGTAGATGTATTATTTTTAAGGAAATTTCGTACGTGCATTTTGGAGTATGTGAGCCAGGGGTATAAATTTGTAATTGTGTGTGGGGGCGGAAAAACATGCCGTGATTATCAACACGCAGCAACAAAAGTAACGGCGATTTCAAAAAATGAGCGGGATTGGGTAGGGATTTATGCAACGCTACTTAATGCGCGATTGGTTTTGGCGATATTTTCACACTGTGCTCACCCCACACTTCTTGCTAATCCCCGTACGCGTAAAGAAATACAAGAGCCTATCGCGGTTGCCGGTGGGTATAAGCCGGGGTGTAGTACGGATAATGATGCAATTCTTCTCGCGCGTTCATTGGGTATCAAACGGGTTATTAATGCAAGTGTCATTGATTATGTGTTTGATCGTGATCCAAACAAGGATACACGTGCGAAAAAAATTAAAAAAATTTCATGGAAAGAATTTCGTAATGTCATTCCATCAGAGTGGGAGCCAGGAATTCATACCCCCTTTGATCCAGTGGCTGCACGTAATGCTCAAAAATTCGGTATCGAAGTATCCGTTTTAAATGGGCGAAATATTTCAAATTTAAAAAAGTGCATTGAAGGTAAACCATTTAAGGGAACATCTATTTACTAACTATCACTGCCGTTGGCGGGACCCCGCTACAAGCGGTGGCTAACTACTACCATTATGTTTAGTTTCCCATTTCTTATTCCGTTTGGATACTTTTTTCTTAGGTTCGTTACCGGAGTCATATTTTTATATCATGGGTTCCATAAAGCGCCGCTTTGGAAGGCACATGAACCGGTCAAAATGACGCGAGAATTTTTAGCGCTTATGCGGATTGTAAGTGTGTTTGAAATTCTCGGGGGAATTGCTCTTGTTTTAGGATTATTTACAAAAGTTGCTGCTTTGGGATTGGGAATTATTATATTAGGCGCACTCTATTATAAAATTGCCGTATGGAAAAACGGGTTTTCTGAAAGTAGCGGCTGGGAATTTGATTTAGTGTTATTAGCTGCTCTTTTTATGCTTTTCGCCATAGGCCCTGAAGCACTTTCGCTTGATTGGATGTTTTTTCATCTAAAATAATTATGAAACTAAAACCACTAATTCTCTTTCATGGCAAAAGGTGCCCTGACGGGTTTGGTGCTGCATTTGCGGCATGGAGAAAATTTGGTGCTAAAGCAGAATATCGACCGTTAGAGCATAATGAACCCCCTCCTCTAGATCTCGTAAACCGAGAGGTGTATTTTCTTGATTATTGCTATCCGGTACCACTCATGAAAGAATTATGCCAGAAGAATCCTCATATTACAGTACTTGATCATCATGTAAGCCAAAAGGAGGCGATTTTACTTGCGCCACGGCATGTATACTCAAAAACACACTCAGGGGCAGTCTTGGCATGGAATTTTTTTCATCCAACTAAGAAAATCCCAAAACTCCTCAGTGTTATCGAGGATATGGATTTGTTTACATTAAAACTTCCGGGAACAAGGGAATATTCGGAAAGTTTTACGACCATGGGGTTGTTGCCATTTTCTTTTAAAAAATGGGATGCAGTTGCGAAAGCTTTTGAAAAGGTGGCCTATCGAAAAAAATACTATCACCTTGGTAAAGAACTTTTAAAATATAAGGAACAAAAGCTACAAAACTTGCTCACCTTTGCAGAAAGAGTAGAGTTTGAAGGGTATCGGCTGTATGCCGTGAATACTCCCATCTATTATTCTGAAATCGCAAATTTACTTTGCCACACTTTTAAGGTTCCATTTGGGATTTCATGGTATTATCGCGATGGGCGCATTCATGTTTCTTTGCGATCTTTAGGAAAAGTTGATGTTTCAAAAATTGCGCTTAAATATGGAAGCGGGGGGCATGCGCGTGCAGCGGGCTTTTCTGTGCCATTAGTGGGTATTTTGCCTTGGAAAACAATCAAGTAAGTAGATAGTAGTAAGTAGTCAGTAGTCAGTAGACAGTAATTCATAAGTTACATTTTATATGAGCGAAATACATCCACAGCCACAAGCAGTAAAACCAAAAACAACGCCACAAGATTTCTTTCTTCACATCATGATGATTATTACGTTGTATGCAAGTGCTATTAGTATTACCACGATTCTTTTTCAAATTATTAATTTAACTATTCCAGACCCTTTGAGTCAGTCATTTGATATGTATGGCGGTGATCATACGCGTGGGCTTATTCGGTCATCAGTTGCAACGCTTATAGTTATGTTTCCAGGATTTTTAGGAATTTCTTTTTATCTGAAAGGCATTTATACGGCGCATCCTGAGAAGTTAAAATTGTGGGTGCGAAAGTGGCTTTTGTACTTTACGTTATTTGTTGCGGCACTTATTATGATGATTGATGTCATTACACTTTTGAAAGATTTTTTAGAGGGTGAAATTCGCTGGCGGTTTATTTTAAAAGTGCTTTCTATTTTGGTAGTATCCGGCAGCATTTTTACTTATTTTTTGTGGGATATTAAAAAATCCCGTACCGATGAAACTCTATGAAGTGGTTTATCAGAATTATTATTGCATTGATTTGCGTGCTTATTGTCGCTTCTCTTATCATTTCTGGTCTTCCAACCGATCAGCGGAAGCAAAAATTTGATGAATTGCGATTAAAACATTTACAAATGATCCAGTCGCAACTTTTTTATTATGCGCAAGTAAAAGAGGGATTGCCAGAATCATTGAATGATCTTACAAAAAATCCTCAAGGATTTACTATTCCAAAAGATCCGGAAAAAAATACCGAGTATGAATATCATAAAAAAAGTAACGAGGAATTTGAGTTGTGTGGGGAGTTTACTACTTCAAATGAGCGTGAGCAAGAGAAATACCTCAAAAGCCCCACGCCCTATTATCCGGTAGTGAATCAAGACTGGAAACACGGCGTTGGTAGAGTTTGCTTTATTCGGAAAATTGATAAAGACTTTTTAAAAAGTACACAACCAGGCATGATGCGCCCGTATTAGTATGAATATTTCCTATGAACAATTTAGTCAATGCGATTTACGGGTAGTAACGATCCTTTCTTGCGAACGAATAGAAGGTTCAGATAAGCTATTAAAATTACAAGTTTCATTAGGTGAAGAAGAACGACAAGTTATTGCGGGTATTGGAAAATTTTATGAACCTGAAAACATAACAGGAAGACAAGTTGTTATTATCGCAAACCTTGAGCCACGTGTGCTTATGGGTCATGAAAGCCAGGGCATGCTGCTTGCAACTGATGATGCAGAAGGTAAACCAGTTATTCTTTCACCTGAACACAGTGTGCAACCCGGCACAAAAATTCATTAGTAAATAAGCTTATCGAAATTTTATATGATAATTGATTCACACACTCATATCGGATTTGGAAACTTACTCAATGCATCCGTTTCTGATTTACTTATATCAATGAAACGAGCTCATATCGACAAAGCGTGCGTGTATGCGGGTGTATTAAATAATTGTTCCACCCAACGGCTTTTAAAAGAATTAGAAAGTTATCCAGACATATTATATCCAATTGGTTCATTTTCACCGTTTACCGTAACAAAGTATGATATAAAAAATTGTGAGTTGCTTTTAAAACAAAAAAAAATACATGGCATAAAATTTTATCCTGGTTATGAATATTTTTATCCATCAGATAAAAAAATAAGACCCCTCTTAAAATTATTAGTTCAATATAATAAGCCTGCCATTTTTCATAGCGGAGATACATACAATGTTGCAGGGGGAGCAAAATTAAAGTATGCGCACCCCTTACATATTGATGAATTAGCAGTAGAGATGCCGGATTTAAAAATCGTCATTGCTCACCTCGGGTATCCATGGATAGTGGATGCGGCAGAAGTTTGTTATAAAAATAAAAACGTTTATACTGACACCTCGGGTTTTGTATATGGAATATTCTATAAGGAAGATGCGGTAATGTATAAGGAATTATTGGATACGTTTGTAGATATATGCAGTTCTTGGGACAAGGTTCTTTTTGGTACTGATTGGCCACTTCCTGATCAACGATCATATGTCCGTGTTATACGCACTCTTGCAGGTAGTCATGCAGATGATGTCATGAAAAAAAACATTCAAAAAGTTTATAATATATTCTAATTAATGCATATGGATAATTTCGTGCCTGGCAGTGGAGATCCAATATTTCATGAATCACATGTTAATATGGAACGGTTTATTAATGAATTTAAAAAAAGATCCCGTTATAGTCGTTCGCTAGAAGATGGTAAAACAACAATTACAAATGGAGAGTCACATTATTTGGTTGAGCGGATTACAAGTGGGAGAAAAACAGAAAATAAAAAAGCAGCTCGTGAAGTGCATAGTTTTCTTGACCAAATCTTTGGAGAAGATGAAATGGGTGACAAGGAAGAATTTGAGCACGCCATTAAAAACGGTATTTTTGATTTTACTACCATTCGTGATGAAAAGGGAGAAATTCTATCCGTAATCTGTTCTCAAAATGTCGATTCACTCAAATCATCTGACCAGATGCTTGCAATATGGTATATCGCTACAAAAGAAGACCAACAAAGCAAGGGGTTTGCACTTGAATTATATCAGTCTGTTTATGAGACTGCGTTGGCAGATGCAAGAAATAATGGAAAGGGTATTTCGGCGGTAGTCGGAGAGGCTGTGGATGAGGTTGAGGGATATCTCAATAAAATGGGGCGAAGACGAACTTATTTTTATAATCAAGTAGGAGATTTGGTGGAAATCCCATTTCCTCAACCACCGATAGACGCATCGACCGCAGATGAGAAACCACCAGAAGAACATCTTATGATCCGTTTCCTTGATGAAAAAAAAGAGTGTTCAGTAGAAGAAATACTTGATATTATTAAAACACTTTTTTATCAATATATTGATCCGCGTTACGATGAGTTATATGATTCAAAAAAGGAAGCCGACGCCGTCAAGAAAAGGACAAAGGCATTGTTTGAAGAAGTAAAGAAAAAATTGAGTGAAGCTCATGAAGGGAAAGTTATTCTTTTAAGCGCAGATGAACGTGAGGAGAAAAGAAAGGAACTTGAAAAGAGCGGACATAATATAATTGAAGCTGGCTAATTTAAATTCAGAAACCACCATGAAAAAAAATTAGTAGAGGCAATCTGGAAAGCATACAAACTCCGCATTGCGGAGTTTGTAAAAAATGAGCAAAAAAATTATTTTCAATACCTACAAAGCCTTCATGGAAGGTGCCGTAATCACAGGTAATTTCTTCACCGGGTAAAATATCGCGTACTGCAATTGTTGCGCCATCTTCATCACCATCAGGCGTTTCGGCATCGCACGTGTTCAGATCATCTGAATGATTAAAAAACCGTGCGTCATCAGAACAATATACATATTTTTTTGTTTCGCCATTAAGATATGCATATTTCCAAAATTTATCTTGAGCGGCTTGGGGAATTTTTACAATTTCATCAGTTGGAATACGAATATCAAAACCTACGTGAAATGTCCAAATAACTGTTCCCTTAGCAATATACTCATTAGCAAATAATCCAATACCGCTAATAGCGCTTGGCGCAAGCCAAGTTTTGACGTGAAGCATTTTAGCTTCCTCTCTTTATTGTTTGTCAAAGTACAAAACGAAGCTATACTTATAAAATGAAATGAGTTAAGTATATCAAAATGTATGCATAATGTTAAGGACCTGAAGGCTAAAAAACTACGTGCTCGTAAGATTTTTAAAAAGCTTAAAAAATTATTTCCAGACGCGAAATGTGTTTTGAATTACTCAAACACATGGGAACTTTTGGTAGCCGTTATCTTGTCTGCACAATGTACGGATATTCAAGTGAATAAAGTAACAGAAAAACTTTTTAAAAAATACAAAACATTGGATGACTATCTACGTGCAACAAAAAAAGAATTTGAAAAAGACATTTATTCAACTGGGTTTTATCGGAACAAGACAAAAAATATCCTAGCAGCAGCTCGAATGATTAAAGAAAAGTTTAATGGCAAAATCCCTAAGTCAATGAAGGAAATGGTGCAAATCCCGGGTGTTGCACGAAAGACGGCAAATGTAGTATTGGGAAACGCATACGGTATTGTTGAGGGTATTGCGGTTGA
>JGI1357J11328_10003809_pt1 | contig 10241 bp, 10 predicted proteins | sample Subgrocontami54m_FD_11328 | JGI IMG/M metagenome (IMG submission 11328)
ATCCAGGGCCGCGGGGTGATGGTCGATTTGCACCACCACTTCGGCAATGAACGCAAGCAGGTCGGTTACGATGATCTCATGCGCGTGCTCGACGCCGACCGGGTAACTGTCGAAACCGGCGACATGGTGTGCGCGCATACCGGCTTTGCGCCGTCGGTTCGCCGATGTGTCCGGTGGCAACGGTTTAGATTGCAGTATCCGCTCAGGGCAGCGATCACCAACACAGGAGGCAACCGGGATGGCGCAGGACCTTGAACCCCTCAGGCAATGGATAGGCCAGCGCGAGTCGGACCTCGATTACGTGACCATACCGGCAGTGCACCGGCTTGCGGCGACGCTCGACCGCGACGATCCAATGCCGAAGATGGGCGACGCGCTGCCGGCCGGTTGGCACACGATCCTGTTTCCGCGCGTGGTGCGCCAGTCGCAGATCGGGACTGACGGCCACCCGCAACGCGGGGATTTTTTGCCGCCGGTGCCGCTGCCGCGCCGCATGAACGCCGGCCGGCGCACCTGGATGCATGCCGAGCTGCGCGTCGGTGACGAGGTGCGCAAGGAAGCAACCATCAAGGAAGTCGCCATCAAGCAGGGCCGCACCGGCCAGATGGTGTTCGTTACGGTAAAAACCGACATGATCAGCCCGCGGGGGCTTGCGATCACGGAGGAAATGGACGTCGTCTACCGCGAGGAGCCGGCGGCCGATGCGCCGCCATCGCCGGCGCAACCCGCTCCGGGCAAGGCGGTGTGGAGCAAGGTGTTCACGCCCGACCCCGTGGTGCTGTTCCGCTATTCCGCGCTGACGTTCAACGGCCATCGCATTCATTACGACCACCCGTACGTGACTCAGGCCGAGGGCTATCCGGGTCTGGTGCAAAATGGCGGGCTCACCAACCTTCTGCTGTTCGAATTGGCCCGCATGCACGCCGCGACACCGGTCAAGTACATGGCGGCACGCAATGTGCGCGCCATGTTCGCCAACCATCCGTTCACGCTTTGCGGCGAACCGGCGGCGGACGGCAAGAGCGCGAAGCTGTGGGTGATGGACCACACCAGCGCGCTCGCGACCAGCGCCACCGCGGAGTTTTGCTGATGGCGGGAGGCCCACTCGAGGGCGTGCGCATCATCGATCTGACCTCGGTTGTGGTCGGCCCGCTCGCAACCCAGATCATGGCCGATTACGGCGCCGACGTGATCAAGGTCGAAGCGCCCGCCGGCGACATCGTGCGCGCACTCGCCGGTCAGGGCGTCACCCCCGGCATGTCGGCCAAGTTCCTGCACCTGAACCGCAACAAGCGCAGCCTCGTGCTCGATCTCAAGAAACCCGCTGCGAGGAACGTACTGCTCAAATTGATCGGGCGTTCCGACGTGCTGATCTGGAACGCACGCCCTGCGGCCATGGCACGGCTTAAGCTTTCCTACGACGAGGTGCGCGCAACCAACCCCGGAATCATCTACTGCGGCATGTTCGGCTTCGGTCAGGACGGCCGTTACCGCGACAAACCGGCGTACGATTCGATCATCCAGGGCGCCGCCGGCATCGCCGCGTTGCATCATCGCGCGACCGGCGAGCCGCGCTTCGTGCCTATCGTGATGGCCGACCGCACAGTCGGCCTGATCGCGGTGCAAATGATCCTGATCGCACTCTATCATCGCACCCGTACCGGGGAAGGCCAGTCGATCCAGATCCCGATGTTCGAGAACATGGCCAACTATGTGCTGACCGAGCACATGTACCTGAAGACATTTGATCCGCCGCGCGGCGCCTCCGGCGATCCACGCCTGCTCGATCCGGAGGCGCGGCCGCTGCCGACCCGCGACGGGTGGATCTGTATTGCGGCCAACACCAATGAGCAGGCGTTCGCGCTATTCGACGCGATCGGCAGGCCGGAACTCAAAACCGATCCGCGTTTAAGCAGCGTCGCCGCGCGCTTCAAGAACGTGAAGGATTATCTGGCGATCCGCGCCGAGAGCCTGCGGCAAAAGACTACCGCCGAATGGCTGGAAATTTTCGACCGATGCGACGTGCCGGCGATGCCGTATCACACGCTGGACAGCCTGATGGAAGATCCGCATCTGGCGGACGTCGGGTTTTTCGAACTTATCGATCACCCGACCGAAGGCAGAATCAGGAACATGCGGCTACCCAACAAGATGTCGTGCGGCGCGCGCGAGGATTTTCTGCCGGCGCCCAAACTCGGCCAGCAAAGCGTCGAGATACTGCGCGAGCTGGGTTATTCCGAGCCTGACATCGGGCAATTGATCGCCAGCGGCGCGAGTCTCGACGGGCGGCCGGAAAATCATTGAGGCGCGCGGCGAAAGTAACTTTAGCCTATCAACCGTTTTTCAGGAAAAGGAAACCAAGAATGTGCGTGATTCAATATCTGCGCCCGCTGATTGCCGCGGCGGTACTGCTGCTGCCGGCCGCCGGCCCCTTGGCGCAAAACCAGACCGCCCAGAAGGAATACGAGCCGCAGCCCTACCAGGCGGGAAAGGATGTGGTCTGGCTGCCGACGCCGCAGTCGCTGGTCGACAAAATGCTCGATATGGGAAAGGTCACGCCGAACGACTTCGTGATCGACCTTGGCTCGGGCGACGGCATCACCGTGATCGCCGCGGCGAAGCGCGGCGCGCGCGCTCTCGGCATCGAATACAACCCCGACATGGTCGAGCTGTCGACGCGCAACGCCGAGAAAGCGGGCGTCAGCGCCAGGGCCAAATTCATCAAGGCCGACCTGTTCGAAACCGATTTCGGCAAGGCCACGGTCGTAACCATGTATTTGCTGCAGGAACTCAATCTCAAGCTGCGCCCGAAAATATACGCTCTTCGACCCGGCACGCGCGTGGTATCCCACGCATTCGACATGGGTGAATGGAAACCCGACCGCACCCAAACCGTTGACAACAGGACCGCCTTTCTCTGGATCGTGCCCGCCAAAGTCGCCGGCGTTTGGCGATTACCGCAGGGCGAACTCACGCTCAGGCAGGAGTTCCAGATGATCGAAGGCACGCTCAAGCGCGGCGATCGCGCCGTGCCGGTCAGCGGCGGCCGGCTGCGCGGCAGCCAGATCCGCTTCAATGCCGGCGGCGGCGAATATCGCGGCAAAGTCGTTGGCGATACCATCAAAGGCAGCGTCAAGCGCGGCGATAACCAGTCGACGTGGCATGCAACCCGGCACCCGGTCAATCCGGATGCGGCACTTAAATAGCGGCAACGCCATTCTGACATTCGCTGCCACAGGCCCCTGCGCGGGAAGACATATGGGTCAGTTAGTGGTCTCGCTGTGTCTCACGGTTTTCGCCGCCAGTGCTTTCGCGCAGGGGCAAAAAGCGTACGAACCCAAAATCGGCCAGGACGGCAAGGACGTGATATGGGTGCCGACGCCGCTGGTGGTGGTCGAAAAAATGATCGACATCGCGCAAGTTACGGCGAGAGACTATGTAATCGATCTTGGATCGGGCGATGGCATCACCGTCATCGCCGCGGCGAAGCGCGGCGCGCGCGCGCTCGGCATCGAATACAACCCCGACTTGGTCAGGCTGTCGCGGCGCAACGCCGAGAATGAAGGCGTCAGCGCCAGGGCGAAATTCGTCAAGGCCGACTTGTTCGAGAGTGATTTCTCGCAGGCCACCGTGATCACCCTGTATCTGGGGCTGAACCTGAACCTCAGGCTGCGCCCCAAAATCCTCGGCCTCAGGCCCGGCACGCGGGTCGTCTCGCACGTATTCACCATGTATCAATGGTCGCCCGACGAGACCGCGACGATCGACGGCCACGATGTTAATTTGTGGATAGTGCCTGCCAAAGTCGCCGGCGTTTGGCGAACATCCCAGGGCGAACTCATCCTCAGGCAGGAATTCCAGACGATCGAGGGCACGATTAAAAACGGCGGGCAAGCCGTGCCCATCAGCGGCGGCCGGTTGCGCGGTGATTTTTTGAGTTTCAGTGCCGGCGGCACGGTATATAGCGGCCGCGTCAGCGGTAACCGCATCCAGGGCCGCGTCGAGTTGGACGGTGCCTCCAGCGCCTGGAGCGCGTCCCGCACGCGGCGCTAATCCGGTATCATTGCCGCGAAACTAATGCCATCGGATAGTTCGCGGCCATCGATTTTTTTAATCCCATAGCTGGAGGAAATACATGATTGCATCGAAATTCTTGCGCCGGTCGTTCTTGGCGCTGGCGCTCGCGTTGGTCTCGGCGGGCGTTTTCGCACAGGCGCAGCCGGCGCAAAAAACGTTTGAGCCGCAGGTCGGTCAGGACGGCAAGGACGTGATCTGGGTGCCGACGCCACTGTCGCTGGTCGAGAAGATGCTCGATATGGCGAAGGTCACGCCGAATGATTACGTAATCGATCTTGGCTCGGGCGATGGCGTCACCGTGATCGCCGCGGCGAAGCGCGGCGCGCGCGCGCTCGGCATCGAATACAACCCCGACATGGTCGAGCTATCCAAGCACAATGCCGAGAAAGCGGGCGTCAGCGCCAGGGCGAAATTCGTCAAGGCCGACTTGTTCGAGAGTGATTTCTCGCAGGCCACCGTGATCACCATGTACCTGTTGCCGAACCTTAATATCAAGCTGCGCCCGAAAATTCTCGACCTCAAGCCCGGCACACGCATCGTGTCGCACGCGTTCACGATGGAGGAATGGACATCTGACCAGACCGACTCGGCCGAAAATCGAACTGCCTATCTGTGGATAGTGCCGGCCAAGGTCGACGGCAAGTGGCAGCTGGCGCAAGGCGAACTCGCGCTGGTACAGAGCTTCCAGATGTTCTCCGGGACGCTCAAATCCAGCGGCAAGGCGCTGCACATCGACAACGGCCGGCTGCGCGGTGACCAGTTGAGTTTCAGCACCGGTGGCAGCGAATACACCGGGCGCGTCGACGGCAACTCGATCACGGGCACGGTCAAAACCAGCGGTAAAGTCAGCGCCTGGAGCGCGGCCCGCGGCGGCAAGCAGGCTACATCGCCGAAATCCTGAACCCCGGAAAATCAGCCTCGCCTGGTTTTGCCTTTTTAATCGATAACGGGGGAATTTCAATGTTCGCATCGCATTTCATGCGTCAGTCACTGCAATCGCTGCTGTTTTTCGTGTTTGCCGCCGCGGCGTTCGCGCAAGCGCAGCCGGCGCAAAAACCGTTTGAACCCCAGGTCGGCCAGGATGGCAAGGACGTGATGTGGGTACCGACGCCGCCGGTAATGGTCAACAAAATGCTCGACTTGGCGCAAATCACCGCGCGCGACTTTCTGATTGACCTTGGTTCGGGCGACGGTATCACGGTGATCGCCGCAGCCAAGCGCGGCGCGCGCGCGCTCGGCATCGAATACAACCCCGACATGGTCGAGCTGTCGACGCGCAACGCCGAAAGAGCGGGCGTCAGCGCCAAGGCGAAATTCGTCAAAGCCGATTTGTTCGAGAGCGATTTTTCGCAGGCCACCGTGATCACCATGTTTCTGCTGCCGGACATCAACCTCAAACTGCGGCCTAAAATCCTCGACCTCAAACCCGGCACGCGCATCGTTTCGAACACATTCACGATGGGAGAATGGAAGGACGACGAAACCGCCACGGTGGACGAAAAAGACGGCTGCACTAATTACTGCACGGCCCACCTGTGGATCGTGCCGGCGAAAGTTGAGGGAATCTGGCAGATGCCGCAAGGCGAACTGGCTCTCAAGCAAAGCTTTCAGATGGTCACGGGCACCTTCAAGACGGGCCACAACACCACACCGATCACGAACGGCCGGCTGCGCGGCGATAAATTGAGTTTCACGGCCAGCGGCGCCGAATATAACGGCCGTGTCAACGGCAATTCGATCGCGGGCATGGTCAAAGCAGGCAGTAAAGTCGTCGCGTGGAGCGCTACCCGCAGCGGCAAGCCGGCGCCGGCGCCGGCGAAAAATTGAGCACGCAGCGCCGCTCGTAAACTACGGAGACACCATGGCGGGAAAAAAATCAGGAGTGGCTATCGTCGGCGGCGGAATCATGGGCGGCGACATCGCGACCATCTTTGCTGCCGGCGGCTGGAACGTGCACGTGATGAGCCCGTCGGCAAAAACGCGCGAGGCGTTGCCGGCGCGCCTGAGCGTGGGCTTGAACAAGCTCGGCGCCGATGCGGTCAACGGCGCATTGGTCAAGACCTGGGCCAGTCTGAACACAATGCCGTGGGCGGCAATTGATCTCGTCGTCGAAGCCGCCACCGAGGATCTCGCGCTCAAGCAAAAGCTGTTCACCCAGCTCGAGGCGCTGGCGCGGCCGGATGTTCCGCTTGCCAGCAACACTTCGACCTTCCCGATCGGCGCCATCGGCAAGCACCTGAAAACGCGCTCGCGCGTGCTCGGCCTGCACTATTTCATGCCGGCGCACCTGGTACCGCTGGTCGAAGTGATCCAGGCCGATTTCACCGACGCTCGGGTGGCCGACTGGCTGGAGCAAACCCAGAAGGATCTCGGCAAGGCACCGGTGCGAGTCAACAAGGACATCCCGGGTTTCATCGGCAACCGGTTGCAGCATGCGATGATGCGGGAAGCGCTGTACCTGATAGCCGATGGCGTGACCTCACCCGAAGGCGTCGATACCGCGGTGCGCTACGGCTTCGGCTTTCGCTTTCTCGCATGCGGCCCGATGATGCAGAAGGAGATGTCGGGCTGGGACACCAATTTCTATGCCGGCAGTTCGCTCTACCCGAGCCTGCACCGCGAACAGGCACCGCCGCAGTTTCTCAAGGACATGGTCGATCAGGGACGCATCGGCATGAAAACCGGGCGCGGTCTGTGGGAGTGGACCGACGAAAGTATCGCCGCCGAGAAAACCCGCATCGAGAAAGCGCTGCAGGCGGCATTTGCCATCCTCAAGGCGGAAAGCGGCAAATAGGGAGCGGCCTTGGGGGGCTTGCGCATGACCGCGAATCCGATCGGGCGCACTGCGCCGGCGTGCGTCAAGGCAGCGATCGCCAAGGCCAGGAAGTCGTTTTTCTAAGCTTATCCTTGTGGGCTGACATCGCGCGCCGTGCTGGCATGACATAGCGGGCGCAAGCCCGGATTTGACGGGCCTGTCAGTGCTGCGCCGTGTACGTGGCCGTGTCCGATGCGGCCTTGAATCCGCGCATGTTGGCGGGCGGCTCGATCTTGCCGAGCTTGGCAAGCCGCGTCTCTATCGCGAAGCGCGAGCGCTGGTGCTGTGAGGCGAGCTCCGGAATCAGCTTGCCCGCGTCGAACGCGCTTGCGAGCGCCTGGTCTTCGTCGGCCGACCACGGCTTGCCGGCGTTTTGCGGCGCATTTTCGTTCCCGGCGGCGCGCTGCTTGGATGCGGGTTGCTCTTCCAATGAGCGCACCGCGATGAACAGCGCCCGCACGATGTCGGGATGCTGATAGGGGCTGTCGGCGAGAAATACCTCACCGCTTTGCGGGTCGATGCCGTTCGCCAGTTGCTGAATGATTTTCAGTGCAGCCTGTTTTTCCATGATGGTCTCCTGTGGTTTTTCTCCTTACGTACAGCAACGCACCAGGATCAAGCTGGTTTACGCGCGTTTGCCGGGGCTGGCGACCACCTCCGCGCCTTCGGCGTTCAGGCGCTCCTTCACTTCCGGCGTGCGCAAAGCGCGGGAGACTTCATGGTACAGGCGGTCGATGATGGCGCGGGGGATTGCAGCCGGAGCCAGCACGCCCTGCGCACTGACCCCGATCAATGCCAGCAGCGTTGCGAATGTGTATCGGTTCAACATCGCGCACTCCTGCCGGCTTCGCGTGTTGCTAAAATACAACAATAATACAGGTTTTATCCATTAAACAAAGCAACTTATCTCGACAAGTTAAAGCTTTTTCTTTAATCTGCGTTCAATACTTTGAACGGCGCGGTACTAAAGTTCAACCACAAAGCTGCGCCCTAATACTCATAGCCGGGTCGCCCCCGGCTATTTTTTTCCCACGTCAAGTTCGCGCCACAACGCGTCTATCCTGCGCTGGGTTGCCGCGTCCATCTGTATCGGCGTGCCCCACTGGCGCGCCGTCTCCGCCGGCCATTTGTTGGTTGCATCTATTCCCATTTTTGAGCCGAGACCGGCAACCGGGCTCGCGAAATCGAGATAGTCGATCGGCGTGTTGTCGGCAATCAGCGTATCGCGACGCGGGTCGACGCGCGTGGTCAACGCCCAGATCACCTCTTTCCAGTCGCGAATGTTGACGTCGTCATCGGTGACAATGATGAATTTGGTGTACATGAACTGGCGGAGAAACGACCAGATACCGAACATCACGCGCTTGGCGTGACCCGGATACTGCTTTTTCATGCTGACCACTGCGAGACGGTACGAACAACCTTCGGGCGGCAGATAGAAATCGACTATCTCCGGAAACTGCCTGGCGAGCAGTGGCACAAACACTTCATTCAGCGCGGCGCCAAGCACTGCCGGCTCATCGGGCGGCTTGCCGGTATAGGTGCTGTGGTAAATCGGGTCGCGCCGCGCGGTAATGCGCTCGAGGGTAAACACCGGAAAACGCTGCTGTTCGTTGTAATACCCGGTATGGTCGCCGAACGGCCCCTCGAGCGCGGTCTCGCCGGGATTGATGAAACCCTCGAGCACGATCTCGGCGCTTGCCGGCACCTGCAGATCGTGGCTCAGGCAATTCACGATTTCCGTCTTCGCGCCGCGCAACAGCCCCGCGAACTGGTATTCGGACAGGCTGTCGGGCACCGGAGTCACTGCGCCGAGTATGGTTGCCGGATCCGCGCCGAGCGCGACTGCCAGCGGAAACGGCTCGCGCGGATGGGCAAGGCAGTGATCGCGGTAATCCAGCGCACCGCCCCGGGCGCTGAGCCAGCGCATGATGACCTTATTCGGCGCAATGACCTGCTGGCGGTAAATTCCCAGATTCTGCCGTTTCTTCTGCGGCCCGCGCGTGACCGTGAGTCCCCAAGTAATCAACGGTGCCGCGTCCCCCGGCCAGCAGGTCTGAATCGGCAGCCGGCCGAGATCGACGTCGGCGCCTTCCCAGACCTGTTCGTGGCACGGCGCGGTTCCGACGAGCCTGGGCACCATGGTGAGCACCTGTTTCAACAGCGGCAGTTTGTCCCATGCATCGCGCAGGCCGCGCGGAAGTTCGGGCTCCCGCAGGGCGGCGAGCAGCTTGCCGATTTCGCGCAACGCCTCGACCTTGTCTGCGCCCATGCCGAGTGCTACGCGCAGCGGCGTGCCGAACAGGTTGCCGAGCACCGGCATGCTGTGGCCTTTGGGCTTTTCGAACAGCAGTGCGGGGCCCTGTGCTTTGAGCACACGGTCGCAGATTTCGGTCATTTCGAAGCGCGGATCGACTTCGACCGGGATACGCTTCAGTTCACCGCGGCGCTCGAGCTGCGCGATGAAATCCCTGAGGTCGCGGAATTTCATGCGGTCTTACCCCGGCAACCCGGTGCGCGGGATCAGAAAAAGCGGGACGCGCAAAAGTGAGTCCACCACTATTCCGCCGAAAATCGCGGCCCCCACCAGATTGTTATTGAGAAACGCCTTGAAGCACTCGTCGCGTCCGCGAGTGCGGATCAAGCGGTATTGGTAAACCATCAGGCACACCGCGATCAGCAGCCCGGCAAAATAGTACGCCCCGAGCCACGCCCGCATGCCGACATATATCATGATCAGCACGAATAACGCATGACAGACCATCACCCCGGCGACGTCGAAGCGGCCGAACAGGATCGCCGAGGATTTGAGCCCGAGCCTGCGGTCGTCGTCGCGGTCAACCATCGCGTACTCGGTGTCAAACGCGATCGCCCAGAACATGTTGGCCACGACCATCACCCAAACCAGCGGGGTGACGGAATCGTGGTGCGCGGCGAACGCCATCGGAATGCCGAAGCCGAACGCGATGCCGAGCCACGCCTGCGGCAGCCAGAAAAAACGCTTCAGAAACGGATAAATAAGCGCCAGCAGGCACGCGATCACCGACAGCTGGATGGTCAGCGCGTTGAGTTGCAGCACCAGCAGAAAAGCGAGCAGGATCAGCCCGGCGGCCACCAGCAACGCCTCCCGTGGGGAAATCAGCCTGGCCGCGAGCGGGCGATCCCTGGTGCGCTCGACATGAGGATCGAAATCGCGGTCGGCGAAATCGTTGACGACGCAGCCCGCCGAACGCATCAACACCACGCCCAGGACGAAAATCACCGCAATCGCAGGATCGGGGCTGCCGTACGACGACAGCCACAGCCCCCACAGCGTCGGCCACAGCAGCAACAGGATGCCGATCGGCTT
>JGI1357J11328_10003812_pt1 | contig 10238 bp, 9 predicted proteins | sample Subgrocontami54m_FD_11328 | JGI IMG/M metagenome (IMG submission 11328)
GTTCACACCTTCTCCAGCATCATGTGCTGGGCCGCCTGCGATCGCCTGTCAAGGATCGCTACCCGCCTCGGTCTTGCCGAACGGGCGGTCTACTGGAGCACCCAGGCGGAGCGGATTCACGCCACTATATGTGACCGAGCTTGGCATGACCAAAAAAAAACATTCACCGCGACCTTCGAGGGAAACACTCTGGACGCCAGTTTGCTGCTGATGCATGACGTAGGCTTCCTTACCGCGGATGACCCCCGCTTTGCCTCAACCGTCGCGGCTATTGAGCGGGAGCTGCGCCAAGGTGACTATATTTTCCGCTACATCGAACAGGACGATTTTGGCGCCCCGGAAAACGCCTTCATCGTCTGCACCTACTGGTATATCTATGCTCTCGTAGCTCTCGGGCGCAACGATGAAGCCAGATTGCTGTTTGAGAATCTGTTGGCGCACCATAACCGCCACGGCCTCATTGCCGAGCATCTTGATATTCGTACGGGCGAACAGTGGGGCAACTTTGTCCAGACCTACAGTATGGTTGGGCTAATCAATGTCGCCATTCGCCTTAGTAAACGCTGGGACCATGCATTTTAGGGGGGGACGTTGACCATGATTTCGCTACGATCACTTCGTTTATCACTGCGCTTCATTATTCCTCTGGGCATCGCTTTGACGCTATTAGCCTATGCCGTGGTGCCGCTGGTGGATAAGCTTACCCTGCGCTGGTTTGTCCGGGATATGGATATACGCTCCCAGTTGATTGCCAATACGCTGCATGATCCGCTGGCTGAACTTCTCCGGCAGGGAAACAGGGCCAGGATCAACGCCCTGCTGCTTAGGGCCATCCAGGACGAGCGCCTGTTGGCCCTTGGATTCTGTGATGGCAATGGCACACTCCTCTACCGCACGCCAACCTTCCCAAAATCTCTCGGTTGTTCCTCTCCGTCATCAAAGGATAAAGCAACCAGCCCGCTTCAGCAACTTCTTCAGGGAGCAGTTCACGTCGCCATTTACCCCATGGAACAGGAGGGGGAGGGTGCCAGCGGCTCCCTGATCCTTGTTCACGATATGAGCTTTGTCGAGCGCCGCAGCGCCGATACCAGTAGATACGTTATTATCCTCTTCGCGCTACTCGGAGTTGTCATTTCTGTCATCACGGTCTTTGTCGCCCACCTGAGTTGGCGCGGCTGGATGGTCGGCGTACGGGCCATGCTGCGCGGCGAGGGTATCATCAAGCCATTCTCCCAGGCGGCTGTCGCTTCGGAATTACAGCCGCTTGTGGGCGATCTACGGAAACTGTTGCGGGCCCTCGATACGGAGCGGCGCTTTGCCGATGACGCCACCATCACCTGGAGTCCCGATTCTCTTCGTAAACTTCTTCATAAGCAGCTTACAGGGGAGCGGATCATCGTTGTTTCCAATCGTGAACCCTATATACATATCAGAAAAGGGGAGCAGGTCGAAGTCCATCGCCCCGCCAGCGGCCTGGTGACAGCGGTGGAGCCGGTCATGCGCGCCTGCTCCGGCACATGGATTGCCCACGGCGGCGGCACTGCCGATCGGGAAGTCGTGGATCAACATGATCGGATTCAAGTACCTCCGGAGCATCCCGAGTACACATTGCGGCGTATCTGGCTCAGCAAGGAAGAAGAAAGTGGTTATTACTACGGCTTTGCCAACGAAGGGCTTTGGCCCCTCTGCCATATTGCCCACGTTCGCCCCATTTTTCGTTCCAGTGATTGGCAGCAGTATGTGACTATCAACCAGCGCTTTGCTGAAGCGGTCGTCAAGGAGGCAGACAGTGACAATCCCGTTGTGCTCGTACAGGATTATCACTTTGCGCTCTTGCCGGGAATGATCCGCAAGGCGCTTCCCAAGGCCACCATTATTACGTTCTGGCATATCCCCTGGCCCAACCCAGAATCTTTCGGCATCTGTCCCTGGCGGGAGGAGCTGCTGCAGGGCATGCTCGGCAGCACGATTCTCGGATTCCATACGCCCTTCCATTGCAAGAATTTTCTCGAAACCGTAGACCGCTATCTGGAAACACGGATAGAGCACGAATCCTCTACTATTTCCCGGCGGGGCAACCTGACCCTGGTGGAAAGTTATCCGATTTCTATCCAGTGGCCGCTACCCTGGCAGGAGACGCAACCGTCCATTGAGGAATGCCGGGCAGAAGTATGCAGTGCCTTCGGACTCCCGTTGGACCACAAAATAGGGGTCGGCGTGGACCGGCAGGACTACACCAAAGGAATTCTTGAACGGTTCCGGGCCGTGGAAAAACTGCTGGAACTTCATCCGGAGTTGGTGGCACGTTTTACCTTTATCCAGATTGCCGCACCCACCCGCTCCGCCCTTGATGACTACCAGGCATTCGAAGCACAGGTGTGTAACCTTGCCACGCGCATCAACCAGCGCTTCTCAAAAGGCGCTTGGCAACCGATCCGCCTCAAGGTTGAACACCATGAACCCGAAGTGGTAAACCGTTACTACCGGGCGGCGGATGTCTGTATGGTAACCAGTCTCCACGATGGGATGAATCTGGTGGCAAAAGAGTTTGTGGCGTCCCGCGATGACGAGCAGGGGGTGCTGGTCTTAAGCCAGTTTACCGGGGCGGCGCACGAATTGCACGAAGCGCTTATCGTGAACCCCTACCATATTGAGCAGACGGCGGCGGCCCTATATTACGCGCTTACCATGCCTGACTTTGAACAGCGCGAGCGTATGCTCAGCATGCGGGCGCTGGTGCGTGACTTCAATGTCTATCGCTGGGCTGGCAGAATGCTGCTGGATGCGGCGCGCGTCCGCCAACGGGAGAGGTTAGCCGCCAGAATCGGGAGAGAATTCTAATGTCATCGTGCTTGTTTTATCCGGAAGGGTTTGTAGCCCTTGCTCGCTATGTAGCCCCGGACACTCTGTTGGCCTTCGACCTGGACGGCACGCTGGCGACGATCGTTGAAGATTTTTCCGCTGCCCAGGTAACCGAACCAGTCCGCAGCGTTTCGCAACGTCTGGCCAAACACATGAAGGTTGCATTGATCACCGGCAGATCGAGAAAAGACGCTCTGGCAATTCTCGGATTTGAGCCGCATTTACTTATCGGCAACCATGGCGCCGAATGGCCGGGTGATTCCGGCATGCGCAACCGGTATTTCGTTCAATGTTGCATTGCCTGGCGGGACCAGCTATATGATCAGCTCAAGGAAATCCAAGGAGTAGAAATTGAATTCAAGGGGCAATCGCTTACCATCCATTATCGCAAAGCCATCGATCAGGATTATGTCCTTTCACTAATCGAAGCGGCGATTGCAAAACTTGCCCCCCACCCTAAAAAGATGGGCGGCAAATATGTTGTCAATTTGCTTCCGCCGGAAGCTCCTGATAAAGGCGAGGCCCTGGTGGCCGCCATGGACCGGTTCGGGTTAAGGCGGGCAATTTATTTTGGAGATGATGTAACTGATGAAGAAGTCTTTAAACTGAAAGGTGTTGATGTGTTTGGCATACATATCGGGAAGGAAGAGCAGACGGCCGCATCATATTGCCTGAACGGTCAGCCAGAATTGCTTGAACTTCTCAATTTGATGGTTGGGATACTGGAATTGCAACGCGAAAAAGAGGAAGGCTAAGGGAACAACCCACCATAACAATGGAGGGGGCAACCCCTCCATTACCTGCAAGCTATCCTTTTCTCCCATGCTCGTACAAAACATCAAATTCCGTTTGATGTTTTTTTCTGTGGACAGGTTGCCTGCATTGGACGTTTACACCGAAGAGAGAGCCTTGAAACCATCTTTAGTTAGTGTTATAGGGAACGGCAATGTTTTATCACCGCGAAAAGGAAGCATGATGTCTGAGAGAGAGGTTTTAACGCTTTGGCAAGGCGAGGCGCTGAACGAGGGTGATGCCCGAATTCTGCGTACGGTTTGCAGGGAAGTGCCCTTTCCCCTGGATGCGGCCGATAAGAAGAATGTGGCGGATCTGCTTGAGGCTTTTTTGAGCCGGGATGATGCCCTGGGGCTGGCGGCGCCGCAGATCGGCATCTGCAAGCGGCTCCTTGTTTTTCGCCATAGGGGCCTTGAGGAACGGGGGGCCGGGATCAAGAGTGAAGACGATTATACCCTGATTATCAATCCCCGCATCACGCAGGCCAGAGGGGAACTGGTATATATGGAAGAAGGATGTCTCTCCTGCCCGGAGATCCAAGTTGAGGTGGGGCGTTTCCCCGAAATTAAAATCAGGGGCCTGGATGCCAAGGGGCAGAAGATCAACAGGCGTTATCTAGATTTCCCGGCCCGTATTTTTCAGCATGAAGTTGACCATCTGGAGGGGAAGCTGATCGTAGATCACGAGGGAAGCATCAGCTACCCCAGCAAAAGGCGCGCTTTTTTCGAGAAGGTTTTCCAGAATTATTAACCCTGGAGAGGGTGATAATCCCGCAAATCAGGTTCCCTGCCAGCAAAAAATCTGGTTTACTAGAATGCTCCCAACTGACAGGGCTTTATCTTGATGCCCCTTTGTTCGCAGATTGAGGCAATGTTGATGCGGGGCAGGGCGAATGCCGCCGCGATTTCCCAGGCGGCGTCACAGGGCAGACATTCCGATATCAGTCTGCTTCTTATTTCTGCCTCGATTGCCGGGTCGTATTGCGCCGCAGGTCTTATTATTTTCTTCTGGGGATGATAGCCGAAAAGTCCCAATTGGCACTCTACTATTCGCCCTTCCAGCAGATCAAGAACGGTTCCCAATTGTGCCATTGATTTCCGCAACCGGCCTGCCAGCTCTGCAAGTCCTGCGCAACTTATGGCATTATTCACCAGGCCTTCCTTTAGCGCCGCCGCGATGGCGGGATCGGGAATTGTCCCTGGTGCGTGCTTTGTCCGATATTTATCTTTTNTAACATTCATTTTAGCTCCTAAAAATGGGGTAANGGAATAGTTTATGCGCCGNTCTTGTTCTCATCGCCAATCGTCTTTCAATTGAGACATGTAATGGCGGAACCAAAGGCTCCAGGCCAGGGCGACAACCCCCACCAAGCCGAAGCCCACCGAAGGAGGGAAGNGNGCGTTTAAGGCNTTGGAGATGAGGCCGGAAAGGAGGACGCCCGTAAACACCGCAAAATTATTCACCGCCAGGATGGCGCCTTTTTCCGCCGGGGCAGGCCTGATCTGGATGAAACTTTCCACAGGAATCAGGAAGAGGCCGCCTGCGATGCCGATGGCGGCAATCAGGATAAAGAGCGATAACAGGTGTAGCGAACCTGGCAAATAGGGGATGCCCGTTACGAGCATCATCAATAAGGAAAAAAACAATGCCGCAGGCCCCAGGGCCTGGCGCCACTGTTGCCCTGGCCACAGGTAGCTGCTCAAAAGACCGCCCAACCCGATGCCGGTCATCTGCGCCACAATCAGAAGACTGGTCATGGTCTTGCTCAGGCCGAATTGCAACAAGCCCAAGGGGTTTATCAGCAAAATCTGCAGGGAGCCCAGGGTCCAGATGAACACGCTGGCTCCGATCATCAAGGCCAGCAGCGGATCGCGGCGCGTGTCCCAAAGCTTCCGTATGGTGCTTGACGGCCCTCCCCAGGGAAAAGCGGTACTGGGGGCGGCCGCTGGCTGACGGGGTACGCCGCCACTGATGAGCAGGCCCAGGAGGGCCGTTACGATTACCACACCGGCCACGGTCAGCCTTCCCTGGGGAAAACCCCGCCAGCCCACACCGCTGATGTCAAGGGCCAGACCGCCCAGGGCAACGCCGCCCAGGATGGCCAGAGTCACCGCCACCCGCAGCATGGCATTGACCCGCATGACGTAGCCTTCCGGATAAAGTTCCGGGATGGATCCATTCAGGGCAGGGCTTAGGAAGGTGGCTTGAGCGCCCATCACGGCGAGCATGGTAAAGATCAGGGACCAGTGTCCCGTACAGATGCCGACGGCGCCGCAAAGCATGGCGATGAGTTCACAGCATTTTGCCCCGATGATCACCTGGCCTTTGGAAAAGCGATCGGCCATCCAGCCGGCCGGAGCCGCAAGAAGCACGAAGGGCAGGGTGAAAATTACCAGGGCATAGCCCTGCATTTCGGGGCGGCCGGCGCCGACGGCCAGGAGCATGGCGGCCTGTTTATAAAAGTTGTCGTTAAAAACACCGAGGGAGAAAGCGGCGGCCATGTAAATAAATTTGCGGTGCGGCCTCCCCGACGCGGCGCTTTCGCCGGCGCCTACCATACATTCTCCACCTGCATTGGCATAGTTACTTGCCGGATTCGGTAAGTTTTTCGATTTTTTACGAGTTCTTCACTATGATCATGATAACTCGATTTTACGGGTCGAGTATATTAGATAAGAAAAAGCATGTCAAGATAAAAGACGGCAGAGTGGACATTAACAGTCATTAAATATCATCTTGTCTTATATTGTAAGATGTGGTAACAACGGTCCCACTCCTAAACTAGGCGGCCTGATGGATTTAAAAATCAAGGATGTTATCAATCTTTTACAGGTGTCGGAAAAGACGCTTTACCGCTGGATCAAGGAAAAAAAGATCCCTTGTTACCGGATCAATCATCAGTATCGTTTCAGCCGTTCGGAGATAAATGAATGGATCCTGGACAGTAAGATCGAGCTCTCCTCAAAGCTGCTTAACCTGAGTATCGCCAACCGTCCGACCAACTTCACCGGTCTGGTTCGCAGCGGCGGCATCCACTACGACATAACAGGCGCCACCGTCCCGGCGGTGCTGCACAATGCCATTGCGGCCGTGCCGACGCCCCCGCGTATCTCCAAAGAGGATATCTTTGCCGCCCTCCTCAATAGAGAGGAGATGATGTCCACCGCCATCGGGCGCGGGATTGCGATTCCTCACCCGCGCAATCCCATCATCACCGATATTGAAGACGCCAGCGTCTCCATCTGTTTTCTGAATGATCCCCTGGATTTTGGGGCGCTTGACGGCCTGCCGGTACACACTCTTTTTGTCTTGCTTACTGCGAATCCGCGGCGGCATCTGGAGGTGCTTACCAAGATTTCCTATTTGTGCCAGCTTGATGATTTTCTGCAGTTACTGCAAAAGCGCACCGCGGCCGCCGACATCATTGATTTTATTCAGGCGAGAGAAACGGCTTGGCGGCGGCAGCAGGAGTCGGATAACCGATGAAGCTGTTACTTATCGGCACGGTCCTGTTTTTTTCCGGCGGCATTTTAGAGCTTTTCATCCCCCGGAAGCAGTCGGGATTTGTTTCTGCCGCGGCTGCCGCCCTGGCGCAGTTTTTTATCCTGCCACCGGTATTTCAGGCTTTGACCGACGGCTCTACCATGTCGGTATCTTTGGATTTTTCCTTGCCCATCGGCACGGCCTTCCTGCGGCTTGACCCTCTGGCCGCTTTCTTCTGCCTGATCATTAGTATCGGTGGTTTGCTTGCCTCCATCTATTCGCTGGGCTACATGAAGATGTACCGTGACCGCCCATATTCACTGTCTTCCTACTACTTTTTTCTGGGACTTTTGTTTACCGCCATGCTTTTGGTGACGGTTGTGCAGAACTTACTGCTCTTCATGATCGTCTGGGAGATCATGTCCCTGGCTTCCTATTTTCTGGTCATTTTTGAACATGATAAGGAAGAAGTGCGCCGGGCGGGCTTATATTATCTTATTGCCATGCAGATCGGCGCGGCCTTTCTGCTTACGGCCTTTGCCTGGGCGGCCACCTTGACGGGCAGTCTGGATTTTACCGCCTTGGCCGGTGTACTAAGCATGCCGGGGTCCGCTTCCACAATAATCTTCCTACTGTTTTTCGCCGGTTTTGGCTTCAAGGCCGGGTTCCTACCGCTGCATACCTGGTTGCCCCTTGCCCACCCAGCGGCGCCGACCAGCGTCTCGGCCGTTATGTCGGGGGTGATGATTAAAACCGGCATTTACGGCATCTTGCGCATTATTTTGCTCGGCGGTATTCCGCATGCTTCGCTCGCCTATGTCATCTTCGGTATCGCCTTGCTTACCGGTATTTTCGGGGTGATGAATGCCATTGTGCAGCATGATCTAAAAAAGCTGTTAGCCTATCATAGCATTGAAAATATTGGCATAATCGGGATCGGCATCGGGTTGGGCATGCTGGGGATGGTCTACAGGCAGGAAGGTGTAGCACTTTGCGGATTATTAGGAGGGCTCTTGCATGTTTTTAACCACTTTTCCTTCAAGAGTCTGCTTTTTTACGGTGCGGGCGTGGTCTATGCCAAAACCCACACCCGGGAAATCGATAAGCTGGGGGGACTGATCCATTCCCTGCCGATTACTGCGACTTTGTTTCTCGTAGGCTCATTGGCCATTAGTGGGATGCCGCTTTTCAGCGGGTTTATCAGTGAATTTGCCATCTATACAGGTTTGGTCCGCAGTCTTGCACCTGGCGGCGCGATCTTAAATATTGCAGTCGGCTGCGGCCTGGCCGGTCTGGCCTTTATCGGCGTCATGGCGGTGCTCTGCTTTACCAAGGTTTTCAGCATCTGCTTCCTTGGTTTGCCGCGCGTTCCCCATCAGGAAAAGCTTAGCGAAGGTTCCGCCTTGCTCTTGGCGCCCATGGTCGCCCTTGGTATTCTCATCGTCTGCATCGGTCTTGTCCCCTTGTTGGTCCTGCCCCTGCTGAAAAACGTCGTCGCCCAATTTGTGCCAGGCATCGTAGCCACGGAATGGGAACAGATGATGTCCCTCTTCCGCCGGCTCAGCCTGGCCATGGCCGTGCTGGCGGGATTAATCATTTTTTTCCTGGTCTTGCGGCGGTTGCTCTTAACGGGAAAGCCGGTGCGGATTTTCAAAACATGGGGCTGCGGCTACCAGGTGGAAAGCAGCCGGATGTCCTATACGGCCAGTTCCTTCGCGGCGCCTTTTGTCCATCTGGTAGCGCCCTTCGTGCCCCGAGAACGGGAGGTCATGCCGCCCCAGGGATTGTTCCCCCAAGAGGCCCGCTATAAACGCCATTATGCTGATTTTATAGCTTATTACATGATCGATCCCTTAAGCAGTCTTCTCAGCCGTTTCCTGGGCTTGTTTACCTGGATGCAAACCGGCCGGACGCAGCAGTATATCCTTTACGGTCTTGTTTTTCTCGTAATGTTGCTTGTTTGGATTATGTTGATGCCATCATGATCACTTTACTGCACTTATCCCTCCTGCTGATTGCCCCGATCCTTTTCCTCGGTATCATTAATCGGGTAAAAGCCCTCTGGGCGGGACGTCGGGGCGCGCCTCTCCTCCAGGCGGCCTTCGAGATCGGGAAACTGCTGCGCAAAGGCGAGGTAATCAGCAAAACCACCTCTTTTGTCTTTCGCCTGAGTCCCTCGCTGCAAATCGCCGCCGTTATCTTTGCCGCCCTGCTGATGCCGCTGCCCGGCCGGCCGGCGCTCCTATACTTTCCCGGCGATTTTGTCCTTTTTGCCTATGCCCTCGGTTTAGCTAAATTTATGCTGGTGGCTGCCGCGATGGATACGGGCAGCAGTTTTGAAGGCATGGGCGCCAGTCGTGAGATGACCTTTTCCACCATTGTGGAACCGGCCTTTTTCCTGCTTTTGGGATCGCTGGCCTTGATTACCGGCCAGACCTCCTTTACCGCTATCTTTGCTCTCCTCAATTACAGCGCCGGATACAGCGTGTTGGTGAAAGCCCTCTGTTCTATTTCACTGTTTATCATGCTGCTGGTGGAGGGATGCCGGGTGCCGGTGGACGACCCGAACACCCACCTGGAACTGACCATGATCCACGAAGTCATGATTCTCGATTATTCCGGCCCGGATCTGGCTTTTATTCTCTATGCGTCCAGCCTCAAGATGGTCCTGATTGCCACCTTGCTGGCGAATGTGCTGATTCCGGTCAGCGCCGGGGTTGCCGGCGGTCTTCTGCTTTTTGCGGGCATGCTGACCCTGACGGCCATCGGCGTGGGGTTGGTGGAATCGTTGATAGCCCGCGTCCGTATGACCCATGTGACGCAGTTTATTTTTCTCATGACGGCCCTTGCTGTGACGACTTTTTCCGCCGTCATCTTCTTCTTGAGCGGAGGTTTCTGATGTCCGGCATCCTCATCGTCCTTTTCGGCACCACGATCCTCTATATCTGTGCCGCCAGCCGTATTGAGGCCTTTGTGAAAACGCTGGCTCTGCAAGGGTTATTGCTCTTTCTACTGATCATGATCGATGTGCATGAACTCAACTGGCTCAATATCGCCTTTCTCAGCCTGGAAACGCTGCTCATGAAGGCCATAGTTATTCC
>JGI1357J11328_10003816_pt1 | contig 10236 bp, 10 predicted proteins | sample Subgrocontami54m_FD_11328 | JGI IMG/M metagenome (IMG submission 11328)
GATTGGAACCCATCCCCTCCGAAACGAACTTCGTCTGCGTGGACGTCCGCCAGGACGGCGAGCCAGTGGCCGAGCACCTCCTGACCTGCGGGATCCAGGTCCGGTCCTGCGGTATCTTCACCATGCCGAACCACATCCGGATCTCCGTGGGGACCCACCGCGAGAACGCCCGCGTCATCCGGGTCCTGGCCGGGTTTCTCGCCGGGTCCCCGGCCCGGGCACGCAGGACGGCGCGCGGGAGGCGGCGATGACGGCCAGGCAGATTCGCGCGGCCAGGGGGAGTACGCTCCGCTGCAAGGGGTGGCGCCAGGAGGCCATCCTGCGCCTGCTGGAGAACAATATCGAGAACGGCGAGCGGCCCGAGGAGCTGATCATCTACTCCGCCACCGCCAAGGCGGCACGGAACTGGGGCTGCTTCGACCGGATCGTCTCTGCCCTGCGGGATCTCGAGGAGGACGAGACCCTGGTGATGCAGTCGGGAAAGCCCATTGGGATCTTCCGGACGCATCGCCTGGCGCCCCGGGTGATCATGGCCAACGCCAACCTGGTGGGGAAGTGGGCCACGGCCGATCACTTCCGGGAACTCGAGGAGAAGGGGCTCATCATGGTGCCGGGCTACACCGCCGCGGCCTGGCAGTACATCGGGACCCAGGGCATCCTGCAGGGGACCTACGAGACGTTCGCCGCGGCCGCCCGGGCCTCCTTCGGCGGAACCCTCGCGGGACACTGGGTCCTCACCGGGGGCCTCGGGGGCATGGGCGGAGCCCAGCCCCTGGCGGTGACCATGAACGGTGGGACGGTCTTGGCGGTCGAGGTGGACGAGCAGCGGATCCGCCGGCGGATCGCCACCGGGTACTGCCAGCGGATCAGCTTCGACCTGGAGGAGGCGCTCCGGCTCTGCCTGGAGGCCAAGGCGGCCGGGCAGGCTCTCTCGGTCGGCCTGGTCGGCAACACGGCCCAGGTCCTGCCCGAGATCGCGTCCCGCGGCCTCCTACCGGACATCGTCACGGACCAGACCTCGGCCCACGATACCCTGTACGGGTACATCCCGGAAGGCCTGAGCCCGGCGGAGGCTGTCAGTCTGCGACGGGCGGATCCGGAGACGTACAAGGCCCGGGCCCTGGATTCCATCGCCCGGCACATGCGCGCCCTCCTCACGTTCCAGCGCCGGGGGGCGGTGGCGTTCGAGTACGGCAACAACATCCGGGCCATGGCCAAGCTCCGGGGGGTGGAGGACGCCTTCGAGGTCGAGGGGTTCATCCCGAAGTACATCCGGCCCATGTTCTGCGAGGGGCGCGGGCCATTCCGCTGGATCGCCGTCTCGGGCGAGACCAACGACATCGCGGCGATTGACGAGGTCGTCCTGCGGGAGTTCTCCGGCAACCGGCAGGTCACCGACTGGATCCGGACCGCTCACAAGCACGTCGTGTTCCAGGGGCTGCCGGCGCGCATCTGCTGGCTGGCCCATGGGGAACGCGGCCACCTGGCGGGTCTCGTCAACGACCTCGTGCGGAGGGGTGTCCTGGCCGGCCCCGTGGCCTTCACGCGGGACCACCTGGACTGCGGCGGGGTCGCCCGGCCGTACCGGGAGACGGAGAACCTCCTGGACGGGAGCGACGCCGTGGCGGATTGGCCCATCCTGAACGCGCTGCTGAACGCCTCCTCCATGGCCGATCTCGTGGCCGTCCACTCCGGGGGCGCCGGGAGCGCCGGGTACTACGTGAGCGCGGGGGTCACGGTGGTGGCCGACGGGACCGAGGATTCGGCCATGCGCCTGGAGCGGACCCTGACCTCCGACACCGGCCTGGGCGTCCTGCGCTACGCGGACGCCGGATACGAGGCGGCGCGCCGCACGGCCAAGGAGAAGGGCATCCGGGAGATCAGCAATGTCTGACGCCGAGGGAAGGCAATCGGAAGCGCGATCCGTGGAGGCCGATCTGCTGGTCCACGATGCGGCAGAGCTGCTCACCGTGGCCGGCGTGGGCGTGGTCCCCCGGCTCAGGCGGGCGCTCGGCGAGCTCGGCCTGATCCGCGGGGGGGCGGTGGCGTCCCGCCAGGGGCGGATCGTGGCGGTGGGGGAGACCCGGGCCGTCCGGGACGCCGTCCGCCTCCGCGAGGGCGGCCGGACCATTGACGCCTCCGGCATGGTCGTGATGCCGGGCCTGGTGGACGCCCACACCCACCCGGTGTTCGCCGGGAGCCGGGAGGCGGAGTTCGTGCTCCGGCTCGGCGGCCTCTCGTACACCGAGATCGCCCTCCGGGGCGGGGGGATCGTCAACACCGTCCAGCCGACCCGCCAGGCCTCCTTTGCGGAGCTCGTCGCGCTCACCCGCCGGCGACTGGACACCATGCTCCTGCACGGCACCACCACGGCCGAGGCCAAGAGCGGCTACGGCCTGACGGTGCCCGACGAGATCAAGATCCTGGAGGTGATCCGCGCCCTGGGGGCCGAGCACCCGGTGGATCTGGTCCCGACCTTTCTGGGGGCCCATGCCTTCCCCCCGGAGTACCGGGACCGCCGCGACGAGTACGTGGACCTCGTGGTGAAGGAGATGCTCCCCGAGGTCAGGGCCAGGGGCCTGGCCGAATTCTGCGACGTGGCCTTCGTCCCGAAGCGGGCCTTCACAGAGCGGCAGTCGGAACGGATCCTGGCATGCGCGCGCGACCACGGCATGCGGGCGCGCATGCACGTGGACGAGTTCGCCCCCGACGGGGGCGGGGGACTGGCGGCGCGGCTGGGCGCGGTGTCGGCCGACCACTGCATCTTCACCCCGCAAAACGAGCTGGAGCTGATGGCCCGCGCGGGGGTGGGGGCCACGCTGATGCCGGCCGCCCCGTTCGCCCTGCGCATCGGCCGGTACGCCGATGCCCGAGCGATGGTGGAGGCCGGGCTGGCGGTCGCCCTGGGGACGGACTTCAATGCCAGTTGCCTGTGCGAGTCCATGCCGCTCACCATCAGCCTTGCCTGCCTGAAGATGGGCCTGACGCCGCCGGAGGCCCTCGTCGCCGCCACGATCAACGGCGCCTGGTCCCTCGGTCGGGCCCACGAGGTGGGGAGCCTGGAGGTGGGCAAGGCCTCCGACCTCCTGGTCCTGGACTGCCCGACCCACGTCCACATCCCGTTCCACTTCGGCGTGAATCTCGTCCGGCACGTGGTGAAGCGGGGGGCGGTGGTGGTCCGGGACGGCCGGCGGGTGGACGCGGACGGCGCGGAGGCGTTGGGAGGCCCAGACCGATGATCGAGATCTTTGCGACGGCAGAAGAGGCCATTGCCGACGTCCCGGACGGGAGCACCATCATGTGCGGCGGCTTCGGCCTGTGCGGCGTTCCCGAGAACCTGGTCCGGGCGCTCGGCGCCAAGGGGACGCGGAACCTGACGGTCATCAGCAACAACGCCGGCGTCGACACCTTCGGGCTGGGGGGTCTCTTGGCCAACGGGCAGGTGAAGAAGATCCTGGGGTCCTACTTCCGGTCCAGCGAGATCTGCGCGCGCCTGCAGGCCAGCGAAGCGCTGGAGGTGGAACTCCTGCCCCAGGGGACCATGGTGGAGCGCATCCGCGCGGCGGGCGCCGGTGTCTTCGGCGTCTACCTCCCGACGGGCGTGGGGACCTGCGTCGCCGAGGGGAAAGAGGTCCGCCTGTTCGGCGCGACGGAGTGCGTGCTGGAGTATCCCCTGGCGGCCGACTACGCCTTCATCCGGGCCTACCAGGGCGACCGCCTGGGGAACCTGGTGTACCGGAAGACGGCGCGCAACTTCAACCCGGTCATGGCGAAGGCGGCGCGGATCACCATCGCCGAGGTGGAGGAGATCGTCGAGGTGGGGGAACTGGACCCGGAGGTGATCGTCACGCCGGGGATCTTCGTCAAGCGGCTGGTCAAGGGTGCCCACTATGAGCGGCGAATCGGGTAAGACGCGGATCGCCCGCCGGGCCGCCCGGGAGGTGCGGGACGGCTACTACGTCAACCTCGGCATCGGGATCCCCACCATGATCCCGGCCGTGTTGCCGGAGGGCATGACCGTCCTGTTTCACTCCGAGAACGGCATCCTGGGCATGGGTCCGCCGCCGTCCCCCGGCGAGGAGGACGCGGACTTGGTGGACGCCGGGAAGCGGGCCATCACCGCGGTCCCGGGCGCGTCCTACCTCTGCAGCGACGACTCCTTTGCCCTGGTACGGGGCGGTCATCTGGACCTGGCGATCCTGGGCGCCTTCCAGGTCTCGGAGCGGGGGGACCTGGCCAACTGGAGCCTCCCCGGTCGCCTCACGGGGATCGGCGGCGCCATGGATCTGGTGGCCGGCACCCGCCGCATCGTGGTGACCATGGAGCACACCACCCGGGACGGGCAGCCGAAGATCTTGCGCGAGTGCACCTATCCCCTCACCGGGCGCCGGGTGGTCAACCTCATCATCACCGAGCTGGCGACCATCGAGATCACGGAGCGCGGCCTGGTGCTGAAAGAGATCGCTCCCGGCGTCACCGTGGACGAGGTGCAGCGCGCCACCGAGGCCCCGCTGACGGTGGATCGGTGGCTCACGCTGATGGAGTAAGCGCGCAGACGCCGGAATGTTTTCCGGTCGGCCTGGAGGACACTCCCAGGCGGGAACGGGACGGATCATCGGCCATGGATGAGGTGCAGGTCGCCGGCGTGGGCATCACGCCCTTCGGGAAACACCCGGGCTCTCTCCGGGACCTGATGATGACCGCGGGGGCAGCCGCGCTGAAGGACGCCGGCCGGGACACCGTGGACGCCATCTACGTGGGGACCATGAACCCCGAGGCCTTCGTCGGCGAGGGCAATGTCGCGTCGGGCGTGGCCGACGGCTTGGGCCTGGCCGCCGTTCCCGCGCTCCGGGTGGAGACGGCCAGCTCGGCCGGGGCCGCCGCAGTCTTCGCGGGCTACACGGCCGTGGCCAGCGGATACTTTCAGAGCGTCCTGGTGATCGGGGGCGAGAAGATGAGCCACGTCCCCTCGCCCCAGGTCACCGGGATCCTGGGGCGGGTCCTGGATCCCTGTGAACGCGCCCAGGGGGCGACCATGCCGGCGCTGGCGGCCATCGTGACCCGCGCCTTCATGCAGGCCTTCTCCGTGACGCGGAGGGACTTGGCCCGCGTCGCGGTGAAGAATCACTACCACGGCTCGCTGAACCCCGACGCGCAGTTCCAGCGTCCCATCACCCTGGAGGAGGTCATGCACAGCCGGGTCATCGCCGACCCACTCCGGCTGTTCGACTGCGCCCCCATCTCCGACGGGGCCGCGGCCGTGGTCCTGACCGCCGACCCGGCGAGCGTCCGCATCACCGGGATCGCCCAGGGCACGGATCACGTCGCCCTGCGGGACCGGGACTCCCTCGTCTCGTTCCGGGCGACCCGCGAGGCGGCTGCCCGGGCCTTCCGGATGGCGAACCGGACACCATCGGATGTCCAGGTGGCGGAGGTGCACGACGCGTTCACGTCCTTCGAGCTGATCAGCGTCGAGGACCTGGGCCTCTTCCCACCGGGGCGATCGTGCCGGGCCCTGCGATCGGGGGCCATGACCCTCGGGGGCAGGCTGCCGATCAATCCGTCCGGTGGGCTGAAGGCGCGCGGCCATCCTATCGGGGCCACGGGAGTCGCCCAGATCGTCGAGATCGTCCGGCAGCTCAGGGGGCAGGCCGGGGACCGCCAGATGGAGGCGGCCGTCGGGCTGGCCCACAGCATCGGAGGGCTCGCCACGGGGAACTGGGTGACCATCCTGGAGAGGAATTGAGGTGGAGCCGCTCCCAGGTATTCGCTGTCGCTGCCGGAGTGTTTCCATCCCGGTCCAGCCTCGCTGTCCACGATGCGGAGGGGAAGCGGTGGAGCCGTGTCGGCTCCCGCCTTGGGGGCGGCTGCTCTCCTACACGATCCTGCAGGCCCCGGCGCCGGGCTTCCCGGCTCCCCTGATCCTGGGGCTGGTGGCACTCCCGGAGGGAGCCCGGCTGCTCTGCCGCGGGGAGCCGGGCTGCCGCCCGCGGATTCACCAGCGGGTCTGCGTCGTGCAGGAGGAAGACGCGTACACGTTCACCTCCATGAGCCTGGGGGCCGTCTGGCGGGCCTGGAGAGTCAAGACGGGCGCAGCCGGAGGCAGGCCATCTCCCACGGCCGACGTCCGGCCCGAGGACGGGGGGCTTCTCGAACGGAACCACTCTCTTCCCACGGAGTCAACGTCATGTCCCAAAAGATGATAAGTGACATCAAGGCGGAGATGGAGCGCCATCTCGACCGGATGGTCGGGCTCTGGAAGGCCCTGGTGGAGACGGATAGCGGGTCGGCCTACAAGCCGGGCGTGGACCGGGTCAACGAGATGGTCCGGAATATCCTGGTGGATCTGGGTTTCACCTGCCGTGTGATCCGGCAGGAGGAGGTCGGCAACCACCTGGTGGCCACCAGGACCTTCGGGGGTCGCGGTCGCGTCCTCCTCTCCTGCCACCTGGATACCGTCTGGCCCGAGGGGACGGCGGCCGAGTGGCCGTTCCGGGTCCAGGACGGGCGCGCCACCGGACCCGGCGTGGCTGACATGAAGGGCGGCATCGTGGTCATGATCGAGGCGCTCCGGCATCTCCTGGCCTCGGGGACCTGCGGGCTGGAGCGGATCAGCGTGGTCGGTGCCGGGGACGAGGAACTCGGGAGCCAGACCGCCCGCGCGATAATCGAATCGGAGGCGAAGCAGGCCGATTGGTGCTTTGTGATGGAGTCGGCTCCCCCGGGGGATTTCCTGGTGACGGCGCGCCGCGCCGTCGGCAACTTCCGCCTGCGGGTGGAGGGCAAGACGGCGCACTGCGGGACCCGCTACGAGGACGGGGTCAGCGCAGTGCGGGAGCTGGCCCACAAGATCCTGGCCTTCGAAGCGCTGAACAACCCCGAGGAGGGGATCATCGTCAGCGCGGGCCTGATCCGGGGCGGCGTCGCGCGGCAGGTGGTGCCGGACACCGCGACGGCGATCTTCGACGTGCGGGTGCGGACCCGGGCCCAGCAGGAGCAGCTCACGGCCCGGATGACCGCCATCGCGGCGCAGCCCACGGTGCCGGGAACGCGCTGCGTCCTGGAGGGCGAGTTCCATCGGCCGCCCTTCGAGGTAACCCCGGGAAGCCACGCCCTCTTCGAGCTGGCCCGGGAGACCGGCCGGGGGCTGGGGATGGAACTCACGGGGTGCATCCGTGGGGGCGGATCGGACGGAAGCTTCGCCGCCGCCCTGGGGGTTCCCACCCTGGATGGCCTGGGTCCGGTGGGGGACCACATCTGCAGCCGCCGGGAGTACGGGGAGGTCAAGAGCCTGCCGGCCAAGGCGGCACTCCTCGCCTGCCTGCTCAGGCAGTTACCAGAGCGGCTCCTATAGACAGAAGCATTCCGAGACGATTCGGCCGGGGAGGAGATCGGCATGGGGATACGGACCGGGGACGAGTATCGCGAGAGCCTTCGGGACGGGCGCCAGGTCTGGATGCACGGGGAGCGGGTGGAGGATGTCACCAAGCACCCCGCCTTCCAGCCCATGGTGGACGCCATCGCCCGCATGTACGACATGCAGCACGAGGCTCGCTACCAGGAGGTGATGACCTTCCAGCTCCCCTCCGGAGAACGGGCGAGCCGGTTCTACAAGCTGCCCGAGGCCCCCGAGGATCTGGCCGGGATCCGGGCCATGACCCTGGCCCTGCTGGACGAGGTGGGCGGGGTGGTGGACCGGTTCGGCAGCGAGACCGCCACCCCGCTCTTCGTCATGTACGACCGCCGGCCGCTCCTGGCGAAGTACGACCCGCGGTACGCGCGGAGCGTCGAGCACTGGCTGCAGAGGTGCCAGGCCGAAGACCTCTTCATGACCAGCGGCAACACCGACCCCAAGGGCGACCGGAGCAAGCAGCCCTTCGAGCAGGACGATCCGGACCTCTACCTCCGGGTGGTGTCCGAGCGCGATGACGGCATCCTGATCCGGGGGGCGAAATACGAGACGGGCGCCGCCTACGCCCACGTCGCCTTCGTGAAGCCGACGGTCGGGCAGTGGCGACCCGAGAACCGCGACTACGCCGTGGCCTGCATCGTGCCCCTGAACAGCCCCGGCCTCAAACACATCTGCCGGGCCCCCCTGCTCCAGACCGCACAGGTCTTCGATCGCCCGCTCAGCTCGCGTTTCGATGAAATCGACACGTTGATGGTCTTCGAGGACGTCCTGGTCCCCTGGGACAGCGTGATCTTCTGCCGGCAACCGGAGCTGGCGAGCCTGATCCGGCACGAGCTGCACCGCTGGGGGGCCCACGCCTACCTGCTCCGATCGCTGGCCAAGGCGGACCTGCTGGTGGGGACGGCGTGCCTGCTGGCGGAGCAGAACCGCAGCATCACCTCCCCGGCGGTCAAGGAGCAGATCGCCCACCTGATGGTCTACCGGGAAGCGGTCCACGCCTTCATCCTGGCCTCCGAGGCGGCCTACGAGCGCACGGAGTCCGGCCTGGTGATGCCGAACCAGTCCATCGCGTACGCCGGGCGGCTGTACACGGCCCTCCATTACCACGAGATGGTGCACGTCCTCCGGAATCTCGCCGGGGGGAGCGCGGTCCTTATTCCGGACGAGCGGACCCTGCGGAGCCCGGAGACCGGCCCCTCTCTCGAAAAGTATTACCGCGTGGGGGCGACCCCGGCCGAGGACCGGCTGCGGGTCCTGAACCTGGCCGCGGAGCTAACCAGCACCTCCTTCGCCGGGCACAAGCAGGCGTATCAGCTCTTCGCGGAGAGCCCGCCGGCGAACCAGGCCATGATCCTGTACGGCGCCTACGATCGCGAGGCCTCGATGCGGCGGGCGAGGAGGATCGTGGGGCTGGGCGAGCCGGCCCGCTGACCGGACGGCTGGGAAGTCAATAGAGCCGAGAGCCGCGAGGGGCGGCATTGGGCCGCTGACTGGCCAGGGCGAGGGGGAGGGGGGTTCGTGCCCACGTTCACCATCGTGGCCCGTTGCGGGCGGACGGGCATGTTCGGGGCGGCGATCGCCACGAAGTCCATCGCCGTCGGGTCCCGCTGCCTCTTCGTGGAGGCAGGGGTCGGCGCCATGAGTTCACAGGCGGTCACCAACCCGCGACTGGGTCGAAGAGGACTGGAGCGCCTGCGGGAGAGCCGGCCCGCCGACGCCACGATGGCGGACGTCCTGGCCACCGAGGCCTACCCGGAGAAGCGGCAAATCCTGCTGGTGGACCGGTCCGGCGGGGCCGCGGCCCACACCGGATCGGCGAATCGGGCCTGGGCCGGGCACATCACGCGCGCCGATGTCGCCTGTGGCGGGAACCTCCTCACGAGCGAACGGGTCGTGACGGCCATGGCCGAGACCTTCGAGGGCGGGGGGGATCTTCCCCTGGCGGAGCGGCTGCTCCGGGCGCTGGAGTCGGGAAAGGCAGCCGGGGGAGAGATCGGCGGGGAGCGCTCGGCGGCGCTCCAGGTGGTGGACCGGGAGGCGTTTCCCCTGGTGGACCTCCGGGTGGATTTCCATCCCGAACCGGTCGCCGAGCTGCGGCGGATCTTTGATCAGTACGCCCCGGTGCTTGAACTCTTTCGGCTTCGCCCGGATAACCCGTCCCTTCCGTCGGAAGAGGAGTGGCGGCGATTGGTGGCCCAGGGAATTGATCCCTTGAAGGCGGCACGACCGGCGCCCGGGGCGACGACGACCTGATAGGAGCGTGATCCGATGGATCCCGAGCAGGCCATCTTTTCGCTGGGCAGCCCCCTGCCCGAGATGCGGGAGCTGTATTCCGCCAGCCGTACCGGTGCCAAGTACGTCTCCCACGTTCAGGCGGGGGAGTTGCTGTACCTCTCGGGGGTGGTTCCCATCCGCAACGGGAAGCCCCTGTTCCAGGGACAGGTCGGGAAGGAGGTGAGCGTCGAGCAGGGCTACGAGGCCAGCCGCCAGGCGGCATTGTGCGCCTTGACGGTGATCCGATACGCCATGGGGAGCCTGAACCGGGTCCAGCAGATCGTTCAGATGACGGGGTACGTGAACTCCGTCCCCGGATTCTCCGATCAGTCCCGGGTGGTGAACGGGGCGACGGATCTCCTGGTGCAGGTCTTCGGCGAGCGGGGGCGTCATGCGCGGGTGTCGCTCAGTTGCGGAGGGCTGCCGGCGAATTACTGCGTGGAGCTGGCCCTCGTCGTCCAGGTGGACGGGAAAGCCGTCCGCCCCGGCGCACGCAAGGAGGACCTGGAGCACTCGACGTAGGAGGGCCGCCTCGGGGCCGGCGGGCGCCC
>JGI1357J11328_10003822_pt1 | contig 10225 bp, 6 predicted proteins | sample Subgrocontami54m_FD_11328 | JGI IMG/M metagenome (IMG submission 11328)
TGCCCCGCTCACCGCAAAGGCCTGGACATAAGGACTTGTCAATCCGTTGTTGACTTGTGTCCAGCTTGTGCCGTTATCAGTGGAGAGAAACACGCCATCGTCATATGTTCCTGCAAAGAGATTTGTGCCGCTGAAGGCAAGAGCCACAACTGAAGTATTTATCAAGCCGACCTGATTCCAGCTTGCCCCGTTGTTGGTAGAAAGAAAGACGCCGCCATCACTATTAGTCCCTGCAAAGAGATTGGTGCCGCTCACTGCAAAGGCCGCGACATCCCTGGTCAGGCCATTGTTGGCTTGTGTCCAGCTTGCGCCGTTGTTGGTAGAAAGAAAGACGCCGCGATCAGTTCCTGCAAAGAGATTCGTACCGTTCACTGCAAGCGCCTCGACATAATAAGTACTTGTCAGTCCGGCCTGTGTCCAGCTTGTGCCGTTATCGGTGGAGAGAAACACGCCACCGCCAAAGGTTCCTGCAAAGAGATTCGTGCCGCTCACCGCAAGGGCCTCGACAGCATATGTCAATCCGTTGTTGACCTGTGTCCAGCTTGTGCCGTTGTTGGTGGAGACAACCACGCCACCATTGGTTCCGGCAAAGAGATTTGTGCTGCTGACGGCAAAGCAGTAAACAGCTCCACCAAACGGTTCGTTGGTCTGCTCCCAGAAATCCTGCGCAAGAAGGAAACTCGGCACGCACAGAAGATTTGCGAGCGGCAAGATTATACGAAGAATACTGTTTCTCATAATCACAACTCCTCCATATTGAAATCATTATCCCTTTCACCAGATCGATTTCGTTCTTTGGCAGAAAGGGCATTACGCCTAACGTCTCGCAACCACGCAACGGCACGCTCAATGCTCTTGCTCTTCATGGCACAAAAGAGCGTGCCGTTGAATGAGTTCTACTAAATCGGGCGAGCATCAGCATGTGCGTAGGCCTTACCAAACGAATCGAATGTCGTGGTTGCATTTGTTATGTGCCGTGCCACCCAAAGTTAAGGCCTTCTCTGAAACCACAAGACTTCTCCCGCCCAGCATCCATGCAGTTTGTCGTAACAATACCAGTCAAAGTCAGGTCGCTCTGGTGCTGGATCGAAAACCAGAGCGGCGTGATCGTTCGCCTGTGCTACTACAAGACAGTGAGCCCCTCGACCCTCTCCAAGACTTTCTGCAAGGAGAACTGGCGTTTCTTTGCCGCACTTCTCAAGTAGAAAAGATTTGAGATCAATCTCTCGACCAGCAGTGGATATTTCCCACTGTGTCAACCCCGGCTTTGCCTGTAAGAAATTCTTCAACGTATGGAAGCCGTTTGGGCTTGGAGGATTCTGATACATCTGAAGGATAATTTGCTCAGACCAACAACCAGGAATTGCAAGATAGTTCAAAACACTTGCCGCACAGGCTGGAATGCAGCCAAGGATTCTGTCTTGTTGTTTTAAGATGAAGAATGGTTTCATTGTATTCTCATCGAATAATTGTTACAAAGGTTGGATTCCCAAAAATGGTTCCATTGTTGCCATTTGGTGAACCATCAAGGACATTTCCGTTGAACCGCCAGTAGCCCATAAGCCCAGACTCTGAACCTGACAACTCAGTGTACATTGTTGCTTGAATCTGAGATGGCGAGCGACTGACATTCCACATTCGGACCTCGTCGAGAGTACCATTCAGAAACGTACTATGCTGAGTGTGGTTGTTGTAACTGTAAGCACCGATTGAGATATTCTCAACGTACTGAGAAGTGTTTATGGTGCCAGATGAAGAGAACGACGTGTCGACAATGCCGTTGATTAGGATTGATTCAATCGACCCGTTGTAGGTGAAAGCAACATGATACCACGTGTTTAGGCCGAGCGTTGTCTTTCCAATGAACTCGTGATTCACCTGTGGGTTGATGAACACCATTGTGACGCCTAACCTGCCATTTGTCCTGACAGAAAAGGCGTATTCATTTTCGTTTCCTGAGTTTAAGATGGCACCACCCAGCCCGTATGCGCTGAGCTTGACCCAGGCTTCAACGGTTATTTGAGCACCGAACGAGGTAAGGGAAGAAGACGATGGAAGTCGGACGTAATCCGTCGAGCCGTTGAATTGCAGAGCCTGCACTGTTTTGTTGACAGTGACATTTACGGTCGCAGAAGAACCAATGTTATTAGCGGCATCATACGCCTTAGCAAGAATGGTGTGGGCAGAATTACTTGGTAGGTTCTGAACGATCCAGTTATACTGCCAAGGAACTGTCGAACGAGTGTTCGTGAGGTTGCCATCGATATAGAACTCAACTTTTTCAACACCGACGTTGTCAGATGCGTTTACCAATATGAGAACTGAATCAGTCACCGTTGAGTTGTTGGTGGGAGTGGAAACCGATACTGTAGGTGATGTCGTGTCTGCTGTCGGAGTTGGATTGTTTGAATCCGATTTGCATCCCCAAACGAGAACCGCAAACAAGAGGATTGAGAAGACATATTTCATTAGTATTTCCTTTCTGTGTGGGTGGCATGGCACATAACTCTCGTAATTACGCAATATTGCGTTTTTATTCTTTATCTTTGTGGACGGAAGTAAGCAATTTCCGCCTTTCGGACGTTGCTTCATGTTCGTTTTTGCCCGAGAGGAAATCAAGCGGACTGATGATCTTCCCCAATACCCTATTGCTGACGTGTGTGTAAATTTCAGTTGTCCTTACGCTTTGGTGCCCAAGCAATTCCTGAATATACCGAAGATCCGTACCTTGTTCCAATAAGTGCGTCGCGAAAGTGTGGCGAAGGGTGTGCATCGAGACCGGCTTACTAATCCCGGCCTGTTTCAGTGCACGCTCCAACACCGCCTGAATGCTCCGCTCGGCAAGGTGATGATCATGAGACTGTCCGGGAAAAAGCCATCCGCTCATTCCCAGTTTTGAAACTTTCCAGTACGCAAGTAGCTGAGGTCGAAGCGAAGCAGGGAAGATCGAGAAACGATCTCGTTTTCCTTTTGCTTTGCGTATGTGGATCACTCCCCGCTCCCCGTCGATATCTTCTACCCTGAGACGAACCAGCTCGCTGACTCTCAAGCCACTCGCATACGTAAGCATTAGCATGGTTCTATGCTTCAGATTCGTGACGGACGCAAATAGTCGTCTCACCTCATCCTCATTCAGAACATCAGGCAATTGCTTCTCCTTCTGCGGCCTTGGAAGCGATTCAATGACCATCGGTTTCTTATAAAGATCGACATAGAGCAACCTCAACGCATTGAATACCTGATTTACAGTTCCAGCGGCGTGATTCTTTTCGGTGAGAAGATAAAGAAGATAATCCCTGATATCGTGCTCGGTCAAGTCTCTCGGATGCCGCGGTTGAAAATAATTCACAAACGACCGTAAACAACTCACATACGCCTTGATCGTTTTGTAGCTGTAATTCCTGAGGCGAAGCTCTCGCCTCACCGTTTCAAAAAAACCATATTTGTTTTCCGCTTCCACGCCCGGACCTCCATCTGATATGCTGAAAGAAACTTACGTAAAAAATGACGATTTGTCAAGAGGTTTTCTTGACGCGTCCCCCTCTCGTACCAGGGCCAAAACGCGGAAAATCATGGAAATGATCTCGTCACGGGCCCCTCTGAATGACCTGTGACAAACAGAGATCTCCAGGTTGCTGAAAAAGGAAATGAATAGCCACGAGTCACGCTTTTTTCGTGATGGCGCTTTGCGCTTATTTCAGAGACTGTGTGCAAAGTCCAATTGTCACTCTTGCTCTTGGCGTGAGCATGTCGAAATCGATAGCCGCGTGCGGTAGGCGTGCTAATGAATATGCTTGATCACTTTCGATCTGATTGTCAAACAACTGAACATGCAAGACTCCATTGACATGATACACGCGAGCGTTTCGATTTCGTCCCGCCTTCTTCGGCGGGACTTTGGTTACTTTCTTTGGCCAGTCAAAGAAAGTAACACTAAACGAACGCGTAATCCACGATATCTTCCGCCTACCTGCTTTAAACTACGGCGGACTAAGGCGTACTTAGCCGGACAAGAACGGTCGTGGCAATTCATGTGCAAAAGCGTTTTTCAACAGCCAGCGCGGCGCGGAGCGCGATGGGACCTTCCACAAATCCCATCCACAAGATCTACCGCTCATAACCTCGAAGCAACAACAACAACCGCTTTGATCGAGAAAACATCGCTGCTGATCCCATCGAGACCATCAAGCAAAACAATATAAATTCCCATTCTCACTCTCTCCCCACGATCACTCATTCCGTTCCAGACCAACTCCCCGGATGAGCCGGTCGGCTCACCATCCGCCAATGTGCGGACAAGTCTTCCAACCGAATCGTAAATCCTCATTCGGATTAAACCAGCCGCTGAAGGGACCTTGTAGCTGATAATGGTAACATCCTCAAAACCATTGCCGTCAGGAGAAAATGGGTTCGGCGCAAAGGAAAGAAGAGCGTCCGTGGGAAAAGAAACTGCATAAAGACTGTTTCGCCTGCCCGGTGTGCCTCCAAGCGGATCCGCACTCGTGCTCCAGTTCCGGTCGTCATTTGAAGACAGGTTTGGATTGATCCTCTCCAATGATCGCCCTGCCGGATCATCAATTGCCCGGTTCTGCCACGACGAAAAGTAATGGACACTGTCGATCGCTAACCGCGTCAAGTCGAAAAGAATAATGTCATCCCCATCGTTGTTCAAACTCAATACGCTTCGCTTGATGATCACGTGGAACGAGGTATCTTTGAGATGAGGAAACCGTTGGAATATGGCGGAGTCTCCCGCAACGACGAAGTAACTGCCCGGAGCGATCGTCAGCGGTCCTGATGAAACTCTGTGTGTCGCGGAAGTCCCGGTGTCAGCCTGGTCCGAAAGCCGCCAGTCGCGCAGATTGACCGATGAACTGGTCGGATTGAACAATTCTACATACTCGGCATCGCCAACCGTCGGAGCGTACATGATTTCGTTGATGATCAATGAATGGGATGGATAGGATATTCTGATCGTACCGATTTTCTTGTTATCGAATGGGCGCATATCCTGGGGATAGTCGATTCGTGCGATCAGGAACCTCATGCCAAATGAAGACGTCGTCCAGCTAAACTGCACGTCGGTCGATTCCTTCGGCTGAAGAGGAATCGTCTGATGAACGGATTGGATGAGTTCCGAATCCTGGACGAGGGAATCATTGTTGGCGTCTTCGTAAAAGGCAACAGTGAAGTCGTCGGCAGTATTCTTGCCTGCGTTTTGGACTCTTGCGACGAGTTGGAGTGTGCCCGGGTTAGAAGCATTTACCGCAAAGACGCAAAGGACGCGAAGATCATAGTCAAACGGAGTCAGAGAATTTGCTCGACCGGGTGTGCTCATCAGCGAGTCGACAGAAGAGCCCCAGTTCGTCGAGTCGTCCGAGCCCGCTGCGGCTTCGATCCGCTCCAGTGAGGAGCCGTTCAAGCCGCCCCACTGGGGCACGTAATGCACGCTGTCCATGACTGCCCCACGTGAATCGAACAATACCACCGCATCGCCGGTATTGTTGAAGAGGAAGGTTGGCAGCGACGATACTTGAAGCACGTCGAGCCCGCTGTCGGGATGAACGCTCTTCAAAAGCGCGGAGTCCTTTGTTATGACCACAAAACGCCCAGGCAGAACGTCGAGGGCCGAAGAAGACAACAGATAGCGCGTTTGTGAATTCCGGTTGCTGATTTTCCATGCTTGCAAATCGATCGGCCGGGCTGTGGTGTTGGTGAGTTCGATCCACTCGGGCTCGCCGGCCGGCGGCGCGTACATGATCTCATTGATGACGACGGAATGCAATGCGAGCCCGACCGACAGCAGGGCGGTTCTGACGTCGTTCGCCGGATTCTGATCCCCAGACATCGCCGTGCGGACGATGTACAGATGCTGACTGAGCGAGATGTGGACAATAAGCGCTTCTGCGGCGATCGTATCTCGCGGGTTCATCACAGAGGAGATCACTCTGGTTGCAAGCAATTCACCGGGCTGGGTGAGAGAATCATTGTTCTGGTCTTCGTAGAATTCGACAGGAATATTCTGCAGAGGTTGCGTGCCGGCGTTTCTCACCGTCGCCAGGATCATGACTGAATCGCCATCCAAAGGGAAGCGAGGAAAGAAATGGATCGCAGTAACAGAGGCATCGATTTGCCCACGGCCTGTCATGCCGATATCATCAAATCGCAGCGTCCCCGTTGACCCTGTCCCGTTCCCGACGATTCGCCAGCGGAATCTTACCTGCAACTGGTTGTCGATATCCGCCGGGAGTTTCAATGCGCGTCGAACGTATGAGGTCGTCCCCGGGTTAGACAGCGTGTCGGCAATCCGGAGGGTGAATGTCGCGCCGCCGTCGGTTGATGCTTCCACGATCAAACCTGAATTGTGAGTGGACGATCGGCGCTCGAGGAATGTCAGGCTGTCGGCTTCCATACCGGAGAAATCGAGCAGGGGGGAGGTCAGCGCCTGAGTGACTGTTGCGTTCGTGCTGATGACGGCGTTGGAGTCGGAGAATGGGGCAGATCTCGTCGTTACAAAATCGCCGCCGGCGCTGCGGTTTGTCGTTGTTACCCAACCGGCCGGAAGCGCCGGAACAACGGCACTATCGAAATTCTCGAAATACGGAACTTTGGTTCTTTGCGCCTTCGCGACGGATACAACGAGGAGGAGGAAGGTAAGAAATGTCTGGATACGCATACGCCACCCTTTCGCTTGTTGAACATGTTGAGCGCTCGGGAAGCAGGAAGAAAATTAAAAAATAAAAATTTAAAAATCAAAAATCGAAGTTCCTATATCGGACATCGAACATCAAACATCCGACATCTGGCATCCGATATCCCCAATCCACATTAAGAATTCTTCTCCATCCATATCTGCACCAGATTCAAAATCGTCTTCACGGCCAATTCCATACCGCGAACCGGAATCCATTCGAGCTTCCCATGGAAATTCTCTCCGCCGGTGAAGATGTTCGGGCACGGCAATCCCATGTAGGTGAGGCGGGAGCCGTCGGTGCCGCCGCGGACAGGGATAAGCTCGGGCTTTATACCTGCCCGCCTCGCCGCCTCAACAGCATATTCAGTGACGAAAGGAACCCTGTCAAGCTCGAGTTTCATGTTTCGGTATTTTTCCTTGATGTCAAGATCGATCCTGACATCCGGATATTTTTCCTGCGTTGCATCGCGCATATCGGATAAAATCTTCCGCTGTTTTTCCAGACCCGACAATTCGAAATCGCGGAGAAGAACTTTCACTTTCGATTCCTCCGTTTCAAGCGTGCCGGTGAATGGATGCAGAAAGCCAACGCGCTTCTCCGTTGTCTCCGGACGCATCTCCGGCGGAAAGCGGAGCATAAAATCTGAAATCGCATAGAGCGAATTTACCATCATCCCTTTGGCCGTGCCCGGATGAGTGCTCTTGCCGTGAAATTTTACGTCGGCTTCATCGGCATTCCATGTCTCGTCATTGATGGCGCCGGGGAATTCACCGTCGACCGTGTACGCATACTTCGCGCCGAATCCCTTCACATCGAATTTCTCAGCCCCGTTTCCAACTTCTTCATCAGGTGTGAAAGCGATCTTAATGGTTCCGTGTTTGATGGAGGGATTTTCAAGAAGGGTTTGGACGGCCGTCAGGATCTCTGCACAGCCCGATTTGTCGTCGGCTCCGAGGAGCGTCGTCCCGTCGGCAGTGATGATGTCGGTTCCGATATTGTCTTTCAGTCGGGCATTCTTCTCCACCGTGAGGATCACGGTCTTGTCGTTGGGGAGGACAATATCACCCCCCTGATAATTTTTGTGGATGATTGGATTGACGTTCGTTCCTGTGACTGCCGGCGAGGTGTCCATGTGCGAGATCAAGCCGATCACCGGGATCTTCCGCGCCGTCGCATCGGGTAGATTTGAGGCCAGCGTCGCATAGACGTACGCATGCTCATCCACACGGGCATCGTTCAACCCAAGCTCCTGTAACTCCTGTACCAGCACGCGGGCGAGGTCGAATTGCTTTCGTGTGCTCGGAATCGAGTCGACGTCTTCTTTTGATTGGGTATCGATTTTCACGTAGGTGAGGAACCGTTCGACGACCGATTTGTGCGGGCGAGTCTGCTGCGCGAGCATCAACGTTGAACAGAGGAGGAGGAGAAGGACAAAACGATGGGTCAATGAGATCATGAACGGTGACTCCGATGAGATTCGTGAACACAAAATATACGCAAAAAAAAATTGATGAACATCACTTCCCATGAATTTCCAAATTGGTAATTTCGGGGAACAAGAACGCGATGTTTGTTCTTTTCCCATTTTATTTGATTAACCGTTAAATATTTACTATTTTGGGCATCGAAATGAGAAATTCTAAGAGATCGCGTCGAACAGGCTCGGGGAATTTGGTTCACAAGGGGGCGATTTCCGCTGTCTGATATGACGTCGCGAACCCTTCATATCGGCAAGAAATCAGCATTCCGACTCGTATTCCTCTGTTTTGCGATATTTTTAGGCACCAGGTCATGTATCGCTCAGACAGCCGCAGATACATCAGTTTCGGCGCTTCTCACTCGTGCCTATAGTCTCCTGAGCACCGACAAGCAGGAAGCAATCGGTTTGTTTGAGCGCGCCATTCTGAAGGAACCGAACAATTTGCTTGCGCGGAGGCAGCTCGGATATCTCTATCTTTCCGAATACGAAAATGCGAAGTCGCTGGAACACTTTCAGGCGGCTGAGCGGATTCAATCTTCCGACACGATCAAATTGCAGACGGCGTATATCCTCATGTCGCTGCAGCGTCATGAGGAGGCGAAGAGCGTTTTTCGCGAGCTCAAGGGAAGTCAAAATTCGGAGATACGGGAGCAAGCGGAAACCCAGCTTGAAGTGATGCCAGTGCCCGTTGAATCGAAGCGGAATTGGGCGCGAATCTATGCCGATCCTTACTATGATACGCGATGGTCGAGCGGCTTCCTCCATTTCAACTTTCAGGACGGCTATTATTTTTCCGACGGACATCAGGTCGGGCTCTACGGAGCGATCGCGCTGGCGGCCGACACGAAATCCGAAGGAGGCAAAGCGCCGGTGATCATCTCGGACAATTCGGTACTGGTCGGTGCCGGGCTCCGGTTCAACCTGTTCGAAAATTTTTTCGTGGATGTCCAGGAAGGAATAGCACTGGAGCTGATCAAGAGCGACACGCGCAACGAGATGAAGAATGATTTCCGCGCGGTCGCGTATTACGCCGGCGGTGTCTATGCTCCCTATTCATACCACCGGAATATCAAGGCCCCATTCGCCCCATTTTGGGACATTTTTGCCTCTGCAGGATATTATTCCCGGTACCGGAACGGCATCGGGTACTGCCAGCTTCGCGGCGGATTGCGGCTGATTGAGGTTTCACACACCGTGCTCGATTCGTATCTGCTCAGCCAGTTCGTTTTTGACGTGGAGCATCAATTCTACAATAATCTGCTCGAGAATGGAGTCGGACTCCGACTGACGCCGGACGTCCATCTCGGGCTCCATTTTGTGGCCGAGTATCACCGCGGCTACTATCTTAATGTCACCGAAGGAGCCCGGCGCGACCGCGAGGAGCTCTACGGACCGTCGTACGACAGCGGCAGGTTCATGATCATTTTTGACCATACCTTCTGAGCGCCCCGATGATCCAAATTCTCACAGATTTCTTCCGCGAGTACTACACCCAGCTGTATATCGCGACGTTCATTGTGGCGACATTTCTCTTCCTCAGCGGGCTCGATGATGTCTATGTCGATCTCTATTACTGGTTTCACCATCTCTTTGCGAAGAAGAAATTCAACAAGTACACGTATGCATCGCCGGAGAAGATTCACGAGCTGCCGGAGAAACCGATCGCCATTTTCACTCCGGCCTGGAATGAGCATGAGGTGATCGACAAGATGCTCATCAACGCGTGCCAGACCATCCAATACAAGAATTACGACATCTTCGTCGGCGTCTACCCGAACGATCCTCAGACGATCGCAAAGGTGGAAGCGGTGAGCAAGCGATTTCCCAATGTCCATGCCGTCGTGTCGCGTAACATCGGTCCGACGACAAAAGCCGACAATCTTAACCATATCCATGAGGGGATGCTGCAATGGGAAAACAAGAGCGGCATCAGATACGACATCATCATCATGCACGATGCCGAAGATGTCATCCATCCGATGTCGCTGAAGGTGAACAATGCGTTCATACCGGAATATGACATGGTGCAGATGCCGGTGCTGCCGCTGCA
>JGI1357J11328_10003826_pt1 | contig 10217 bp, 10 predicted proteins | sample Subgrocontami54m_FD_11328 | JGI IMG/M metagenome (IMG submission 11328)
GACCCCGACGGTCGGAAGCAAGCGCGACCGCAGGAGTGCGCTGCGGACTGCGACTTCAAGCCGACCTGAAAAGGTAGGTGGGACGCCGATGCATAGTGGGCCCCCGTGTGCGGGGAGACCTCACCGGGAAGAGGGGAAGATCTGTCTTCTAGATCTTCTCTTTTCATCTAATAGTGCCAGTCCCGTGATCAGAAAAGCCCCGTTGGCTAAGGTAAGATTGAATTATCGATATGTCTACCGCGCGTCAGCGCTATGATCAGACGTTTTACCTACCGCTTCAGGTCGGCTGTCTGAATGCGCAGTCCGCGATGTTCTCTCGCGGTCGCGCAAAGTTTCGACCGCCGGGGGGCAGGGGCGCAGCCCCGCTGCCCGGGGACGCCGGAGGGGGGGTGGGCACGCACCCCCCCTCGGTGGGGTTTGGGGCAACGCCCCATTCCAATCGGAATTTGTTTCTAATCCCTGATCTGTGATTGTCTTGGATTGAAACTTTTCTTGCTTTCCCATAGAATGACGGGAGATTTGGAAAAAAATAATGGAAGCTGCGAAAAAGAAGGTCGTTATTATCGGCGGGGGAATCACGGGACTTTCGACCGCTTATTTTCTTCAGGAGAAGATCCGGGCGGGCGGGCTTCCGATCGACTGTACGTTGATTGAGGCGGAGTCGAGGTTCGGCGGGAAGATGATCACCGAGCGGGCCGATGATTTCATCATCGAAGGGGGGCCCGACTCTTTTATCACGCAGAAGCCGTGGGGACTGGAGCTTTGCCGGAAGCTCGGGATTACCGATCGTCTGATCCAGACCCATCCGACCGACAAAGCGGTTTACATTCTCTCGCGGGGAAAGCTGGTTCCGCTTCCCGAGGGATTCAATCTGATGGTGCCGAGCCGGGTGACCCCGTTTCTTCTGACGCCGCTGGTCTCGCCGTTGGGAAAGGCCCGGATGGGGCTCGACCTTCTGATTCCGAGAAAAGATTCCGAGGAAGATGAAAGCATCGCGTCGTTTGTCCGGCGGCGGCTGGGGGAGGAGGCGCTGGCGCAATTTGCCGAACCGATCCTGGCGGGGATCTACGCGGGGGACGCCGAGAAGCTCAGCATGAAGGCGACTTTTCCTCAGTTCGCGCAGCTTGAGCGGACCCACGGCAGCCTCGTCTGGGGAATGTGGATGCGGCGGCGGAGTACCGCCAAACAGCCCCCTAAAAAAAGCGACTGGAGCCTCTTTGTTTCGCTCCGAGAAGGATTGTCAAGCCTCGTGGAGGCGGTCCGGAACCGGCTCGACGGGACGACCCTGTTGTCCGGCCGGCGCGTGACCGGCATCTCTTTGAGGGAGGGAGGGTATGAAGTTGCCCTTCCGGGAGAGTCTCATCGGGCCGACGCCGTCGTCATCACCACGCAGACCGGAACCGCCGCCGGCTGGATTGAAGAATGGGATCCTTCGTTGGCGAAACAGCTTCGGGAGATTCAATATGTCTCCACCGCAACGGTGTCGCTCGGATTTGAAAAGAAGGAGGTTCCTCATCCGCTCCGCGGCTTCGGGTTCGTCATTCCGCGCCGGGAGGGGAGAAAGATCATGGCCTCGACCTGGAGCTCGACCAAATTTCCGGGCCGCGCCCCGGAGGGTCATGTGTTGATCCGGACATTTTTAGGCGGCGCCCATCAGGAAGCGCTGGTCGAACAGGACGATGCCGCGTTGATCTCCATCGCCCGGCAGGAGCTTCAATCGATCCTCGGCATCCGCGCCGAGCCGGTCGTCGCGAAGGTCTTCCGGTGGATCAAGGCGAACCCGCAATACCACGTCGGCCACCTCGACCGGATCGCTGAGATTGAAAAGCGGGCGGCGCAGCACCCCGGCCTCTTTCTCACCGGCGCGGCCTATCGCGGCGTCGGGATTCCCGACTGCATCCATCAGGGAATGGAGACGGCGGAGAAGATCGTTCACCTCTTTTCACCCGGCGCGCCCTCCAAGCCTCGGTAATTCCCTGTTGAACATCCATCCCGGTATCTCTTGATAACGATGCCGAAAAAACGGCTGATCTCAGGCATGAGTGGTTTGGTCGCGTAGTGCGGGAAAAAGGTCTTCCGGCTTCTTGCCCGTCACCTTGAGGTAGAGAGCATTCGGGCACAGATCAATCCGGTCGTCCCAGACCAGTTCGCCGGATGAACCGATGCGAACCCGCTCAAAGGCGAGCGGATCGCGCCACAGGGCGAACACGCCCTTACCGACGTTTTCAGAGAGGTCCACAGTCCCCGACACCCCGTCGTCAAAGCTCATCTCCAGCCGATATCCCGGCAAGACCCTGACCTTGGAAATTTTTCTCATGGCGCAATTCCTCCATATTTTCGAATAGTACCAGAAATGAGGGTGCCGGGAAAGGGTTTCTTGCATGAGTAACGCAAAGCTCAGCCGCGCGAGGTACGAGCGTCGGCTGGAGCGTTTTATTTGGCGCGCCCAGTTGAATCTAAATACAACGTATCTGGACAAATATCTTGCTCATGCGGCCATACGACTGTTCCATCCAATACTCGCGCCTGCTTGAAGTAATTCAAATCTTTCAGCTCTTTAAAAACGCCGAAATCCAGAAGCGACGTACAATCGTAGACACCGCGCTCACCGTTTGTGAATTCAAGGTGGAGTTTATAGTCAGATGAAGTGGACACAAGCTTTACTCTTGGATTCATAGTGGTTACCTCAACGGTTCGATCTTGTAGGGCTGCTCCCCAGCTACGGCAAGCTCCGGCGACAAGTTCATCTTTATGTAATTCAATCCATGCCTGAAGTAACTTCATTTTAGAACTCGGTATACTGCCTTCGAGTATTCTCCCATCAGGGATGGAGTCAAACATGCCTTCCGCAGTACGCACAGGGTCACAGCACGCACAGGGTCATCACAGCACGCACAGGGTCAGGTCTATTTTCTTGTCATTAAATTATCTGCTTAACAACCTGCTACTGACAGACACTGATTGGCAAGAAAGTAGACCTGACCCTATCTGCTATCTCTGCTATCTGCTATCCTATCTGCTATCTGCTATCTGTGGACCCTATCTGTGCTCTATCTGTGTGACCCTTGACCCTATCTGTGGTGACCCTCTTGTTTAGTTATGGACGTCTCCTTCGTCCGCCCCGGCTTGGTTCTTCGACCTTCCTATATTGCCCTCTGCCTCAACTAGTGGCTTTACCCAAGACAACAATTCATCAAATTCAGCATTCAATGGGAAGGGGTTTTCCTCAACCCATAGACCATAAAAAGTCTGATCTAATAACGCTTCACAAGTTCTTCTAGGATAGTTTGCTAAACGTGATTGATAAAAATTGTCAAAACAATCAAGGTAAGTTCTTATTATAAACTGTTCCCACTGCTTCCATAGAACTTCTTTTTCTTTTATGTCAATGATCTCCGTTCTTTCGATAAGGCGATTGGCCTTGTCCCATGCACTATTCATAATATCAACTGCTTCTTTATCCGTAGTCGGAGCACCGTAACCAAAGATTGTTAGCGTCTTTGCCTGACGCAGACCTTTCTTTAGAACTTCCCATTCTGTTTTGACAAAGGGTTCGTTAACATAGTTCTTCATTGCGACAGGATATAGTAGCCGAGAGGGAATAAGCTCTCTATCACATTTTGGACAATACATGCCGTATGCACCGTAGGTAGGGTGCTCTGGGCAATAAGCTAAACGGACGTTGCCATGAAGGTGAATAATCTCCGGAACTGGAATTTTATCTTTATTCCGATTCCACACGTCGAAGAGGAATGGATCCCAGTTAAAAGTCGCAACCATGTCCTTTGGCCTAAGGGATACCAATAAATGATCATACACGGTTGGTATTTCTGGGAGTTTTAGGCTGTTAAAATAGGTGTATATGATCTCCTCAATTTCTTTCAGAATTGGTAATCCAGGATCAGTCTCATACAGCTCACTGTAAATGTTTTCAAAATTGCGGCGTGTATTCTTGACCCCTCCCCGTTCCAATATCGGTTCGAGACCGAGCATCTCAATTAAGTTATCCATCGTCGGCAGTCTTTTTCCATTTGCGTCACCGTGAGGAAACGCTGCGACACTCGCCCCAGCCCCAAGTATGACGATATGGCGGCCCCAGTTCTTTGGTTCCTTTATGAGTTGAGATTTCGTAATTCGCATTTTTCCTTCTAACGGGCAGTAGAAAAACCCCTGAACACGCCCTGATGTCAATCAGCGGTGTAGTTCTCGGGGGTCATCTGCCCCTCTCGGGCATGAAATTGCGATTGTGGCGCATTCTGCGAGGTCATCTCCTTTCGCATCGCGCAAACGAGTTTCTCTAGAGACTCTTTCCACAGGCCCAACGAAAAAGCTCAGACGCCGCGAGATGGTGCCGTCTAAAATGCGCCCGTTTTATGCGGTCGGCTGGAGCGGATTGTTAGCTGCCTTTTCTAGCTCTGGCCATAATTTCGTGACTCCTGTAAGCAGTCCCAGAGGAAGGAGAAACCCTTCTGGAAAGAAGATCAACATTAAGACTACGCCTACAACGGACCCAAAAAGGAAACCAATCCAAATTATCTCAAGCCCAACGGCTCCCGCGATGACAATGATGTTCCAAAGCAAACGCAGGGGAAATAAAAAGAGGTTGACCGTGTTATGCTTGAATGATTCCAAAGCAGTCTGCTGGATTTGGCGGGCAGTTTGTAAAGTTTTGACAACCTCAGGAGCCGGGTTGCCAACCTCAATGAAAGCGCTTCCAGTGATGTCAGCACGGCACTTATAGCATCTCTGCACAAGTCCATACAGAGTTGCCCCGCAGTTGTGACAGATGCGAGTTCGTGTTGAGTGCTCAAATGACACGCGTGCTTTCCTCCTTAATATAACGGAAAACACTTTCTTATGACCAAGCTAATCATTGATTAACTTGCCATTTTGCCCTGATAATGCGGTATGGGTGGGGTTTTCGGGCAATTTTGCCCGATGCCCGTTATCAGCGATCTCAGGCCATAACGAGCGGATTATATGCCTGCTTCGACGAGAGATCAACAACCGAAATTCCTCGATGAAGCGCGACCGGCGCTCCGTTAAGATAGGCCTAAGCGAAAAATTACGGCGTTCATTCTGCCCCACGACTCCATTCACACCTCAGAAGTTGAACGGCGCGTCTACCCACATCGGAGGAGGTAGCCTTCCTCGGAGTCAGGCGTCTCTCCACGGGCGCCCATAAGGCCGGTATCGTCCCATTCGATGAGATCGCGGCAGGGGGTCGGGGCCGGATTTGATATTGACAGAATAAAACCCGTGATTCAAGCCGCTACAAGAGGAACGCCGTAAACTTTGCGCTTATGGGGACCTATTTTAAACGGATACACGACCCGGAAATCGAAGCGCTGTCGGATGATGGCGAGAGGAGGGATGCTACTTTTCTTTAATCAGAACGCCGTGGTTTGCGTGCTTAACTTCAACCACTCCCTGAAGGTCGTAACCTTGCGCTTCAGAGACTACTTTAAGCCGCAGGAAGATGTCGGAAATGCTCTCCTTCGTCAACGTTCCCCCGACGACCCGCTCCCGGATGATCCCTCCCCGGTCAATGAAAAAAGTCACTGGCAGGCTGACCACGCCGTAGCGCTCGGCGATATTGGCCCTCCGGTCGAGGAGAGAGGGAAAGGTCAACCCCATCTGTTTCACAAACGCTTCCGCTTTTTCTTTCGTTTCGCCAAAGTTCACGGCCAGAACGACCAGCCCCTCTTCTTGATGTTTCTCGTAGGCCGCCTGAATCTCCGGCATTTCTTTCTTGCACGGCTCGCACCAGGTGGCCCAGAAGGTCAGGATAACCGGCTTGCCGCGGTAATCTTTCAGCGAGACTTTTTCTCCCGTCGGCGTCTCGGTCTCAAAATCGGGGGCCGGTCCGCTCACCTGCGGCGGTTTCGACCCCATCCCGGTAAGGATTCCTGCGAAAAACAAAAGCACCGCGAAAAGGATTATCCGGTGGGGAGGGGCCGGCGCCCCTCCCCTTTCTTTCTGATTGCTGACTTTCATCTGAAACCCCTATTAATGAGAATGAGAAAGATCGCCTTCGAGTGGAAAAACGAGGACCGCCCCCGGCTCGTCACCGACGACGACCGTATCGACGACCGTGTCAGTGGCGGCATCGATGAACGAGACCGTATCCTCTCCCGGGTTCGGGACGATGACATGCTCGGCCTTCCCATCCTCTTCATGGATCGTGATCGCCCGATGCCCGCCGTCGGCGATACCCACCGTGATTTCTTTGGGAGAAGGAAGCGTGGGAAGGCCCGAACTGTCGAAGGCCAGAACGACGTTATTTTTAAGATTTGCCTTTTGCGCGCCGCTTCCGGAAGTGGCCGAGACAACATAGAGCTTCTTCCCGTCCGGCGTGAACTCGAAACTGTCGGGATGAATATCGGGAAGGTCGATCTGACTTGCCTGGGTATCGGTTTGCACGTCGATGACGGTCAGCTTTCCGATCACATGGTTCGGATCAGACGCGGTATCGGTCCCTTTGACGATCAGGAACCGTCCATCCGGCGTGACATGGGCCTTGTTGGCGAAGCCGATGTCGAGAGTGGTTGTCACGCCATTTGTCGTTGGGTCGATCACCGCAACCATGCCGTAGCCGACGTCGCTGTTATAAACCATCCCGCTCATAGGCGAATAGTCGATGCCGTGGGGGGATGCGCTGTTGGGAGTGCCAAGATTCGTGTCGCAGGGAGGTTTCCCCTTCTTGGCCTCGCCGGAGGAGTTGCAAAGATCGATCGTGCCAATCCCCTTCAGATAAGTCGCCGTGTCGGTCGGATCGTTGCCGATCACCGAGACAGTCCCATCTTTAATGTTGCTCACGAAGACCCGCTTCGGGATATCCGGGCGACCCTCCGACGGGAAGCTGAAGGCGGCCTTGTGGTGGCCGCGGCCGACGCAGATCGTCGCCAGCGCCGCGCCGCCGGCTCCGGCGTTTTCTTCCTCTGCGCCGTCGCCATGATTCTGAATGACCGTGACCGACGCCCCGGAGACGCCGCAGTGCAGGGGATCGTTCCCGTTGGCGTCGCCGTCGTTTAGAACCCAGATTTTGTTTCGGTCCAACGGGTCAAGATAAGCATGGACAGGCCGGGTTCCTGCACCCACATCGTTCTTGGCGGTCACCTGCCCTCCGATGGGATCGAGGACCGCCACCAGATTGTTGTCGGTGACGTTGACGAAGACGTGATTGTGTCCGGTGGCGATCATGTCTCCCGTGCTTCCGGTTCCCACGGGGATCGCCTGGACCACATTGTTTCCGCCGGGGCCATGCTCAATGACCGAGACCGTCCCATCCTCATTGCCGACAAAGATCCGGGCCTCCACCCCGGGAGGGGCGCTCGGGCTTTTGGAGAGGCTGAAGGGGGGGGCCGACTGGCTGCCGCATCCAGCGGCTGCAAAGAGGGCGAAGAGGGCGATCCATGATTTAAACCGAGTGACTCGCCTGGTGGATTTCATGACGCTTCCTCCAATCCGGTAAAGGTTAGAATGCATGGGAGACCCCCACGATCAACAGGTAGCGGGGAACAATGTTGGCGTCGTTTACCCTCTGATAAAGGGGAAATTGAATGTGGGCGTAGAGCGCGGTGTTTGGAGACGCCTGCGTTTTTATCCCAGGGGTGAGGTAAATCCATGTCCCGCCGGTGCTTGGCACCTCTTCTCCCTTGAATTCATCATGCGGGGCGTAGCGGAGGTTGGCCTGAAGGGAGGTGGTCCATTTTTCGGTGAGGCGGTAGGAGACGCCGCCGTTGACCAGCCAGGTGTCACCCATCTTGTAATCGAGCGGGTTTTCGGTGGTGACCTGATACGACGTCGAGAGAAAGGCGTCGAGCTCGTGGGGGATCACCTGGTAGGCATAGTAGGCGGAGACGATTCCGTCCCAGGCGCCTGTGCCGGGCTGGATCGTCGGCTCGTTGATCTCGCCGTCATGGTCGAGCAGCTTGTACTCGCCGCTTGGGGTTTTGATTCCCAGCCCTCCAACCAGAAGGTGCTTGGTGCTGACCCACAGGGCATATTTCCCGATCAGCCGGATGTCCCCGAACCCCGAGGTGCCGTCCTGCCGGCTGAAATCCCCCGGGACATGGGCATGCTCGTGTGTCCGGAGGTTGAAAAAGGGGATCGAAATCATCCCGGAAAAGCGCTCCGTGATCCCGATGCCGAGGTCGAGTTGCAGCAGCTCGTTGTTCGTCCGGACCTCCTGGTGCGCATCCGGGACGATCACGCCATCTGCGAAGTCGATGGCGGGAACCCGCGCTTCATCGTCGCTCTTGCTCCCCCGGTGGACCTGGTCCATCGGAATCCACCGGTAGGAGAGATCAAGGGTCAGCCTTCCTGGCGTATCGATTCCCTCTGTGGTGCCGGTGACCAGAAAACAATTCGCCGATCCGCAGCTGGCTTCGGCGCGGGGAACGATCAAAATCAATAAGCCCAAAATCAATAATCCAATAGTCGAGATTAATTTATGGAACCAAAACATAGGAACTCCTCTCTCTATGATTGCGGTCTACGCCGTTTAGAGACGGGTCAATGAGACAAACTCCCTGCATTGAATAAGAAAAGGGAGTGGCCCTCGTTTAAACGGCAAGACAGGAAAAGGTTATCGTGGAAAAATGTTATGAGAGAGAAGAGGGAGGGGGACGGATATGGAAAGAAAAGAGGGGAGAAGCAGGGAAGAAAGGCTCGATGTGAATGGCCGGATCATCCGGGGTCGGATTAAAATCTTGAGCCTGATTCTGATCGGCGGTATGGGCATAGGTCGAAGAGGCGCACATCCAGGTGCAGATAAAGCTGGCGTGTTGAGCGGCGTGGTTGCTTTCGTGATCATGGCTGAGGGCATGTTTTTCCATCCTGACCATGATCAGGCCGGTCAGGGAGAGGTAGACCAGCGCAAGGAGGAGGGCGGTCTTTTTGATGTAGACGATTTTTTTCATGATCATTTCACGGGATTATTAACTCTCTTTATCAAATTGTCAAGTTATTCGGTCTTTTTCAGTATCCATTGACCTAACATCAGGATCAGCAGCAGCACGCCGAATGCGCAGACGATTGAGGCCCCTGTCGGCGTGTCGAAAAGAACCGATCCGGAAAGCCCCAACAGGCTTGAGAAAAGTCCGACCCCCCAACCGATCCAGAGTCGCGCGCCGATCCCTTCCGCGACCATCAGCGAGGTCACCGCCGGAACGATCAGGTAAGAAAACACCAGAAGGACCCCGGCCATCGCCACCGAGCTGGTCACCACCAATCCAAAGGTCATGTAAAAGAGAAAGTCCCAACTCCGGACGCGATAGCGCTCTGCTGCAGCCTGTTCGGGCATGAACGAAATGATGAAAAAAGGCCTGCGAAAGAGCCAGTGAAAAAGCCCCACACCGGCATAGAGAAAGGCGGTCTTTACGACCTCTCCGGGAGTCACGGTGAGGATATTTCCAACCAGTAGGGAGCGGATATGCTCCGCCCCGCCGGGGGCCCTGTCGAGAAAGACCAATGCCGCCGCGGCGGAAACGACATAGGTAATTCCGATGATCGCTTCTTGCGGAATCCGCTCCCGGCGCTGACGGGAAAGTGAAAAAACCGCGGCGCCGATGAAGGTCATCCCCAAAGAGTAATAGTAAGCCGCCGGATCGTGCAGGTCGTGCCCTGAGAGAATGGCCAGGGTCGATCCCAGCGCCGCCATCTGCGCCAGCGCCAGGTCGACGAAGATCACCCCCCGCCGGATCACATGAATGCCGAGGTAGGTGTGAATTCCGGTTAAGATCAGACAGGCTAAAAACGGCCAGAGCAATAACGTCAGCATTTTATTCCTTTAAAGCAAGTTCTAGCGCGAAAGATTAATTGAACGCCGTAAATTTAGCTTAAGGGAACCTATTTTAACGGCGCTCCACTCAATGCCCCGGCCAGCGTCGAGATCAGATGATCGAAAAGCTGGAAGATATCGTTGATGCCGGTCGCGGCCGATACGGACGGAGGGAGAACCACGACTTTCGCCCCTGATTTCTCTGCGACGAATTGAGGCGTCTTCTCGTCAAAATAAGGCTCCATGATGATCACCTTCACCTTTTCCCTTGGAATCAGATTAATCAGTGCCTTCAAATGAGCGGTGGACGGCGGGATTCCCGGTTTCGGCTCGACATGGCCGGCGGCGATCAGGCCGAACCGTTTCAGGAAGTAAGGCCAGCTGTTGTGATAGGTGACGACCTTTGCCCCGGCAAAAGGCTTCATCTCCTCCC
>JGI1357J11328_10003828_pt1 | contig 10215 bp, 9 predicted proteins | sample Subgrocontami54m_FD_11328 | JGI IMG/M metagenome (IMG submission 11328)
GAGGAGAGTCGAAGGGGATTTTCATAGGGAACCCATAGGGTCTCCAGCTCCGTGGCGGCTTGCTCGATCCGGCGCTTGGTTTTGGCGAAGGTGGCGTTGAGAATATTCAAAGGGACCAGCGCGAGGATCGCGATCATGAGGCCGAACCCGGTGGCGAGCAAGGCCTCCGCGATGCCTCCGGTGATCGCCGCCGAGGCCTCCAGCTCCCGGCCCCCCAGCATGCCGAAGGCCCGCACCATGCCGGTCACGGTCCCCAGCAGTCCCAACAGGGGTGCGAGCGTCACGATGGTGTCCAGCGTGGAGATCCCGCGGTGGTACTGCTCCAGCTCCGCGGCGGCGGCCCGCAGCAGCGCGCCGGAAAGAGACCGGCCGCGGTTCGTCAGCCCGTGCACCAGCACCTTGACCACCGGGTCCTGGCTGCGCCGCCCCTTCTTCAGCGCCTCGTCCAGTTCACCGGCCTCGACGTGAAGCAGCATCTCCCGCGCGAGCCCCGGCTCGGCTGTTTCCAGGTGGCGCAAAAGGAAGAGCCCCCGCTCGATGGCGACGGCGACCGCCACGACCGAGACGATAAGCAGCGGCCACATAACCGGGCCGCCTTTGAGGAACAAGGAGTAAAGCGCCATCTACATCCCCTCTTGCATGTAATCCACGACAATGCCGATGATCTTTTGGGTCGTGTCGTTGCAGGATTTGAACGAGACGCGATCCAGAACGCCGCTGCCGTACTTCCTTAAGATATCACTGATCAGCGCGTGAATGAACGATTGCGTCGCTGCGTCAACGCGTTCAAAATCCAAAATGACCTCCTCGCCGCTTTCCAGCGCGGGGATGATTTCCCGCACGCGGATATCTCTCGCGATGTCCTTGTTCTCAGCGAAAGAGCCCGCCCGGACCGCGATCGGGATTTGTTTCATATGAAACGCGGCTTTCGGTACCGGGCCGCTCTTCGTTCCCTGACCGCCGCGCTGTATGTTTTCCGGATGGCATCCAAAAGCAGCGAAAATTCTTCCGTCTGATCGAGAGTGATATCTACCCCCACGAGCGTTCCCCGCCAAAAAGGAAAATCATCCCCTTTGGAATGCCGGTCCTCGAACGGGTCCGCCTGGAGGCGCGGTTTTCGGGCCGGGAGTTTCTTCAGCAGTTTATAGAAACCCTTCCCGCTGTAGATCATAAAAAAATCGCGGTTGACGCTCGCGATGGACTTGATGAAGAACAGGCCTGCGCCCGCGTTCTGTTCGGTGCCTCCCTCTCTCCGCGTGGCGCCCGTGATACCCGGCCGCAAGGCAAGCCGGATCGCCTCGAGATCGGTCTCCGCGGAATAGGACCTGTTGATGGTCGCCTTGATGCCGACCCCCGTGTCGGCAATCCCGACGCGGATCGAGTTGCTCTTCTTGTAGTACTGAGCGCAAAGAAGAGCCCCGTTCTCCGCCTCCGCGTGCTCAATCACATTCCTCGCCAACTCGCTGACGATGTACCCGATGGTTTTGGCTTGCTCGGGTTCCAGATGCAGCAAGGGGATCATTTCCGTGATGAATTTCGTCAACTCATCGGATGTTCGGATCTGTGTCAGCGGGATGAACCGGCCCGCCGCTTCGTGCTCTACGATCCGGATGCCGGAAACCACCTTGAGAATTTTGAAGAGCCCCATCCGGACCAGATAATGTTTCGATCGGGCTTCAAACTTCTCGCAGCGGATATCCCCCGATTGAACGGTCAAACCCAGGGCGGCAATCATGGACAAAACGACCGGATGCACGGAGATCCATTTGTTGTTTGCCGTGATCTCCAAAAAATCCGGAGCGGATGGGTCAAACCCACGCAAAAAGGGATCTATGTTACCCAAGAAAGCGCTATTGGGTAAATGAATCTTCATGAACCTATATTACCGGGATTCCCGGTAATTTTCAATACTACCGGGATTCCCGGTAATTTTTGGACTTAGCAGGATCCGAGCATCCGCCGCGGCCGCTCCTTTGCCCTCGGCATAGGCGATCAGAGGGTTGATATCCAACTCCTCGATCTCTTCCAGATCCACCGCCAGCTGCGAGACCCGCTCGATGCACTCCATAAGGGCGGGCAGGTCCGCCGGCGGCTGGCCGCGGAACCCCTGCAGGATCCGGAACGACCGGAGCGACTTCACCATCCGCTCCGCGCCCAATTCCCGGACCGGCGCCAGGCGGAATGTCACGTCCTTAAACACCTCCACGTAGATGCCGCCGAGGCCAAACATCAGCAACGGCCCGAAGCGCCGGTCCCGCTTCATCCCCAGGATCATCTCTGTCCCCGGCGGCGCCATCTTCTGGACCAGCACCCCGTTGAGGCGGGCCTCCGGCTGCCGCTTCCTCACCGCTTCCAGGATTTCGCCGAAGGCCTTCTCCGCCGCGGCGGCGTCCGGGATGTTCAGCCGCACGCCGCCCACATCCCACTTGTGCAGGACGTCGGGCGAGAGGATCTTCATCGCCAGCGGGAAGCCCACCTGCTCAGCGGCCGGGCGGACTTCCTGCGGGTCTTTCGCCACCGTAAAGGGCGGGACCGGCAAGCCGTACGCCTTGAGCAGCTGCAGGGATTCCGCCTGGTCTAGGCGGGACCGCCTCTCTTCCCTGGTCTTGCGGATCTGCGCCCGCGCCGCCTCGGCGTCCACCTGGAACCGCTTGACCTGCGTGTGGGGCCGCTCGAGCCACTCCCGGTACTGGTTCATTTTCGCCAGCGCCCGGACCGCCGCCTCCGGGAAACGGTAATGCGGCACCTGCTCCCCGCGCAGCGGATGATTGTCTTGCGAGACCCCGCCCACCCCCATGAAGCAGGCCAGCACCGTCTTCGGTGTGCCCCGGGCGGCCTGCCCGATGACGCGGGCGATCTCCTTCAAGTCGGTCATCGCCTGCGGGGTCGCCAGCGCGATCAGCCCGTCCACGTTGGGGTCCGCCAGCGCCGCGTCGAGCGCCACCGCATAACGGTCGTGCCGCGCGTCCCCGATCAGATCCACCGGGTTGTTCAGCGCCGCCGCGGGAGGTAGTGAGGCCTTCATCTTCGCGACGGTGCTTTGCTCCAATCCCGCCAGTGTCAGCCCCTGCCGGACGCAGGCGTCGGCCGCCAGGATGCCGGGGCCGCCGGCGTTGGTGATGATCACCGTCCTCCGGCCGGCCGGCAACGGCTGCTCGGCGAACGCCCGGGCATAGTCGAACATCTCCTCCACCGAATCCACCCGCATCACGCCGGCCTGGGCAAAAATGGCGTCGTAGACCTCGTCGCTGCCGGAGAGCGATCCGGTGTGGGAGGAGACCGCCTTGGCCCCTTCCGGCGTCCGGCCGGACTTGACCGCCAGCACCGGCTTGCCCCCCTTCCCTTGGCCGGTGATCTCCCGCGCCACCTCGATGAACCGGCGCCCGTCGGCCAGCTCCTCCACGTAGAGCAGGATCACCTGGGTCAACGGGTCATCCCGCAGCCCGATCAGCAGGTCCACCTCGTCCAAACCGGCCTTGTTGCCCATGCTGATGATCTTGGAGAAGCCGATCCCTTCCGATTTGGCGTATTCCAGCACGGAGGTGCAGAGGGCGCCGCTCTGCGAGATGAAGGCAATCGAGCCCTCGGCCGGCATCTCCTTGGCGAAGGTGGCGTTCAGGCGGACCGCCGGGTCGGTGTTCAGGATCCCGAGGCAGTTGGGGCCGATCAGCGGGAGGTTGTGCTGTTTCGCCTCCCGCTTCACCTGCTCCTCCAGCAGCCGCCCCGGCTCCCCGGTCTCCTTAAACCCGGAGGAGATAATGACCATCCCCTTCACCCCTTTTTTCCCGCACTGGTCCACCACCTCCGGGACCAGCGGGGCCTTGACGATCACCACAGCGAGGTCCACCGGCCCCGGCGCCGCGGCGATGCCGGGGTAGCAGCGCAGCCCGGCGATCTCCTCCGCCTTCGGGTTGATGGGGTAGATCTTCCCTTTGAACCCGCCCAGGAATAGATTTTTGAGGACGGCGTGCCCGACGCTCCCCTCGTCCCGGGAAGCGCCGATCACCGCGACCGATTTCGGCGAAAAGAGGGTCTCCAGCGCCATGGCTCCATTGTACGTGTTTTTGCGTCCCGGTTTATGATCCGGCTCATAGATTCAGCCGGCCAAACAAGGTATTCTATGGGTTGAATACAGGAGGAGCGCTCTCATGAAAATCAAGGACTGGATCACCCGGGAGGTCGTCACGATCTCACCGGAGGCATCGGTGAAGGAGGCCTTCATGCTTCTGAAATCCATGGGGATCCGCCACCTGCCGGTGGTCAAGAACGGCGTCCTCAAAGGGATCGTCACCGACCGGGACCTGCGCCGGCCGAAGCTCTCGGACGTCTTCAAGAGCTGGGACCAGCTCTACCGGATCAACGAGGAGATCCAGGTGGAGGACATCATGACCAGCCCCGCCCTGACCATCCCGGAGGATGCCACCATCCAGGAAGCGGCCAAGATCATGGCCAAGAAACGGATCGGAGCTCTCCCGGTCACCGACAAAAAGGGAAAGCTAGACGGAATCGTCAGCGAATCGGACATCCTCCGGGCTTTTGCCGCCGGAAAAAAATAGCGAAGAAAAGCCGGCGGGCCTCTCCTCCCGGGAGGCGGCCCGCCGGCTCAAAATCGAAGGCCGCAATGAGCTGCCTTCCGGGAAATCCCGCACTCTCCTCGATCTAGCCCTCGATCTGGCGCGAGAGCCGATGATCCTGCTGCTGATCGCCTGCGGGACCATTTACCTCTTCCTCGGGGACTTCCGCGAAGCCCTCCTTTTAGCCGCCTCCATCGGGCTTATCCTCGGGATCAGCGTTGTCCAGCAGGGCCGGACCGAGCGGGCGCTGCAGGCGCTCAAGGATCTCTCTTCTCCCCGCGCGCTGGTGATCCGGGACGGCAAGAAGACGCGCCTCTCCGCCCGGGAGCTGGTGCGGGGGGACCTCGTTGTGCTGGTCGAGGGGGACCGGGTCCCGGCCGACGCGCGGGTGATCTCCTGCGCGCATCTCTCGGTGGATGAATCCCTGCTGACCGGCGAGTCCGCCCCGGTTCGGAAATCGGCTTCCCCGGAGCCGAGGCCCCCGCATCCGCCCGGCGGAGAAGACCTCCCGTTTGTCTTCGCGGGCACCCTGGTCGTCCAGGGAGACGGGGTGGCGGAGATCCACGCCACCGGCCCCCGCACCGAAATGGGCAAGATCGGCAAATCCCTCCAAACCATCTCCCAGGAAGAGACCCGCCTCCAGAAAGAGGTCCGGCGCATCGTCCGGGTCTTCGCCGCCATCGGCCTCTCCGTCTGCCTCCTCGTGGCGGTGCTGCTCGGGATCGGCAGCGGCAACTGGCTGCAGGGGTTCCTGGCGGGTTTGACGCTCGCGATCTCGCTGGTGCCGGAGGAGTTCCCCGTCGTGCTGACCGTCTTCCTGGCGCTGGGGGCCTGGCGGATCTCCCGGCGCGGGGTGCTCACCCGCCGCGTGCCGGCCATCGAGATGCTGGGGGCCGCCACGGTCCTCTGCGCCGACAAGACCGGCACGCTGACGCTCAACCGGATGCGGGTGCAGCGGCTCATGGCCGGCGGCTCCCTCTTCGAGGTTACGGCCGCGGAAACCCTCCCGCCGCCGGACCGGTTCGGGGAACTGGTTTCCGTCGCGGCGCTGGCCAGCCACCCGGAGGCGTTCGACCCGATGGAACTGGCGATCCACGACCTTTCGAAACGGGCCCCGGCCGGCTCCCGGGCGAAGGGCTGGAAACTGCTCCGCCGCTATCCCCTTTCCAAAGGGTTGATGGCGATGTCGCAGGTGTGGCAATCGGCGGGCGGCTCCCCGCGGGTGGCGGCCAAGGGGGCGCCGGAAGCGGTCGCCCAGCTGTGCCGGTTGCCGGAGGCCGAGCGGGGGAAACTCCTGGAATCGGTCCATGCGATGGCGCGGGACGGGCTGCGGGTGATCGGCGTGGCCGAGGCGGAAGCCCCCTCCGGTTCCCTTCCGGACCGGCAGGAGAATTTTCATTTTTCCTTTCTGGGGTTGATCGGTCTCTCCGACCCGATCCGCCCGGCGGTGCCCAAGGCGATCCGGGAATGCCTCGGAGCCGGCATCCGGGTCGTGATGATCACCGGCGACTACCCGGAGACCGCGCGACAGATCGCCCGGCAGATCGGGCTGGAACCGGTAGACCAGGTCCTGACCGGCCGGGAGATGGACGGCTTGGACGACGCGGGGCTGCGGGAGAAGGCCAAGCGGGTCGGCGTCTTCGCGCGGATCGTTCCCGAGCAGAAACTGCGGCTGGTCAACGCCCTCAAAGCCGACGGCGAGATCGTCGCGATGACCGGCGACGGCGTCAACGATGCTCCGGCCCTCAAAGCGGCCCACATCGGCATCGCCATGGGCGGGCGCGGCACCGACGTCGCGCGGGAGGCGGCGTCGCTGGTGCTGCTCAACGACGACTTCTCCTCCATCGTCCGGGCGGTCCGGCTCGGCCGCCGGGTCTTCGACAACCTGCGCCGGGCGATGGCCTACCTCGTCGCGATCCACGTGCCGATCGCCGGCATGGCCCTGATCCCGGTTCTGATCCGCGGGCCGCTGGTCCTGCTGCCGGTGCACATCGTCTTCCTGGAGATCATCATCGACCCGGCCTGCTCGATCGTTTTCGAAGCGGAACCGGAGGAGAAAAACGTGATGGACCGCCCGCCCCGGGACCCGAAAGAGCCGCTGTTCAACCAGAGCCGGGTAACCGCCAGTCTGCTGCAGGGAGCGGCCGCGTTGGGGGTGGCTTTGGGGGTTTACCTCGCCGCGTGGGCGGCCGGAAAGCCCGAATGGGAGATCCGGGCCGCCACGTTCTCCGCCCTGATCCTGGCGAACCTGGCCCTGATCCTCACCAACCGCTCCCGATCCGGCGGACCGCTCGCCGCGCTGCGGGCGCCCAACCCGGCCCTCTGGTGGGTGGTCGGCAGCACGCTGGCGGTGCTGGCGCTGGTCCTTACCGTACCGTTTTTACGGGAGACGTTCCGCTTCGCCCCCTAAGGAGCTTCCTGGTTTTTTCCGCGCGGCTCCATCCCTTGATATGGGCTTCCCTTTTCAACGCGGAGCTCCGGGTGGGGTGGCCTTCCCGGAAAACCAGCCGGACCGGCTTGCGGGAGCGGGTGTAGGCGCCTCCCTTCCCGGCGTTGTGGGTTTTGACCCGGCGGGCCACGTCGGTCGTGATGCCGGTGTAGATCGAGTCATCCCGGCACCGGACCGCGTAGACGAACCAGCGGGAAGGCACGCGGGTTAAGGGGTTTTGTTCCGGTGCCGGAGATTGGCGATGAGCCGGTAAATCCCGTGGCGGATCGGGGCGGGAACTAGGACAAAGAGGTAGAGCAGCGGCCAGAACCCCGACATCCCTTTGAAAATCCTCAGCGCCGCCGTGGACCGGGTGTAATACCGATCCCCTTCTTTCAAAACAGCCGACCGCGGCGACCCTTCGGGTATCCCCGCGGCCCGGCACGCCTCCCGCCCTTCCGGCGACTCCAGCGGCTCAAACCGGAACCTTCCTTCGGGGACCCGCCGGTCCACGAACCGGACCCAAAAAGAGCAGAAACCGCAAGCGCCGTCGAAGAAGATCACCCGTTCCCCCACCGCCACCTCCTCCTGTATTATATAATCAACGCCTACCCCTTTACTGAGGAGATCCTTGTGCCTTTTTTGGAAGGACAGCGAGCGTGGAATCACGGCAAGACCAAAGAGGATGATCCTCGAGTTCGAAAGATCTCGGAGACACTCAAGGCCAAGCACATTGACAACTTTGCGCGGTGGCGACTGAAGGCACGGCTCGACGGGAGAATCCCGGCTACCCACATTCCTCTGGAGAAAACCGAACAGCTCGCATTTCTCATCGGCATGGCATTGGGTGACGGGCATATTCATAGATTTCCACGGAGCGAACAGCTACGCATTGTTCTCGGGACAGACAAACCTTTGCTTTGGCAGCACGTCGCCAAAGTGGTTCAGAATGTTTTTGGCAAGAAGCCGCGGGTAGGGCGGCGAAAACAGGCGGCATGCGTAGACATCAGCTTATATCAAACGAGACTGAGCGAACGCTTAGGTATTCCTGCCGGCGCCCGAGGGAAGCTCGAAATGCGCTTGCCGGAGTGGATACGATCTGAACAGCGGCACCTCATCGCTTGTCTCAAGGGGTTATTTGAAGCGGAGGGATTCTATTCGGTTCATAAGCCGACGTACACGCATAATCTCGGTTTCAGCAACAGAAACCCCGCATTGCTCGATGAAGTGGAGTGGGCCTTGATCTCGCTGGGGTTTCATCCGGAGCGGCGGTCATATGCCGTCCGTTTAAGAAAAAAGCTGGAAGCTACCCGGTTCATTGAGCTTATCTGTTTCCGAAGCTATAATTCTTAAAAGAGGCCTCTTCTTAAAGATCTATTGCCCTGTGATGTAACGGTAGCATGACAGATTCTGGATCTGTTCGTCTAGGTTCGAATCCTAGCGGGGCAGTTTTACTTGGGGCAGATTGAGGAGGTGGCGGCCGCCAAGCGGGTGATCACCCGCTCTTTGCCGGCCACCTGCAGGACGTGGAACAGGCTGGGGCCGACCGAGCGGCCGGTGACGGCCACGCGGGCGGGGTGGATCAGGTCGGCGGCTTTTAATTTGAGTTCTCCGGCCAGCGTGCGGCAGACCGCTTCCGCGCCGGCGGCGTCCCAGGTTTCCAGTTTCTCCAGCCGGTCGGCGAACGCCTTGAGCCGCTCCCCAACACCCGGCTGCTTGAGCCGCAAGTTCACGGCCTCTTCATCAAACGGGATCTCCTCGGTGAACAACCCCTGGGTCTGCCGGACCAGGTCCTCCACCGTTTCGGCGCGGCTTTTGTAGAGTTCCACCACCTCGGCCAGCCAAGCGGCATCTTTCACCACCCAGTTTCTCTCCCGGAGCTTCTCCTGCACCAGCGGCAGCAGCGTCTCCAGCGAGGCCTTCTGCAGGTACTGGCTGTTCATCCAGAGCAGCTTCTTCAAATCGAACATGGCGCCGGTCTTTCCGATCCGGTCGAGCGTGAATTCCTTGATGATCTCTTCCAGTGACAGGACTTCCCTATCACCGCCGGGCGACCAGCCCAGCAACGCGAGATAGTTGACCATCCCGCCGGCCAAGACCCCCATCGTCCGGTATTCGTTCAGGTTGGTCGCCCCGTGCCGCTTGGAGAGGCGGGAGCGGTCCTCCCCCAGGATCAGGGGGATGTGGACGTAAACCGGCGGCGTGAGGCCCAGCGCCCGGTGGATCAGGATCTGTTTCGGGGTGTTGGAGATGTGGTCGTCCCCCCGGATCACGTGGGTGATCCCCAGCGCGGAATCATCCACCACGCAGGCGAAGCTGTAGGTGGGCATCCCGTCCGACTTCATGAGGACCTGGTCCTTGATCTCCAAGGTGTTGACCCGAATCTGCCCATGCACCACGTCCTCAAAGGCGATGACCTCCCCCGGAACGATCTTGAGCAGGATCGCCTTGCCGTCCAGGTAGGCCTTCTCCTCGGCCAAGAGTTTTTCGGCAATCTGCCGGTAGATCCCTTGGCTACCCCGTTGGCTCTGGAAGATCGTCTCCCCNTCCCAGTTCAGCCCCAGCCAGCGCAGCGACTCGAGGATCTCGTCCAGGAACTCCTTCTTGGAGCGGACCAAGTCGGTGTCCTCGATCCGCAACAGGAACTGGCCCCCCTCGTGCCGGGCGAAGAGCCAGTTGAACAGCGCGGTCCGGGCGGACCCGACATGCAGGAACCCGGTGGGAGACGGGGCAAAACGGACGCGGATGCTCATGGTTTACTTAACAAAAAGAACATGCCCAACATGAATGCGATTAGGAGTCCGATAACGGAAATATAAAGCTTGGCAGAGTCGTCGAAAGAAGGCGGCGCCCATCCTCCCCTCTCTTTGCTTAAACGAGTTACTATTACGACAACAAAGAAAACAATAAGGACCAGCAGGGAAATGCTGATCCATGGCTCCATAGGGCCCGCAATCCCTCGGTGCCACATGGATTAACTTTCTTCCTTTGCTTCATAGTCGCCCTCGCCGGTTTCCCGGAGCCGTTGGCGGACTTCGTCGAACAAGCGGGCTTCCACCTTGCCACCGGAGGATTTGATCAGCACCTCCACCTTCTTAGTGGCGGTGTCGAGGGATTTCTTGCACTCCCGCACGAGGGCCACCCCTTCCTCGAACCGCTTGAGCCGCGCCTCCAGCGGCAGCTCCGACGCCTGCAGCTCCTCCACGATCTTCT
>JGI1357J11328_10003836_pt1 | contig 10200 bp, 9 predicted proteins | sample Subgrocontami54m_FD_11328 | JGI IMG/M metagenome (IMG submission 11328)
GCGGGCCTGAGCGAAAGCATACAGGGCTGCCGCTTCCATTTCAACGGCCAGAATGCCCTCTGTCTCCGCTTGCTCGATGGCGGTAGTCGTTTCCCGAAAAGGGGCGTCCGTTGTCCATGTAGCCCCCCGATACACCGGGGTGGGCAGTTTTAAAAAAGCATCCTCAAGCATTGCCAGCAATTCAGCGGCAATGTGTGAATAGTCCGACGGGGGTAAATAGTGATAACTTGTGCCTTCGTCTCTCAAGGCACGTTCAATCAGCACAAAAAAAGGCGGCTGTTGCCTGGGAATAATCTGTCCGGAAGAAGTAACGCTAATCAATAGTTGACAACCAGAAACGAACAATTCTTCGGCAATTAACACTGCGAATGAAGCGCCTACCGCACAACCAACAATCCCGAACTCGATGCCACTGTGCTCAAAGTTGTATAGCTGAGTATGGTAACACGCCCAATAGGGATTAACTTTTGCCCTGTCGGCAGCAATTAAATTTCTGACAATGTCTCCGTCAGGGTCAAGGACGCAAATAGGTGGTATTTGTCCCCCCGGAATGTTTTTTTGTCGCCTTGCCTCTCGCAGTAAATTTTCGGGCACAAATAATGAATCGTGGTCATAACTTTTGCCACGGAGAATAGGAGGGTGATATCGGCTTGCCATTATTGTTACTTTTCTCTTCTGTATAGGGCGTAAATATACGGTTTTGGCTCGCCATCGGGGTTTATGTACGTATAGTCAAAATGTGAAATCAACTTAAATGACGCCCCCAATTTTTCCGATAGCTCTTCAATAGAGTACCGGTGAAGTCTTAAGCCAGCACATTCTGACGCACCTGTCTTTGAAAATTCGGCAAATATGGCATGGCTTGATTTTTTCAGGGTTGATTTTACATTTTCAAAGTATCCTTCAATATCACTTGCATCAGTCAGGAAATGCAAGACGGCTCGGTCTATCCATATATCAACAACCGGCATTGTGCTTTGAATTGGCTTGGCGATGTCCTGGCAAAGCCAGTTAATTTCGGCGCCTTTGTCATTTAGCCTCTCTTTGATTCTGCTCAGAGCTTCAACGCTAATATCATTGAGGATTAATTTTACACCCTTCGCTAAAAGTTCTTCTATCAAAAATGAAGTGCCAACTCCAGGGAGGAATACTGTGGATTTCTCCCATCCTGAGATTTGATCCAATAATTCAAACATCCTGGGCGCACTTTTTTCGTACCATCCTAACTTTGAACTCTCGTTGCCAGAAAATATTGCATCCCAATGCTCACCACTCGATTTCATAATTGATGCTCTCCCCAAAATTTAACGAGTAAAAATTTGGTCATGAATCCCCAAGCTTGACGGTCTCGTAAAAAGTCCAAAATCTCCTCCCCCTTGACGGGGGAGGGTTAGGGTGGGGGTGACAACATGTCGCATTAACACATGTTTTTCCCCCTCCCCTCAATCCCCTCCCGCCAGGGGAGGGGAAGCGTGACTTTTTACGAGGTCATCATACACGGCGAATCTTTTTTCTTCTTTTGCGACCGAATATTCAAATACAAAAATAAGAGGTGAATCAGATGAAGATTATCGCGCTGGTTGCCAGCCCGCATGGCCTCAAAGGAAACACTGCGGCGCTGCTGCGGTACGTGGTGGAGGGTGCGGAGGCCGAAGGGGNCAGTACGGAGATTGTNGTCCTTAAGGGGGATACAGTNTTGCATTGTCTGGCATGCGACATCTGCCATATAAAAGGCAGGTGCATGCAGAATGACGATTTNNNGGCCATCAAAGCCAAGATCGCCGGAGCCGAGGGGCTTATACTTGCCAGCCCGAATTACATCAATAATGTGAGCGCCCAAATGAAGGGATTTATGGACCGGTGCTGCGGTGTCGTGCATTGCATGCAATTTTGGGGCAAATACGGGGCGTCGGTGGTGACATCGGGCGGGGAAGGCGACGAACCGGTTGCGAAGTACATGAACCAATTTCTCATTATGACGGGAGCGGCGCCCGTGGGAGCTGTTTCCGCAAATATGTCCGTCATGCCTGCCGAGGACTTCACCGAGGAGCTACGGGAGCGTGCCCGGGAGCTGGGCAGAAAACTGGTTACGGCGTTGCGTACGAGCGAGGTCCCGCCAGAAGTGGAGGCGCGGAAGAACGCTTTTCGAGAGCGCATGCGCTCGCTTATCGCATGGAAGAAAGAAGAATGGCCGTACGAGTACCAATACTGGAAAGACGGTATGGGCTTATAGCGGCCTAAATGCCGCCGCTTTTGACATACGCTGACGGCAAAGAAATGTAATTTGCACCCTTTCCTGCGGTTGCAAATGATTGTATCCGAGTTTTAAAACCCTGCCCGGTATTAATCCACCTGCGTGCTTGTGTAGGCGCTATCCAGGACACTGAACACAGCGATGCTGCGGTTGATTCCCTTGATATGGGGGAATGATAGCTTTTCCGCCTTCACATGGTTTTGAACGTGGCGATAGGTTTCTTCACAAATCAGAATCTGCCCTGCCTCGGCCAGGCGCTCCAGGCGGGCCGCCAGATTCACGGGAGATCCCAGCACCGTGTATTCTTTTTTTCTCAGCGAACCGAAGATCCCGGCCATTACCTCTCCGGTACTGATGCCGATGCCAATGGCTATTTGCCGCTCCTCCTGGCCTGCCGCGGCATTCATTTCTGCGATAGTTTCTCTCATCCGCAGGGCGCTCTTTACGGCCCTGAGCGCGTCGTCAGCGGCGGCGAGCGGCGCTCCAAAAATGCCCATGATATTATCGCCGATATGTTTGTCGAGGGTGCCGTCAAATTCATAAATAATGTTGTCCAGAGGAGAAAAATAGCGGTGGTTCAGGATTTCGGCCAGGATTTCCGGGGACATGTTTTCTGCCATAGCTGAAAAACCGCGGATATCGGAGAAAATGACGCTCACCGTCTGGCGGCGGGGGAGAAGGCTGGCGCCTCTGGCCTGCAATTCCCGGAGGACGGGCTCGGAGACAAATTGCTTGAGCCGCTTCTTCAGAGTATATTCCCGCACCTTGGCCTTCAGTTCATTATTGTCGAAAGGTTTCGTCAGAAAGCCGTCCAAGCCGGCATTGACCGCCTCGATGGCGCTGGCCATTGTGGCATAGCCGGTGAGCATGATGCGGGTGATTTCGGGGTTGATCCTGCCGATTGCCGTCAGCGTTTCCATGCCATCCATGCCGGGCATCTTGTAATCAGAGATGACCGTTTCGATGGCCCGCCCGTTATTTGCGACGATATTAATTGCCTGGCTGCCGTTTTCCGCCAAAAGGACATGATAGCCATCGTTTTCCAATATTTTGCGCAGGGCTCGCCTGACTCCTTCTTCATCATCCACGACCACCAGTTCCCTCATGTCTGCCTCCGGTGACATGGCAATTCAATCACCATGGACGTGCCGATGTTTTCCACGCTGGTTACATCCATGCTGCCGCCATGCCGTTTAATAATCTCGTGGGATACATAAAGACCGAGCCCCGTGCCCTCGCCCACGGTCTTGGTAGTAAAAAAGGGCTTGAAAATGTCTTTCTGCAATGCGCCGGGGATGCCTCGGCCCGTATCGCGACATTCGATCACAACGCGATCACTATCTTTTGCGTAATGTGTGTTAAGAATGATTTTACCCTTGCCGTCGGGCAAGGATTGGAGGGCATTCTTTATGACATTGATAAAAACCTGGCCGAGGTTGGCAAAGTTACCTTCTATGACCGGCAAGTTCTCGTCATAGTTTTTTTCTATTTCCACCGGGAGATATTTGTATTGGTTGTACAGGATGCGTAAGGCGTCATCGAGGGCCAGGTTGACCAGGACGGGTTCAACATACACCTGGGTTTTCCGGGAAAGGTCGAGCAGACTGCCGACAATCTCTCCCATGCGCCGCAGTTCTTTAAGAGAGAACCTGAGATCGTCCGCCACCTCGTCCTGATGCGGCGTTGCCTTTTCAATGCTTTCCAGACTGCTTTGAATCAGACTGGAAGCGCCTGCCAGGGGATTGTTAAGTTCATGGGCGGCACCGGCTACAAGTTGTCCGATGGCGGCCAGGCTTTCCGATTGTATCAATTGCTGCTGCGTTCTCTCCTTTTCCTCCAGCGTCTTGCGGAGCGAAGCTGTCCGTTGCGCCACCTTACGCTCCAATTCTCTGTTCAGCTCCTCTATTTCTTCATAGGCGAGGGCATTTTCTATGGCGGTCACGCTTTGGTTGGCGATGGTTGTCAGAAGCTCCATATCTTCCTGAACAAGCAATTCCCCCGATTTCTTTTCGCCCAAAGCAATTATTCCTACCAGCCGGTGGGCGGAGAGCAGCGGCACCAGCATTGCAACTTGCAGGGTATCGAAGAATTGCCGGACTGCTTGCCTGTCTGCAAGGGGCAGGGGCAGCCGTTCCACCGCAATTTTACTGAGGGGTAGCGCCTGCTTTTCAAAGAAAATAACCAGAGGATGGGTGCGGTCAATAATTATATCGAAGGTGTTGGCATTTCCCGCTTGTTTATCTGTAGCGATGTTAAAGCCAGCCGTGGCGCGGTCATAAAGAAGCAAAAAAACGCTCTCCACTTGCAGCGCCGTTGTGATGGATTGCAACAGGAGGTCTCTCACTTGATGAAGTTTTAAAAGAGATGCCAAGTCGCCGCTGATTTTTTTTAGTAGTTGCTGGTAGTCATAGCGGCCCCGAAAGAAAAAGTTGTCAATGCCCTGTCGCACCTTTTGATGGAGGGGATTGAAGAGGAATACCATAAAGATAGCCAGGAAAAAGGGCAAAACGACGGTGCTTTTTTCAGACGGAACCAGTACGCTGTTGAAAAAATAAATGATGACAACGTAGGAAACCGTCACAAGAGCCGTCAGGATGAAATAGAAAAGACTGCGGCGGAGGACGGCGTTCATGTCCAGCAGGTCATATTTGAGCACTCCGAAGGCCAGCACAATTGCCGGGATGAAACTGAAGTTGCCGGGTGGATATATGGGAAAACCCAGGATAGGTAAAATATTTGCGAAAAAAATGCTCAATCCTATGCCTCCCAGGATATACTTGATGCGGTTTTTCAGCTCATTTTCCCGGGCTCGGTGCATCGCCGCAAATAATGCAAAAAAACAATAGGAGACTGACAACCCTGCGGCTGCCATGAAGGCGTAATAAAGGGGGCCGGCCTGGGCGATTCTGCCAAAGCTATAGATATTTAAACCGCTGATAAAAAGATCGGTAGGAATGAAGAAGAGCAAGCTGAGGCTGAAGATGTAGGCCAGACGCTCCAGCCAGGCGCGCCCGGTGATGCCGATAAAGACATGTACGAACTGAATGAAGATGGGCAGACTGAAAACAAAGAAAAAATATGTGGTCCGGTCAACTTTCAGAGCCACGCTTTCATCGGGGATGAGCGAAACCAAGGCCACGTCGGCGTTGATCAGCGCTCCTAAAAAACAGATCCCGGCAAAAAGGAAGGTAGTGCGATTTCTTTTACCCCTGAAAAGGGCAACAAGCGACAAAGACAAAAGGACGAGAAAACCGAGCACCGGGGGCGCGGAGTAAGCGTAGGAGTTCTGCAAGTAGAGAAGCATATGCGTGCCTTACTCCTTTCACCCCTTCAGTGAATAAATGGCAAGACCTCGACTTCAATTGCAAATATGTTTTCTAAAAAATTTTGCCCCCGCTGAAGCGGCCGGGGGCGTGGTTCATAGGCAATGCTAAAAGACGAAAACGGCCACCGCGAGGACGGTCGTGTATCCCTGATTTTTTACGATGCTGGATTGGGTAATATTGCGGGTGCTGACAATCTTGCCGCTTATCTTAAAGATTTCCTTTTTTTCATCCCAGCTCTCATCAATATTGAAATCTATGCCCAATGTTGAAGCCAGCATGGCCGCGGCCAAATCCTCTGCATAGTCTCCCGCTTGCCTTTCCGTCTGGCCGAAGGCGTGGTGTTCGCTGATATAACCGTAGGTATTCCTGTCGGTGGGAACGGCGCATCCCACTGATGCAGCCAGCAATCGCCGTGGTTCATTGCTGCAACAGCGGCTGAGCACGCAGTAGGTGATGGCGCCGGGTTGCAACGATTTCAAACCCTGCGCCCGGGAGATTACCTTGCATTTCGGCGGCAGGATGCTGGAAACCTGAACCAGATTGCACTTTTCAATACCGGCATCCCGAAGTGCCAACTCAAAGGAGTGGAGTTCCTCCTTATGGGTGCCCACACCCTTGGTAAAAAATATCATTTTGGGGACAAGTACATTCAATTTATTTTCTCTCCTTTATTCGTATGGTTATATAAACTGCCTGTTTAAGGTTTATATCTTAATCCGGACAATCTTCCTGGGTCAAATAACCCATGACGCGATAGACCAGCTTGGCCGCCAGAAAATCCGGGGCGACCATTCCGGGGAGCGGGGCCAATTCGACCACGTCAAAGCCCCTGATCCGGCAATGGCGGGAGGTTTTTTTGATCAGGCCCAATACGTCCCTCCAGGTGAGTCCATCGGGTTCCGGCGTGCCGGTTGCGGGCATAATCGCCGGATCAAAAACGTCAAGGTCGATGGTTACATATACATCACCGGATAAACATTCGCTAATTTTTTCCAGCCAACCCTTTTCGCTGTGAATAAAATCCGCCGTAAAGGTACGCACATCGCTGTCGGCCATAAACATGGCTTCTGCCGCGCTCATACTTCGGATGCCCGCCTGCACCAGCGGGCACATTTCCGCAATGCGGCGGGCAACGGCCGCGTGGCTATAAGGACTGCCTTGATAAGATTTTCGGAGATCCGCGTGGGCATCAAGCTGCAGAACCGATAATCGTGGATATTTATCCTTCATTGCCTGTACGGCGCCCAGGGACAGGCTGTGTTCCCCTCCCAGCATGACGGGAGTTTTTGCGTGGGCTAGTATCTGGGCAACCTGTTGACGCACGGCGGCAACCATTCTTGCCGGCCCGCGGGCGTCCGCCTCCAGCGGCGCCGTGGTGTGGATACCCGCCAGATAGGTCTCTTTTTTCAGCTCTTCATCATAAAGCTCCATGTTGGCGGATGCTTCCAAGATAGCGCCTGGGCCACGACGGGAACCGGATTGATAGGTCGAAGTCAAGTCGTAGGGGACCGGTACAACAACAAAGGCCGCCTCGGAAAAAGAGGTGCATCTTGCATCCAAACCACCGTAATTCATAATTCTATGCACCGCCGGTAAATAATTCCAGTTTTACAAGTTCCGTTAAACAGGACGAGTTCATTCACGAAATGTGTTGCTAGCATATCCATGGTTTTTTGTCCATTCGCCACATTGCCCACCTTCATTAACGTCTCACCGCAGACTGGAAATTGGTGAGGTTGAAATTGCCGTCTTCGTAGCAAAGGTAGGAGGAATGGTGTTCCCAGTCGCCAAGCAGAACTAAGGTTTTTGTTACACCACTGCTGACTTCAGTCACTTCCAGCAAATGTTCGTGGCTATGACCCAGAATGACAGCATCGAAACCATCCTTAAACTTGCGCTGAGCAAAACGGCGCATTTTTCTCGCCATGGTGTCGGCTGATTCCACGGTCATTTCCTTGCTCAGGCAGGAGCAGATTTGGGCTATCCGCCAGAGGAAAGGGATGGGCAAGGACTTCTGCAACTTATAAAAAAAGCTGCTCCGGAGGAAACTTCTCAACAGCAGATATCTCTTATTCCGGCTATCCACCGTGTCACCGTGCGAGATGAGTATGCGGCATCCCTCCAGATTAAGGGTGGCCCACTCCCTTATCACTTCCATCCCCAGTTGCCTCGCGAAGTAGTCAGACAGTAAAAAATCATGATTTCCTTCGCACAGGTGGACCTTGATGCCGCGTTCTTTCAGATCCGCCAGCATTTCCACGATATCACGGAATTCTGGATAAACAAACACCCCGCTGGAAAACCAGAAATCAAAAAAATCTCCAAGGATATAAAGGTCCCCCACGTCGGTAAGCTTTTGACCAATGTCCGCCGTTGCGCCCGTCTGCCGTACAGTTTTCAAGGTGCCATTGCCCGTTCCTTCTAAACCGGCTAAAAACTCCATGAGATTAAGGTAACTAGGAGCATTGCGGTGGCGGAGATGAGCATCGGATAAGAACAATATCTTCATATTATCAACAACACACTTGAATAAAAGGATTTTAAACGCTTTACCGGGAAACTTTTGTCCGAGGGGGCCTTCTTAGCATAAAAAGTTCTGCACCAAAAGCTAAAATTGGCGGAGCTGTCAAATGTCCCTGCATGAATAATTTTTCGGGGGCGTGCGGGGCTATCTTTTTCAGGGAAGATTTGGTTCCTGTGCGCTGGAGGAGCGCCATCTGATTGCCGCTGCTCGTTATGTGGAAATGAATCCGGTTCTGGTAGGGATCGTCAAGGTAGCCTGGGACTACCCTTAGTCGAGCGCCCGGCAGGAGATTTATCATTCATCGAATTGCTGGAAAAGATGATCGGCCGCACTATTAAGCAAGGGAAACTAGGGATGCCAGTGAAGAGTAAGTTGGGAAACTGTATTATGCTCCCCGAATAACCAGGTCTGCTCTGTCCGATAGGCATAGTGGTGGTACCACTTTCGCTTGGTCCATTAACTTGAGTTTGGGATTGGGACGAAACTTCAGTTTATTTTCCATATTTCATAATTCTATGTCTCAATAAGTGGAATTAGGCAAGTGGTTTGTAATAAGCGGAAAATAATATGATTTTTTTCCATCTTTTATGTTATAGGGCGAGAATAAACGGAAATTTCGTCCGTCTATATGCTCTTATATGATGGAATGAGTTCCGCTGATTACACTGATAAGCTGACCGTGAGCAAGCTCACGGTCAGCTTATCGGCGGCGGATGCTTCGCTATTGCCTTGACAGACTCCGCTCACGCTCCGCCTATCAAGGCAATAGAGCCGTCTGCGATTCTCAGTTTTGGCGTGAGCAAGCTCCCACCAAAACCTGCGAGTCTCGCGGCTCATCCGCCGCCGTTAACTACAAAGAAGGAGGGGAAATATCATGGTTGTAATAAGATTTATGTTTCTTGCATTATTATTTATTGGATTATCTGCTTGTTGTTTAAAAAGTATAACTCTAAAACCCCAAATGGATGCTATTAGCCTAAAGGCCGCCAGTGTAGGATCATTTAGCGGTGAAATAAATATGGAGTTTAAAGACTGTTGCCCAACTTCCAAACAAAAACAGATCGCTCTTTCAATACAGTCAAAGGTTGAAGAACTATACGCAAAACTTCTGAAAGATGAAATATCATTAGAAGAATACAACAAGAAATTGCAAGCTGCCTCAGACGCAATAAATAATGTAGTTCTGATATGCTCTTCAATTAATCAAAATAAATCCTTACCCACTTTGGGACCAGCTTTTAGTTTCGACAGCTTAGATGCTGCATGGGAGAAATTAGGACAAGTGGAAAAAAATCTATAGTTAACAAGGGCAATACAGCCGATCGCTGCGCTCCGGCTGATTTCTCCGTTGGTATGGAAATCGCCATTGATCTCTATAAAAAACCTTGACATGTATATTTATGTCATATACACTCTAAATCAATGGAAAAGATATTTGAACAATTTTTAGGCTTCCAATGGGATGCAGGGAATATAAATAAAAACTTCCTCAAGCATAATATTGAAAACTGGGAATGCGAACAGGTGTTTTTTAACAGGCCTCTTTTTGTCCTTGATGATCCAAAGCATTCTGTTTCTGAAAACCGATGGGCTGCTTTTGGGAAAACGGACACAGATCGTTTTCTTGTCATTGTATTTACCAGGAGGAATAACCTGATCAGAATAATCTCTGCCAGGGATATGAATAAAAGAGAGAGGAAATTTTATGATGAAAAAGAACAAAACTATTCCAAACTTTAAAAATGAAGACGAGGAGAGAGATTTCTGGGCAAATCATTCTCCCCTTGATTATTTTGATATTAAAGATTTCAAGAGGGCATCTTTTCCCAAACTAAAGCCATCGGTAAAGTCGATTTCAATTCGACTGCCGGAGGATATGCTTGCCGAACTAAAGACCCTTGCGAATAAAAAGGATATCCCTTACCAAAGCTTGGCAAAAGTTTACCTTTCCAGACAAATTTCTTTAGAGCGTGGATCGCTGGACATGGCCTTAAAAAATAGGAGGCAGAAGGTTAATGCCCAACATCAGCATGAACAAGGACGCTCATAAATTCGCGCCTGTTATGCTGGACGTTATACCGTTGATGGGGTTAGAC
>JGI1357J11328_10003839_pt1 | contig 10196 bp, 8 predicted proteins | sample Subgrocontami54m_FD_11328 | JGI IMG/M metagenome (IMG submission 11328)
CATCCCGCCGGTCGAATCCTCCGCTCCCGCCGAAGCGGCGGCGGCAGAGGCTGCTCCCGGAGTCGCGGGCGAAACGCCGGCCGCACCCCAACGCCCGGTCGAGACCGTGGGCGGGGATGCCGTGGACGAAGTGCGCCGCCGCCGTCCGCGCCAGACCCGCAACTACAAAATCCAAGAAGTCATCAAGCGCCGGCAGATCATGCTGATCCAGGTGGTCAAGGAAGAACGCGGCAACAAAGGCGCAGCACTAACCACCTACCTGTCGCTCGCCGGCCGCTACTGCGTGCTGATGCCCAACACCACGCGCGGCGGCGGCGTGTCGCGCAAGATCACCAACGCCACCGACCGCCGGCGCTTGAAGTCGCTGCTCGACGACCTCAACCTGCCGCCGGGCATGGGCGTGATCGTGCGCACCGCCGGCAGCGAGCGCAGCAAGCCCGAGGTCAAGCGCGACTGCGATTACCTGTTGAAGCTGTGGGACGAAATCCGCGAAGCGACGCTGAAGTCGACCGCGCCGTGCCTGATCTACGAAGAGGCGAGCCTGATCAAGCGGGCGATCCGCGACCTTTATGCCCGCGACATCGACGAGATCCTCGTGGAGGGCGACGAAGGCTATCGCGCGGCCAAGGACTTCATGAAGATGCTGATGCCCAGCCACGCCAAGCGGGTGCAGCAGTACAAAGACCCGATCCCGCTGTTCCACCGCTTCCAGATCGAAAGCCAGATCGACGCGATGCACACCCCCGTGGTGCAGCTGCGCTCGGGCGGCTACATCGTCATCAACCCGACCGAGGCGCTGGTGGCGATCGACGTGAACTCGGGCCGCGCCACGCGCGAACGCTTCATCGAGGAAACCGCGCTGCGCACCAACCTGGAAGCGGCCGAGGAAGTGGCGCGTCAGTTGCGCCTGCGCGACCTTGGCGGCCTGGTGGTCGTGGACTTCATCGACATGGAGGACCACCGCAACAACCACGCGGTCGAGCGGCGCATCAAGGAAGCGCTGCGGTTCGACCGTGCGCGCATCCAGGTCGGGCGCATCAGCCCGTTCGGCCTGTTGGAGATGTCGCGCCAGCGCCTGCGTCCCAGCATCCACGAGACCAGCACCACGCCGTGCGCGCATTGCGGCGGCACCGGGCATATGCGCTCGACCGAATCCGCGTCGCTGCACGTTCTGCGCGCGCTGGAGGAGGAAGGCATCCGCCGCCGCTCGCGCGAGGTGGTGGTGCATGTCGCGACGCAAGTCGCTCTCTACATCCTCAACCAGAAGCGCGCGATGCTGACCGATATCGAACAGCGCTACGGCTTCAGCGTCACGGTGATGGACGATCCGACGCTGATCCCGCCCAACTACCGGCTGGAGCGCGTGCGCGCCGCCGGCCCCGAGGCCGCCGCCCCGGTGCGCGCGGAATCGGTGGTGCTGCCGCCCTACGACGAAACCGCCGAGGCTGTCGCCGCCGAAGAACCGGCGGCCGAAGCCGAAGCCCCAATGGGCGAACGCTTCGATCCAGCGGAGCTTGAGCGTGAGCATGCGGGCGATCATCGGGAACACCGTGCGCCCCGTGGCGATCATCGCGGTCCGCGCGGCGATCACCGTGGTCCGCACGAACCGCAAGGCGAAGGCGGCCGCGACGGACGCGGCGGACGCCGCCGGCGCGGACGTGGACGCGGGCGTGGACGGCAAGGCGAGGACCGTGGCCCGCTGCCGGTGCAGGCCGGCGGCGACGCACCGGGCTATGCGCCGGACGTCGAGCACGGCCAGGACGGACAGGACCGCGGCGGCGCGCCCGCCGAGTCTTTCGCCGCCGAGACGGACCTGGGCGCAGATCGCGCGCCACAGCCCGGCCCCGGCAATGGCGATCGCGGCCCCGGCGACGGCCCGCAAGGCGATCAACAGGGCGATGGCGAGCACCGCCGCCGCCGCCGGCGTGGACGCCGCGGCGGACGCCGCCGGCGCGGCGAGCGCGATGGACGCGGCCCGGGTCCGCAAGGCATGGATGCGGACATGAACATGGAAGGCGACCGCGATGCCGGCTCGCGCGACGATGGTCCGCGTAATGATGGCCCTCAGTCCTGGCAGAACGAACCGGCGCCGCAACGTCATGAACCCGAGGCGAAACCGCCGCAGCAGGAGGCCGAGCAGACCTGGTCGCCCAGGCCCGATCTGCACGCGGCGCAAAGCGCGCCGGAACCCCGGCGCGAACCGCCGCAAACCGCTGCGGAGGCAAACCACCCCTCGCCGAAGCCGCGCACGCCAAACGCCAGTACGCCGGCGAACGTGACGGTGGTGGACGAAGGCACGCCCAAGCCCGAGAAACGCGGTGGCTGGTGGCGGCGGATGACCTCGGGCGAGAGCTAGCGCCGGCCGCCCTGCCACGCGATCAGGCGTTCGGCCGCCGCGCGCATGTCCTGGGTCGAACCGGCAAAGGAAAAGCGCACATAGCGGTGCCCGCGCTCGGGATCGAAATCGGTTCCTGGCGTGGCCGCGACCCCGGTTTCCATCAGCATGCGCCGGCAGAACTCGTGGCTGTCCAGCGTCATGTGGTCGATCTCGGCGTAGAGATAGAACGCGCCGTCCGACGGCGCGATGCGCTCGAACCCCGCCTTGGGCAGCATGTCCAGCAGCAGCGCGCGGTTCTCGCCATAGCGCCGCACGTTGGCGCCAAGCTCGTCGTGGCAGTCGAAGGCGGCGATGGCGGCGTGCTGCGACAGGCTGGGCGGCGAGATGTAGAGATTTTGCGCCAGGCATTCCGCCGGCCGCACCAGATCGGCCGGCAACACCATCCAGCCCAGCCGCCAGCCGGTCATCGAAAAGTATTTCGAGAAGCTGTTGACGACGATCGCCTGGTCGGTGAACTCCAGCGCGCTATGCGCTTTCTCGCCGTAGACGATGCCGTGATAGATCTCGTCCGACACCAGGCGGATGCCGCGCGCGGCGCATTCGTCCGCCAGCGCCTTCAGCGCCGCGCGGTCCAGCATCGTGCCGGTGGGGTTGGACGGGCTCGCCACGATCAACCCGTCGACCGCTTTGGGCAGCGACGCCACCAGCTCGGCCGTCGGCTGGAAGCGCGTGTTGGCGCCGACGGGGATTGAAACGGCTTCGATGCCCAGGGCGACCAGGATGTTGCGATAGGCGGGATAGCCGGGCGCGGCCAGCGCCACGCGGTCGCCCGCGTCGAACGCGGCCAGGAACGCCAGCAGGAACCCGCCGGACGATCCCGTGGTTATCACCACGCGTGCCGGGTCGATATCCACCCCGTACCAATCCAGGTAATGCCTGGCGATGCGCCGGCGCAGGGCCGGAATGCCCAACGCCTCGGTATAGCCGAGCTTGTCGCTGCCGAGCGCTATGCGCGCCGCCTCGATCACGCGTTGCGGCGCGGGGGTCGAAGGCTGGCCGACCTCGAGATGGAACACGGGGTGGCCCTGGGCGGCGCGCTCATTGGCCGCGGCCAGCACGTCCATGACGATGAACGGCGGCACATTGCCGCGGCTGGAAACTTTCAAAGCCATCGGGCGGCCTGCAACGGCATGGGACGGATTTCCGCCGCATTTCCGGCGGATGGATAAGGCAAACGTGAGTCGCCAGCGGCGGGCCGCGACCCTATAATTCCCGCATCCGGCGACGGTTCAATCGGCAACAGGGACGGTCCTTTGCGCAGCGGCATTCGCATTGTTTCGGCGGCGATGTCGTTCATCGTGGCGCTCACCTACGCCGCGCTTCCCGCGAACGCGATCAGCATCATCCGCGATTCGGAAGTTGAAAACAACGTCCGCGTTTGGTCCACGCCGGTGTTCGAAGCCGCCGGGCTGGTGCCCGACGACGTGCAGATCGTGCTGGTGAACGACCGGCGGCTGAACGCCTTCGTCGCCGGCGGCCAGCGCCTGTTCCTGCACACCGGGCTGCTGCTCGCCAGCGCCAACGTGCTGCAGGTCGTCGGCGTGGTCGCGCACGAAACCGGCCATATCTCGGGCGGGCATCTGGCGCGGCTGCAGGACGCGTTCAAGGCCGCCACCGCCACCGCGATCGCGGCGATAGTTCTTGGCGTGGCGGCGGCGATCGCGACGCGCAGCGGCGAAGTGGCGGGCGCGAGCATGGGCGCCGGCCTGACATTGGCCGAGCGCAACCTGCTCGCCTACACGCGCACGCAAGAGGCCTCGGCCGACCAGGCCGGCCTTGGCTTCCTGGAGCAGAACGGTCTGTCGGCGCGCGGGATGATGGAATTCTTCGACGCCCTGGTGAAGCAGGAAGCGATGCTGATGTCGCGCCAGGACCCGTATCTGCGCACCCATCCGCTGACCAAGGAACGCGTGGACTTCGTGCGCCAGTTCGTCGCGAAGTCGCGTTTCGGCAAGGCCGAGCCTCCGCCGGAATGGGTGGAGCAGCACAAGCGCGTGAAGGCCAAGCTGTTCGGCTTCATCGAGCCGGTCAGCCGCACGCTGACCACGTATAAGGAAGACGATCCGGCGGTCGACGCGCGCTATGCCCGCGCCGTGGCGCTGTACCGCAAGCCGGACCTGCCCAATGCGCTGAAGACGATCGACGGGCTGATCGCGCAGGAACCGAACAACCCGTTCTTCCGCGAATTGAAGGGCCAGATGCTGTTCGAGAACGGCCGCGCCGCCGACGCCCTGCCGGAATACGAAAGCGCGGTGCGCCTGCTGCCCAAATCGGGCCTGATCCGCGTCGACCTGGCGCGCGCGCAGATCGAGCTCAACCGGCCCGAGTTGGACCAGAAGGCGATCGCCCACCTGAACGAAGCGCTGCGCCAGGAAAGCGAAAACGCCACGGCCTGGCGCCAGCTCGCCATCGCCTATGGCCGCGGCGGCAACATGGGCATGGCGGCGCTGTCATTGGGCGAAGAGGCGATGTTGCGCGGCGATTTCCGCATGGCGATCGGCCAGGGTCTGCGCGCCGAGCAATTGCTGCCGGTGGGCTCGCCGCCGCATATTCGCGCCCAGGACCTACAGGCCGACGCCAGGCGCGAGATGGCGAACCGCAAGAACAACTAGGCGCCCGGCACGGGCATTCGGAAAGGATTTTCCTATCATGCGCGATGGTTCGGGCTTCGGGTGTAAACTGATCGGCGGACTGTTGCTCGCCGCCGCGGCGTTGTGGGCGGCGCCGGCCTCGGCCCAGGCCCTGACGCCCGACCAGGCCAAGCAGGTCGAGGACGTCGTGCGCCGCGTCATCAAGGAGAATCCGCGCATCATCCTCGAGGCGATCGAGGATATGCGCAAGCAGGAAGAGGCGGCGCAGAAGTCCAAGGCCCTGGCGGCGCTGAAAGCCAAGGCGAAGGAAATCCAGGGCGATCCCAACGCGCCGGTGGCCGGCAATCCGCTGGGCGACGTGACGGTGGTGGAGTTCTTCGACTACCGCTGCCCCTATTGCAAGGCTGGGCACGAACGGCTGAAACAGGTCGTGGCCAAGGACGGCAAGATCCGGCTGGTCTTAAAGGAATTTCCGATCCTGGGGCCGGAATCGGTGTTTGCCTCGCGCGCGGCGCTGGCGGTGCACCGCCAGGACCCGAAGAAATATTATGCCTTCCACGACGCACTGCTGTCGGTGAAGGATCGCCTCACCAACGACATGACGCTGAAGATTGCGGCCGATGCCGGGATCGACGTCGAGCGCATGAAGAAGGACATGGCGGCGCCCGAGATCAGCCGCATGCTGGAAGCCAACGCCAACCTGGCCGATGAGCTGGGCATCAACGGCACGCCCGCGTTCATCGTCGGCGACAACTTGGCGCCGGGCGCGGTCGACGTGGCGGCGCTGGAGAAAATGGTCGCCGAGGCGCGGGCGAAGAAATAGGCGCGCCGGCCCCCTAGTCTCCTTCGGGCAGCCACTCCTCCACCTTCCGGTCCAGCTCGCGCGGGAATTTAGCGCCGGCCGCCAGCGCTGCGTTCAGCTTCTCGCGGTACTCCGCCCTGGTGATCTCGATCGCGCCGAAGCGCTTCAAGTGCTCTGTGACAAACTGTGTATCTAAAAGAATGAAGCCGCCCTGGCGCAGGCGCGCGACCAGGTGCGCCAGGGCGATCTTGCTGGCGTCGGGCTCGCGGCTGAACATGCTCTCGCCGAAGAAGGCGCCGCCCAGCGCCACGCCGTATAAGCCCCCAACGAGCTTGCCGTCGCGCCAGCATTCCACGCTGTGGGCGTGGTCCATCGCGTTCAGCGCCAGATACAGCGCACGGATTTCGTGGTTGATCCAGGTCTCGGGCCGCCTGGTCGTGGGCTCGCCGCAGCCGTCGAGCGTGCCGGCGAAATCGCCGTCGACGCGCACGTCGAATTTTCCCTGCCGCAGCACGCGCCTCAAGCGTTTGGGCAGGTGGAACTTGTCGAGCGGCAGCATCCCCCTTGTGTGCGGATCGACCCAGAACAGCGTCGGGTCGTCGCGGCTCTCCGCCATCGGAAACAGCCCTACCGCATAGGCGCGCAGCAGGATTTCGGGGGTGATGCGGTCGATGCTCTTGGTCGCGGGGATCATCCACCTCCGGCGACGAAGCGCTCCAGCCAGTGGATGTCGATGGCGCCGTCGATGAACGCCTGGTTCGACGCGATCTCGCGGTGCAGCGGCAGGGTGGTTTCGATGCCGCCGATCACGTATTCCCCCAGCGCCCGGCGCACGCGCATCAGGCATTCGTTGCGCGTGCGGCCATGAACCACGAGCTTTGCGATCAGGCTGTCGTAATAGGGCGGCACGCGGTAGCCGGAATAAAGCCCCGACTCCACCCTGACGCCGAAGCCGCCCGGGGCGTGGTACTCCGTCACCTTGCCCGGCGACGGCGCGAAGGTCTTGGGATGCTCGGCGTTGATGCGGCATTCGATGGCATGGCCGCTGAAGACGATGTCGCCCTGCCCATAGCCCAGGGGCGCGCCGGCCGCGACGCGGATTTGCTCGCGCACCAGGTCCACGCCCGTGATCATCTCGCTGACGGGGTGCTCGACCTGCAGGCGCGTGTTCATCTCGATGAAATAGAATTTGCCGTCCTGGTACAGGAATTCGATGGTGCCGAGCGAGCGGTAGCCGAGCTTGCGCATCGCCTCGACGCCGGTTTTGCCCAGCTGCTCGCGCTCGGCTGAATTGAGCGCGGGCGAGGGCGCCTCTTCCACCACCTTCTGGTGGCGGCGCTGCGGCGTGCAGTCGCGCTCGCCGAAATGCACGATGCTGCCGTGATGGTCGCCCAGCACCTGCAATTCGATATGCCGCGGGTGTTCCAGGAACCGCTCCAGGTACACGGTGGCGTCGCCGAACGCGGCCTGCGCCTCGCGCTGCGCCAGCTTAAGCGCCTGCGGCAGCTCGGCGTCGCCGCGCGCCGCCTTCATGCCGCGCCCGCCGCCGCCCGCCGCCGCCTTGACCAGCAGCGGATAGCCGATCGCCTTCGCCTGCTTCAGCGCGTCGGCCTCGTTCGCCACCGGCCCGTCCGACCCCGGCACCAGCGGCAGGCCCAACTCCTTGGCCGCCCTCTTGGCCGCGATCTTGTCGCCCATCAGCCGGATATGCTCGGGCGACGGGCCGATGAAAGCGCAGCCGTGGCTGGCCGCCATTTCGGCGAAGCGCGCGTTCTCGGACAGGAACCCAACGCCGGGATGGATCGCGTCGGCCCCGGTGATGGAAGCGGCCGACAGGATGGCGGGGATGTTGAGGTAGCTTTCGTCGGCCTGCGGCGGGCCGATGCACACGCTTTCGTCCGCCAGGCGCACATGCATCGCGTCCTCGTCGGCGGTGGAATGCACGGCCACGGTGGCGATGCCCATTTCGCTGCACGCGCGCAGGATGCGCAGCGCGATCTCTCCGCGATTGGCGATCAGCACCTTGTCGAACATGCGCGGCGCCCGCCCCGTACGGCTTTCAGGAGACGATCAGCAGCGGCTCGCCGAATTCCACCGGCTGGCGGTCGCGCACCAGGATGCGCGTCACCGTGCCCGCGCGCGGCGCCGGGATCGGGTTCATCACCTTCATTGCCTCGACGATCACCAGCGTCTGGCCGGCATGCACCTTGTCGCCCACGGCGACGAAGGGCGCCGCACCCGGCTCGGGCCCGATATAGACGGTGCCGACCATCGGCGAGACGACGGCGCCGCTGGGGGCGCCGTTCGCCGTGCCGATGGTTTGCGCCGCCGCCGCGGCAGCGGGCTGGGGCGCCAGCGCCGCGGGGCCGGCGCCTTCGTGCCGGCGCACGCGCACGCGCTGCTCGCCCTGCGACACCTCGAGCTCGGCCAGGCCGGTTTCCTCGAGCAGTTCGGCCAGGCGGCGGATCAGATCGGGATCGACATCGAGCTTCGGCATCACTTCTTGCCTTCGGCGTTCAAGATGCGCGCTAGCGCCTCGACCGCCAGGACATAGCCGTGCCCGCCCAGGCCGCAGATCACGCCCCTGGCCGCCTTGGAGATATAGGACATATGCCGGAATTCCTCGCGGCGATGGATGTTCGACAGATGCACCTCGATTACCGGCAGGTCCGCGAGCAGCAGTGCGTCGAGGATCGCGATTGACGTGTTGGTATAGCCCGCGGGGTTGATGATGATGCCGTTCTGCTCAGCACGCGCCTGCTGGATCCAGGTCACCAGGTCGCCCTCGTGGTTCGACTGGCGCGCATCGGTCAGCAGCCCCAGTTCGGTCGCGCGCCGCGCCGCGGCCGTGACGATGTCCTTCAGGGTCTCGTGGCCGTAGATCTCGGGCTGGCGCACGCCCAGCATGTTCAGGTTGGGCCCGTTCAGGATCAAAATGGATTTCGCCGGGCTTTGGGCTGGCTTGGGCGTGGCCACGTCGCAACCTCGGATGACAATGGGAATGGGCGGGTTATAGCATTTGTGCGGCGCGGCGCAACCGTGAGCCCGGCCTTATCCAGCGGAATCAAGACCTTCGGGATAGGGACACGGGTGGTTCGCCAGTTTGTGCCGGGGGTGCGCTAGACTTAAAGACCAGCAGGACCAAGAGGGCATGGGCATGGCCGCGATCACCGACAGCAACCCGATGGGCACGGACGGATTCGAGTTCGTGGAATACACCGCGCCCGATCCCAAGGCGCTGGGCGGACTGTTCCGGTCGCTGGGCTTCGCGGCGGTGGCCAAGCACCGCTCGAAGGACGTGACACTCTATCGCCAGGGCGACGTGAATTTCGTGGTCAACGCCGAGCCCGACAGCTTCGCGCAAGGCTTCGCGCGGCTGCATGGGCCGTCGGTCTGCGCCATCGCGCTGCGCGTGGCCGATGCCGGTGCTGCCTACAAGCGCGCGCAGAAACTCGGCGCCTGGGGCGTGGAAAGCCGCGTCGGCCCGATGGAGCTCAACATCCCCGCGATCAAGGGCATCGGCGACAGCCTGATCTATCTGGTGGACCGCTACGGCAAGCGCGGCACGATCTACGACGTGGATTTCGTGCCGGTGGCGGGCATGGGACCGGACCTCAAGCACCGCGGCGTCGGGCTTTCCTATATCGACCACCTCACGCACAATGTGCACCGCGGGCGCATGGCGGAATGGGCGGATTTCTACCAGCGCCTGTTCAACTTCAAGGAGGTCCGCTATTTCGACATCGAAGGCAAGCTGACCGGCCTCAAATCCAAGGCCATGACCAGCCCGTGCGGCAAGATCAGAATCCCGATCAACGAATCGTCCGACGACAAGTCGCAGATCCAGGAATATTTGAGCGCCTATCGCGGCGAGGGCATCCAGCACATCGCGCTCGGCGCCGACGACATCTACGCGGCGGTCGAGGCGCTCAAAGCAACCGGCGTCGCGTTCCAGGACGTGCCCGACACGTATTATGACGGCGTCGACAAGCGCCTGCCCGGCCACGGCGAGGATTTGGCGCGCCTGAAGCGCAACCGCATCCTGATCGACGGCGCGCCGACCGAGGGCGGCGGGCTGCTGTTGCAGATATTCACGTCGACGGTGATCGGCCCGATCTTCTTCGAGATCATCCAGCGCAAGGGCAACGAAGGTTTCGGCGAGGGCAACTTCAAGGCCCTATTCGAATCGATCGAGCTCGACCAGATCAAGCGCGGGGTGTTGAAGGAAGGGGCGGGGAGGTAGGGGCGGTGGCGCAGCCTATTAGGCCGTAAACGAGCTGTGCAATACTTCGTTACGCTGTCCGGACGTTATACTGCTGGCAGTTCTTTCAGAATTTTGCAACCTGTGATATGAGTCGATCGGAATTTACTGAGCCTCTAGTTACACATAACTCGGGATTATGAT
>JGI1357J11328_10003841_pt1 | contig 10191 bp, 7 predicted proteins | sample Subgrocontami54m_FD_11328 | JGI IMG/M metagenome (IMG submission 11328)
CCGGCTTGAGCCAGGACGGCGCCGGCGGGCGCCAATCCGATGCACAGCACAACCAAATGGGCAAAGCCGGCGGCGAACCCCCGAACCCCTCTTGTGCGACGTTCATACATCATGGTGACCTCCTCATAAGATCATAAGATTCGCCGATGCGGGTGCAGGTCGGCCTCGGACAGCGGAGAATCAGTTCAGCCACCCGCCATTTGGCCGGACGCTCAGAGTTCTGGTACGAAATAACGTCCGCGGCAAACGCCGAGCGGTGCGCGAGACGAAGACTCCGCGGCAAAGACCTTCCCTACGAACAGGACGTGATCGCCGATCGAAATCGAGCGCTCGACCAAGCACTGCAGGTACGCCGAGCAGCGCTCTATGAGCGGCAGATCGCACGCGCTCGATCGGACCGGCACCCCGGAGAATTTGTCAGCAACGGGGGAGGCAAATCGGGTCGATAGTGCCTGCTGCTCCGCGGAAAGAATATTGACGATGAACCGCCCGCAGGACTGGAATGTCGTGAGGCTGGGCGATTGCGCGCGGAGCGCCCAACTGATTAGCGGTGGATCCAAAGACAGCGACGCGAACGAATTCACCGTGAGTCCAACACGAGATCCTTTGCGATCCACGGTCGTCACGACCGCCACACCGGTTGGGAATGCACCGAGCACGGCGCGCAGCTCGCCACTATTCATCACCCCAAAAACTCCACCCGCCCGGATCGTTCACCCGCAGCGAAGTTGACAAACGCGAACTCAAGGCGAATCGAATTCAAGGCGAACCGAGTTCAAGCTCAAGATATTGACATGCTAGCATGTTACTATTAGGATGGCAAGTCCTTTATAGGAGGGACTGGCATGGTGGCAAGAACCGGCGCGCAATACCTGGCAGGACTCAGTGCGAATCCCCGCGAAGTCTGGATCCGGGGTTCGCGCGTAAATGACGTCGGTGCGCACCCCGCGCTCGCCGCCCCGGCGCGGCACATCGCGCGGCTGTATGACATGCAGCACGAGCCGGAATTCAAGGCTGCGCTGACCTATCCATCCCCGACCACCGGCCAGCCCGTCGGCACAGCCTTCATGATGGCGAAAACGCCGGCCGACTTGGGGAAGCGACGTGATGCGTTCCGAACCTGGGCCCAGGCATCGTTCGGGCAGGTCGGTCGCTCACCTGATTTTCTGAACACCACGCTGATGGCGTTTGCCGAGTCGGCTGATGTCTTCGCACGGCTCGGAGAGCGCTACCGGCGCAATATCCTGCGTTATTACGAGTACGTTCGCGAAAGCGATCTTTTTCTTACGCACGCGCTGATTACCCCGCAGACCGATCGCTCCAAATCGTCTCACGAACAGAGCGAGGAGTTCCTTCATATGGGCGTGGTGAAAGAGACCCCCGAAGGGCTCGTCATTCGAGGAGCTCGAATGCTCGCTACGCTGGGCCCGATTGCCGATGAGGTGATTGTCTTCCCGCTTCCCGGACTGAAGCCGGGCGACGAAAAATACGCCATGATGTTCGCCATTCCGCTAGGCACGCCCGGAGTCCGCCAGATCTGCCGTGAGCCGTTCGACGAAGGCGGACGCTCGGCTTACGATCATCCTCTCGCAACGCGTTTCGAAGAACCGGACTCGCTGTTGATCTTCGACGACGTACTCGTCCCCTGGGATCGCGTATTCATGCACGGCAATGTAGATCTCGCCAATGCGATGTACGTAGACACGGCGCTGCGCAACCATACCGCTCACCAGACGGGCGTGCGCGCGATCGTGAAGATGCAGCTGGCGGTAGGCACCGCGATGGCGGTCGCGGAGGCGGTCAAATCGAACGGCTTCCTGCACGTGCAGCAGATGCTCGGCGAAATCATCTCCTCGATCGAACTGGCCAAAAGCTGCATCGTTCGCTCGGAGGTTGAGTATGAAATCACGGCAGGCGGAACGATCCGCGCCGGATTCATGCCGCTGCAGACGTTGCGCGCCATGATGTCTTCCGCCTACCCGCGCATCATCGAGGTTCTGCAGACGATCGGCGCGGGCGGGCTGCTGATGATGCCCACTGCGGCAGATTTCGGGAGCCCGGTCGGAAGCGACGTACGCCGTTATTACAAGGGGGCGAGCGGCCTGCCAGCGGTGGACAGGGTGCGAATTTTCAAACTCGCATGGGATCTCGCGGGCGACGCGTTCGGCATGCGCGCATTGCAGTACGAGCGCTATTACGCGGGGGATCCTGTGCGCGTTATCGCATCGAACTACTTGAACTACCCTTACAGGGAGGACTGCGACCGGCTAGTGGCGCAAGCGCTCGCGCTTGCGGGCGATCCGGTACTGTCGCCGGCTTCGGTCATGGGCGCCGCCGCCTGATTGCGATCAGAGCCCGCCGTTTGCGAATGCCAGAATATGGTGCTCCATCTCCCGGCGCGCACGCACCACATCGCGCGCCGCTATCGCCTCGCACAGGCGCCCGTGCTCATTGACGGCATCAAGCGCCCGTACGGCGAACGGTTTGATTCCCACGAATGAGTTGATCAGCAAGTCGCTCTTATCCCAGAGCGAGATGCCAAAGGCATGGATCATGGGTGCGCGGGCCATGTCGTGAATCTGCTGGTGAAAGTCCCGGTTATGCGTTCGGTAGGCGTGCCCGATCTGCTCCTTCGACATCCGTCCGTTGCGCTCCAGGCCATTCGCGCGATGAATCGCCTTTAACGTTGCGATTTCCTGATCCGTGCCACGCAGCGCAGCGAGCTCGGCGAACGTGCCTTCGGTCGCCGCCACCAACCTAAGAAAATCGAGCACATCGCTGCGCCCTGGATCGATCACGCGGCATCCGATCTGCGGCCGGACCTCAAGGAACCCCTCGGTTTCCAGTCGGCGAATTGCCTCCATCACGGGCTGCTTGCTGACCTTCAGCTCTGAGGCAACGGCTTCGACGTTGATTCGCGAGCCACACGGATACGCCCCGTTCAACAGGGAATCCTTGATGTACTGATAGGCCCGCGGCCCGAGACGGGCGTCGCGACGGAAAGGGGTTCTTGTGGCTGATGAACTCATATCGGTCTTGGAACTTCTGTAGAAAGACGGGCTAGGCCCCGGACAGCCTCGCCGGCGCACCTCATAGTCCATACAGCGGCGTTTCGTAGCGTCGGACGTACTCGTACCGCACCCAGATGGCGCGGCGGAAACAGAAACACGATCACCAACGTGCCGCTATTGTAGCGGGGGACTGAGTTAATCGACGCAGCGTCTTCTAACGGGCTAACCCGCGCGCAAGTGACGAAGATGTGGTTGGCGTTCTTCCCGATTCCACGATAGCGCACGTTCGCGAAGCCGAACACGTGCTTGACGAGAGTGCACGCGCGACCGGGCGCGGTTGATTAACGTTATCTGCTTGTTATTCATCGGCGTCGCCCGTTCTTATTTCACGCGTCTCAACCGACTATGCACCAGACAATGACGGAGGTCTTGTTCAGAGCTTCCCTAAATACCACCATCGCGCAACACACCGCCAGGGAAGGCGCCGGTGTGGCTGCCGTGCTCCATGAGAAGCTGTCCATTGACGGCCGTGTAGTGGATGCCGCGTGCATGCTGCACATAGCGCGCCTCGCCTTCCGGAAGATCGTGGACCAATTCGCGATCTTCCGCTCCGACGGTGGCGGGATCGAACACCACCGCGTCGCCAGCCATGCCGGGGCGCAGGAGCCCGCGGTCACGCATGCCGAATACCGAGGCCACCATGAACGTCAGCTTGCGCACCGCCTCTTCGAGAGACATCGCACGGCGCTCGCGCACCCAATAGCCCAGCAAGGTGGTGGCATAGCCGAACCCGGCATCGAACGCCAGGTGTGCCCCGGCGTCCGACTGGCCCACCAGCGTATAGGGGCTGCGCAGAATCTCCGCGACGGCCGCGTGGTCGCCGTTGATGTCGGAGTTCTCAAAAACAGTTTCAAGGTCTTCCTCCAGCGCCAGGTCGAGAAAGGCATCCATGACGGATTTGCCCGTAGCAGCGGCCAGATCGGCCACGCTGCGGCCTTCCCACTGCCTGTTTTCCGGCCGTGCCGTGCGGTGAATCATGATCACGTCCCAGCGCCTGCTGAAGAGTACGACCCTGGTGTCGTCGACCGCCTCCCAGGCGAGCTTGGCGCGGGTTTGCGGATCGCAAAATGCCTGTTTGCGCGTCTCGATCGGCACGAAGGCGAGCGTCTTCCAGGTTGGCAGCTCGTCGAAAGTCTGAGTGTTCTTCAAAGTCCAGCGATTGCTGAAGGACCTGGCGTTGGTCAGCGGATAGGCAGGCGCGCCTCGCCGGAAGCTGGCGGCCGCGCCCTTGAGCTGTGTGCGCCACAGATCCGGCTGCGACCACGTCTGCAGGATACTCTGCCAGATGACCGGCCTGTGGTTTGCGCTCGCGACCGCGTTGTACCATTCGATGTGCCTGGCGGATTCAGGTCCGCCATGGCTGAACTGGATCACACCCCGATTGGCTTCTCCGACCACTCCGCACAGCAGATCGATTTCCGAGCGTGAGGCCGCGCGGCTCGGTATCGGACGTCCATCCTCGCGGAAATGGCGGTTATTGAGATCGGTTGAAAAACCGTAGGCGCCCGCGGCGATTCCTTCTCGAACCAGTCCCTGCATGGCGAGGACCTCATTTACCGTCGCTTCGCGCTCGACGCTCGCCTCACCCATCACATACTGACGCACTGCATTGTGACCGACGAAGGTGGCGATATTCAGGCCGAGCGGTCGGCGCGCAAGCGCTTGCATGTACTCGCCGTGGGATTCCCATTCCCAGCGAATGGCCGAGTCAAGTACAGAGCGCGGCATTCCTTCCACCCTGGCGAAGGTGCCCAACAGCGCGTCATGATCGCTCGGCCTGCACGGCGCCAGCGTCAGACCGCAGTTGCCGATGACAACCGAGGTGACGCCATGCTCGTTCAGCGAACTGCCCAGGGGATCCCAGAAGAACTGTGCATCCATGTGGGTGTGCAGGTCGATGAACCCAGGCGCGATCGCAAGGCCGTCTATATCAATAGTGCGGCGGGCTGGCGCTTTGACCCTGCCAATTTCGCGGATGATCCCATCTTTCACTGCAACGTCGGCAGTAAACGGCGGCAGACCTGAACCGTCGTAAAGCGTTCCGCCTTTGAATACGAGATCATGCATGGAATTTTCCCGTCGGTTGCCACGGACTCACGGCGCTCGCCTCAATCAGCCACGATATTGGATGTGGCCGCGACCTTCTTCCAGCGCTCGAAATCTGTCTGTACGAATCTTACGAATTCCGGCTGCGTCAGGGTCGTGACGGTGATTGCCAGCGGCGCCATTCTGTCCCGTATTTCGGGGCCGACCACTATGCTGTTAACTTCCCGGTGCATCCGCGAGATGATGTCGTTCGGCGTCTTCCCGGGGGCGAACAACCCCACCCAGGGATTGTCGAGCGTCGGAACGCCCGCTTCACGCGTCGAGGGCACCTCCGGCAGCAGCGGCGAGCGATTGTCGCCGACGACCGCCAGAACTCTCACCTTTCCGCTCTTCGCGTGCGGAATAAGCACATTGAGCGTGTAGAAAAGCGCCTCGGTGCGGCCGCTCGTGATATCGCTCAGCAGCGGACTCGCGCTGGGGTAGGGGATATGCACCATGGATAATCCTTTCTCCTGAAGGAAAGCCTCCATCGTCAGGTGATGCACGCCTCCGATGCCGGACGAACCGTAGCTCATTTTCCCCGGATTTGCCCTCGCAAGCGCGACGAACTCGGCCACCGAATTTGCCTCGACGGAAGCGTTCACGACCAGCCCCATCATGCCGGAGCCGAGAAAGCTGACCGGAGTCAGATCCCCCGGAGCGAAGCCCGGATTTTTCACGACCGCCGGCACGCTCGTTATGGTGTTGGGTATGATCAAAAACGTGTAACCATCGGGCGCGGATTGCACCACGGCTGCGATCGTTATCCGTCCGCCTCCCGCCGCCGACCTGTTCTCCACCACTACCGGTTGACCGAGCCGCTCACCGAGCTTCGGCGCCATCAGTCTTCCGAAGGTGTCGCCGAGGGAGCCGGGTGAAGTGGTGACGATCTTTATAGGCCGGCTCGGCCAGGATTGCGCGCCCGCGATGGACAAGAGCAACGCACCGCAAAGCCCAGCACTGACGACCGCCGCCATCCGCCGCATTCTTGCGTATTTCATTTGCGCCTCCAGAATGAGCCATCCGTTATCAAACGATCCGCGCCGGTAAGCCGTTCCGGCATTCGCCACCCACGCCATGAGTCCGGAATGCCTCTGCACAAGTCCCGCGGATAGTCGTGTGCAGCTCCCCTACTGTGCAGCTCCCTTACTGTGCAGCTCCCTTACTCTGGGTCTGGGGTCGGAAGCCCGGACGGCACTGTTACAAAGTTACAAAGCCCCGCGTGATTCCAGAAGGCGAGACGAGCGCAAGATCGCACTGCATCACCTTCCATCGGGCAACACTCCACGATGATCGAAGTCTCGAAGTCTTTTAGTACCCCAGAAAAACCTTGTCAATGAGCGCGCGGCGGCACGAAAAAAAGCCTGCGATCAAAAACGCCGCGTTGACACCTTTCCGTTTTGGGTTGCTTTACCCGTTTTCTTGGTCATACCGAGCCCGCGATTCGAATTTCCATCTTGCTTTAACGCATGGTTTCAGAAATCGATATTACGAATTGTTCAAACTGGGTTACGTAAATTCCATACAGTCGGGGCGGCCGACGACCCCAGAATGCCGTCTTGAATAACGAGTCGAGGAACGTGATACGATCAAACTCGCGCTGATAGCTTCGGCGAGGCGCTGCACACGGTCCATCCCGGGGCCGAGGTGATTAAGCGGCTCGGCGCGCATGTCATGACCCGCCCAATGGTGAACCGTTCATGGCTAGACAAATGACTGCTGTAGGTGCGGTATGAAGGTTTCTCGCACAGAACAGCTCCCCCGCCTGCAAGCGTAGGCGTATGCCAGGACCGCTCGCCGGACTCCGGGTCTTGGACTTGACTCACGTTCTCAACGGACCGTTTTGCACGATGCTCCTGGCGCACATGGGCGCGGAAGTGATCAAGATCGAAACCGGAGGTGGTGACCGTTACCGGCATGCATGGATGCCGCCTGGCAAGAATCGGGACGGCTATGGGTTCATCGCCGCGAACAGCAATAAGAAATCAATTCGGCTCAACCTAAAGGCCGACAAGGGGAAGGACTTGTTTCGGGCGATGGTCAAGCGCTCCGATATCGTCGCCGAAAACTTCACCGTCGGAGTTATGGATAAGTTGGGCCTCGGGTATTCGAGTCTGCGGGAACTCAACCCGCGCCTCATCTATGCCTGTTCCAGGGGCTACGGGGAATCCGGGCCATACCGGCATATGAGGGCTAACGCTGCCACCACGACGGCGGTCACCGGTTGGCAATGGGAAGCGATGCGGGTGGCAAACAAGCCCGGTATCAAGGTGCCGATGGAGATCGGCGATGAGGGCTCTGGCATGTCTTCGTGCGTGGGCATCCTCGCGGCGCTGTACAGCCGACAAAAAACGGGCAGGGGTCAGAAAGTGGAGGTGTCAATGCAGGAGGCCTATATGGGCCTGATGATAGGTACCCTTCACGGTCATTTTGAGGGAGTCGAGGTCGCTGCGGCGCCCAAGGAATGCGCCGATGGCTATTATTCTTTCCACCTCCCGGATGTGACAGACGACCTATGGGCCAAGCTCGCCTGTGCGCTGGAAAGACCGGACTTGGTTGAAGACCCAAGATTCCTTACCTTGAAGGAGCGCCGCAAGAATTACGGCGCATTAGAGGCGGAAGTTTCCGAAATGATCGGGGGAAAAACTCGCAAGGAGCTTTGGAACGCGCTGAGCCCTCTTGGCATTTCAGCCGCCCCGGTGCTGAGCGTGGCCGAGGCCTTGGAAGACCCGCATCTGAAGGAGCGACAGGCCTTTGTCGAGGTGGACCACCCGGTCGCCGGGAAGGTCAAGCTCCTGGCGCCGTGGATCCGCTTTTCAGAAACACCGGCGGCGATCACAAGCACGGCTCCGGCTGTTGGTCAGCACAGCCGTGAAGTGTTTCATGAAATTCTTGGCCTGGGTGACGAGGAAATCGACGGGCTTGAACGAGAGGGCGTCATCTCTTGACGACGGCCCTGGTCCTAATCGCAGGGTGATCGCGCGGCGCAGGCCGAACACGATGTCGTCCGGCTTGTTGATACAGCCAGATTGTCGATGATAAGCACCGGCTCACTCCGGCTGAATATTGGCGATCTTTACCGCTCGCGCGTACTTTTCCAATTCTTGCCGGATATTCTCTGTATAGCCTTCCGGCGTGGTCAAGGTGGTCACAAAACCGTAAGACTTAAACCGATCCTGAACGTCCGGACTGGAAACAGCGGCCTTGATGGCGCCGGAAAGCTTTGCCAGAACCGCGGGCAGGGTGCCCGCAGGGGCCAGCATGCCGTATTGCGGCGAGAAGTCATACCCCTTGATCACTTCGCTGACAGCCGGCACATCAGGCAGTTGCGGGTTGCGCTCGATGGAGCTTACCGCAATCGCAATAACATGCGCCTTGTCGCCCGTACTCTTGCCCAGGCCTTTGACAGTCGATAGCGAGGTGTATGTCAGGTCGACCTCTCCCGCCAGCACAGCTGCGACAGCGGCAATGCCGCCCTTATAGGGAATCTGCGTGATGTTTATACCCAGCGCCGCCTTCAGTGCTTCCGTGCCGAGCGCGTGTATGCTGCTGGCGCCGAGCGACGCGTAGTTAAGCTTCCCGGGGTTCGCCTTTGCCTCACGGATCAAATCGGCAAGCGATTTGACCTGGCTATTTCTTGAACTGGCCACCAGCACCATAGGCAGATTGCTCACGAGCGCAACCGGCGCCAAGTCTTTGAGCGTGTCATACGCCAGGGCCTTGTAAACGTAGGGCGCGATGACCAGCGAGGCCGTCTCAGCTACAAGCAGCGTATGGCCGTCAGCGGGCGACCGCGCCACCTCCGCGGTTGCCAACGTGGCACCCGCTCCGGGCTTGTTTTCAACCACAAACGCCTGCCCCAGACTTTGGCTCAGCTTTGGCGCAAGCAGCCTTGCAAGAGCATCCGGCGAGCCGCCGGGAGGGTAGCCCACGAGGAGTTTGACAGGCCTGTTGGGATATTCTTGAGCGGCTAAACCAGACACCCATAGCAACGGAGTCAGCGCAAACACTAATTCTCGGTAGCGAATTTTCATGTGATCCACCCTCATGTGATCCACCCATTAGCAGCGCGGTAGCGGCACGGTTCTGGAAGGGTACCCTCGGAAAAATTGTATGCTTGACGCGCTCACGCCGCAATCAAGTATTCGCCGTCCTGTTGTGGGCGCATTTTGTTGTGGGCACATTTAATTGTCCGGTTCCGTGGCACATGGGTAGCGCGCACTTGGATGTGCGAGGGGCTGCGCCGCGCGCAGTCCGAAGCGCATTCCTGGCAGGCGCATGCAAAACGGCCCCTGCACCCGGCCTGAATGAGCTCCGGGTGCGGCGACGCGGTTAGATTTCTGGGTATATCATTGGATAGTTCAATCGGCCTCAACCATGGACGGAGGTGTTGTATGGACTATGACCTGAAAGTTGTCGGTGGCGAGCTCTTCGACGGCAGCGGCGCGCCGGGGCGCAAGGGCGACGTGGGTGTCAAGGACGGCAAGATCGTGGCGCTCGGCGAGGCGCCGGGCAAGGCGGCCGAGACCATCGACGCGCGCGGGCAGGCCGTCGCCCCCGGGTTCATTGACAGCCATACCCACTACGACGCCCAGGTGATGTGGGACCGCATGCTCACGATCTCGCCCTGGCACGGTGTCACCTCGGTCGTGCTTGGCAATTGCGGCTTTGGCGTCGCGCCGGCGGCGCCTGCGAATCGAGACTTCATCCTGCACACACTTGAGGAATCGGAAGGCATGAGCTTCAACGCCCTGAAGGCCGGCTTTGGAGCGGAATGGCCTTTCCAGAGCTTTCCCGAGTACCTGGATGCGATCGCGCGACGCGGCGTCGGGATCAACGTGGCCGCCTACATCTGCCACACGAACGTGCGCATTCACGTCATGGGAGAAGATGCGATCGAGCGCGACGCGACCGAAAGCGAGATCGGGCGCATGCGCGCGCTCGTGAAGGAAGCCCTCGAGGCAGGCGCGCTCGGGTTCTCCAGTTCGATGAACGACAATCATCTGGGCTACGGCGGCAAGCCGGTCGCGAGCCG
>JGI1357J11328_10003855_pt1 | contig 10169 bp, 4 predicted proteins | sample Subgrocontami54m_FD_11328 | JGI IMG/M metagenome (IMG submission 11328)
GGGATTCGCAACCGAGCGGCGATTTTGGAAATCGCTTCGGCGTGGCGCAGCGCGGAGGATTCGCTCTCGATGACGTCGGGGCCGGCGATCAGAACCAGCGGCCGGCCTTCCCCGACGGAGATGTTCCCTATCCGGACTACGCTAGGAGATTGCTTCGTCATCTAGGAGGCGGCTGCCGGTTCTGTTTGGGTCTCGGACGGCTCGGCTCGGAGCGGGATCGCTTTCTGGGCCCGCTGCAGCGCGGCCTTCACGAAGGCGCGGAAGAGGGGGTGGCAGCGGTCCGGCTTGGACTTAAGCTCCGGGTGGAACTGGCAGCCAAGGAAGAAGGGGTGGCCCGGGATCTCCAGGATCTCCGCCAGCCGCTTGCCGGGCAGGTAGCCGCTCATCACCATGCCGGCTTTGGCGAACTGCTCCCGGTAGGCGCCGTTAAACTCGTAGCGGTGGCGGTGGCGCTCGAGGACGCGGGACTCCCGGTAGGCAGACCAGGCGAGCGTCCCCTTGCGGATCTGGCAGGGCTGCGCCCCCAGCCGCATCGTGCCGCCGACCTGCTTGACCTTCCTCTGCTCGGCCAGAAGACTGATCACCGGGTGGGCCGTCGCCGGATCGAATTCGGTGGAGTTGGCCCCTTTGAGGTTCAGCGCGTTCCGGGCGAACTCGATCGCCGCGCACTGCATCCCTAAACAAATGCCGAAGTAGGGGATGCCGTTCTCCCGCGCGTACCGGATCGCCTTGATCTTCCCCTCGATGCCCCGGTAACCGAACCCGCCGGGCACCAGCACGCCGTCCACCTCCCGGAGTGCGGCCTCCACTTCCCTCTTCTCCAGCTTCTCCGACTCGACGCGGCGGATCTCCACCGCGCAGTCGTTGGCGAGGCCGCCGTGGCGGATCGCCTCGTAGATGGACTTGTAGGCGTCCTGCAGCTCGATGTATTTCCCGACGACGGCGATCCGGACCGGGCCCTGGGAGGGGGAGAGGGCCGGGCGGACCACCCGCTCCTCCCAGTCCCGCAGATCGTGGCCCCGCTCCACTTTCAGGTCGAGGAACTTGATGATCAGGTCGTCGAGCCCCTGCTCGTGGAAGACGATCGGGATCTCGTAGATATCCCGCACGTCCCGCGCCTGGATCACCGCGTCCACCTCCACGTTGCAGAAGAGGGCGATCTTTTCCCGCAGGCCGCGGGAGACCGGCTTCTCGGTGCGGCAGAGCAGGATCTCCGGCTGGAGCCCGATCTCCCGCAGTTTCTGAACCGAGTGCTGCGTCGGCTTGGTCTTGAGCTCGCCGGCGGCCCGCAGGTAGGGGATCAGGGTGAGGTGGATGTTCAAGGCGTTGCCGCGGCCTTGCTCCAGCTTGAACTGGCGGATCGCCTCCAGGAACGGGAGGGACTCGATGTCGCCGACGGTGCCGCCCACCTCGCAGATCACGACATCCAGGTTTTTCCCTTTCGAGACGCGGCGGATCCCCTCCTTGATCTCGTCGGTGATGTGCGGGACCACCTGCACCGTGGAGCCCAGGTATTCGCCGGCCCGCTCCTTGCGGATCACCGACTCGTAGATCCGCCCGGTGGTCAGGTTGTTCTCCCGGCCGGTGATGATGGAGGTGAACCGCTCGTAGTGGCCCAGGTCCAGGTCGGTCTCCGAGCCGTCGTCGGTCACGTAGACCTCGCCGTGCTGGTAGGGGTTCATCGTGCCGGGGTCCACGTTGATGTAGGGGTCGAGTTTCTGCATCGTGATCTTCAGGCCCCGGGACTCCAGCAGGCGGCCGATCGAGGCGGAGGCCACCCCTTTGCCCAGACTGGAAACCACGCCCCCCGTGATGAAGATGTATTTAGGCACCGATGATCGCCTCCACCCGCTTCAGGTCCTCCGGCGTGTCCACGCCGATCGTGTTCTGCGGCGAGTCCAGCACCTTGATCCGGACCCCCCGCTCCAGCGCCCGCAGCTGCTCCAGCGCCTCCGTCCGCTCCAGCGCGGAGACCGGCCAGGAGACGAACTGTTCCAGGAAACTCCGCCGGTAAGCGTACATCCCTATGTGTTTATACCACGCCACCGTGAAGACATTCCCCACCCGGTAGGCCGGGATCGGCGACCGGGAGAAATAGAGGGCCCATCCCTTCCGGTCGCTCACCACCTTGACCACGTTCGGGTCGCTGTAGCCCTCCGGGCCTTTCATCGCGAAGCGCAGCGTCGCCATCTGGGCCTCCGGCTCTTTCAGCAGCCCCTCCACCAGCCCGTCAATCATCGGGGGGGTGATCAGCGGCTCATCCCCCTGGATGTTCACGACGANCTGCGCCGAGGTCTCCCTCGCCGCCTCCCAAGCCCGGTCGGTGCCGGAGGGCAGNCCGGCGGAGGTCATCACCGCNTCGCCGCCGAAGGCGCGGACCGCGTCTTGGATCCGCTCGTCATCGGTCGCGACCACCAGCCGGTCCAGCCGCTTGGCCGTTTTCGCCCGGTCCCAAACCCGCTGGATCAGCGTCTGGCCGCGCAAACGGGCGAGCGCCTTGCCCGGGAACCGGGTCGAGCCGTAGCGGGCCGGGATCACGCCGAGGATCATGTTCATCCCGCTAGGGAGTCCAACTGGTTGTCCGGGGCGCCGCGCGCCGGGCGGCCGGCCGTTCAAAGATCTGCCGGACCAGCTCTTCCGGGGAGCAGGTGGCCACGCCGATCTTGGCGACCACCACGCCGGCCGCCGCGTTGGCGATCACGGCCGCCTCCGGGAAGGAGGCCCCCGCCGCCCGGGCCAGCGTGAAGCAGGCGATCACCGTGTCCCCCGCCCCCGAGACGTCGAACACCTCTCGCGCCACGGTCGGGATCTTTAAAGGGGTTTTTCCGCCGCGGGTGAAGAGACACATCCCCTCCTCCCCCAAGGTCACCAGCAGCACCTGGGGTTGGAGCCGCGCCATGATCTTCGCCGCGGCGCGACGCAAACTCTTTTCGTCGGTTACGGCCAAGCCGGCCGCCAGTCCCGCCTCTTTCTTGTTCGGCGTGAGGGCCGTCACGCCCCGGTAGTAAGCAATGTGCTCTTCTTTGGGATCCACGGCGATCACCTTCCGGTGCCGTTTGGCCAGCGCCACCACCGGCTTCAAGAGCTCCGGGTGGATCAGCCCCTTGCCGTAATCCTCCACGATAACGCCGTCCGCCTGAGGGATCAGCTCCCGGGCCCCTTTCAGGAACTCCTGCAGGATGCCGCCGCCGATCCGGTCGGTCCGCTCCCGGTCGATTCGGACTACCTGCTGGTGGTGGGCAATCACGCGGGTCTTTCGGGTGGTCGGCCGGCGCGGGTCGGTGATGATCCATTTGGACGGGATGCCGCGCCCTTCCAGCTCCTGCTTCAAGCGCTTGCCGCCCCAATCGGGCCCGACCACCCCCAGCAGCGCCGCCTGCCCTCCGAGGGCCCGCACATTGCAGGCCACGTTGGCGGCCCCGCCCGGCATCGCCGACTCCCGCTCCACCCAGACCACCGGCACCGGCGCCTCCGGGGAGATCCGCTCCACGCTCCCCCAGATGAACTCATCCAGGATCAGGTCGCCGATGATCACAACGCGGGCCTTGGCCATCCGCCTGAGCAGCTCGGTGAGTCGGGCGCGGGTCACTTGGGGATCCTTTCGAGGGGGCGCAGCATGGAGGATATTGTAGCAGAGGTCTTACGCCGCTTCCAGAACCGACAGGGCCTCCACGATGGTCGCCGCCTGCCCGACGGTCAGTTGGGTTAAATCGTATCGCTCCAGTATCCAGGCCAGCCAAAGCATCAGCTTCGCCCGTTGTTCCTCTAAATAGAACCGCGGAGAATACGCCGGGAACAGAGCCGCCGCGGCGGCTCTGGCCTGTTGGGGTGAATCGAAGGAGTGGATGACCAAGATGATGTGGTTTTCTCCGACGAATCCGGCCCGGCGCAGCGCCCGCTCCTCCTCCGCGCCGGCGGCCAAGATAACCACCGGGTCGGTTTGGGCTTTTCCTAAGAACAATCCCACATCGGCATTGGCCGGGTCCAGCACATGCACCACCTGGGCCTGGACGGAACTGGGGACAAAAGTCCTCCAACCGGAGAGCTCTTCCAGCCCAGCCTTAGGATTCGATGCCTGCTGCAAGGCCGGGTCCTGAATTCTGGCGATGCTGGGCAAATACCGGTTCCGAATCACCTCTCGGAAAGCCTCATTGGGGGATTGGTCGAGGCCCTTGAGCAGGGTAGCCTGCGCAGCAATATAACTGAATCCCTCTTTTTTCAGCTCATCGGCGGGATGGGGCTGCCCTGAATTATCCGCGCGATTGATCGCGGAGGCCATCTCAAGAACCGGAAGCTCCACTCCCTCGTGAACATTCGGAATAATACCCCCATGTATCCTCCTTTGATAAAGGAACCGGTATAAATCCCGGTATTTCCTGGCTTGGCCGCGAAAATCCCGCTCCGCGATCGCCCAATACCGGAATTCATCCCAAAGAGGCCTGTTCCCTTTGTAGACATTGTAGAAATGGCGCAGGTTCTGCAGCCAAGCCACCGGATGGTACGGCGAGAATCCGGACTGGATTCCTTGAAAGGAGATCTCCATGTCCCGCATACCGCCCCGCCGGCTGTGCAGCACCGGCACCCCTCCGGCAAAAGCCTCCAGCAAGGCCAGCCCAAACGATTCAGTCTCCGACTGATAGCCGATCGCCGTCGATCCGGTGTAGATCTTTTTGTACAGGGAATCGATTCCCGGAGAATCGCTGACAAAGCCCCGGTGGAAAGCAAAATGCCGTTTTCCGTCCGGGAGACCAAACCGGTCGGCGATCATCTGAAGCGCCCCGGCGATTTGCACGTTGGGGCCCCTATCTTGAGTCGGCCCCGCGATAATCGCCTGCATATCCGGCATGAGCACCAGCGCCACCTCGAGCGCCAGCAGCGTATCGACTCCGATCCGGTCCGCGTAGGCGATCAGTTTGTCATGATCCTCACGCGTCAGCGGGACCGGATCCCTAGCCTCAAACGGAGCTGCCTTGCCCTGGAAGCCGGCATGCTCCTCTTGATCATACTGGAGATGCCATGAAATCTCCGCGTCGGGCTGGAAAGGGGTCCGTTTCCAAATCGGGGCGGTGAGAATATGGTGTCCTTTCGTGCGCTCCACGCGCGCCAAGATGGAAAGGACGAATGCGTCCGGGTTCTGGGGCAGGCCGAACGCCTGCTGCAAGGCTGTTTTCTTTTTCGGCGTAATCTCGTCAAAAACGCGCCGGGCGGCTTCTCTCCGGTCCCGCTCCAACCCCATCTCCAAGAAGCTCGGCTGGCTGAAATATCTGTGCTGCGTGTCCACGACATCAAAACCATTCGCAATAGCCTGATAGGCTCCGGACTGGAATTTATCCCGGAGCATCTGCCCAAAACCTTCAAACAACGGGTTGTAATCGGGATTCATGCTGTCTTCCAGAAAACCTTGGCCGACGGTAACGAGATGATCCGCATGGACGATCGCCGCGTGCAACAGGCTGATCGCGCTGGGATCCTCCGGATGGCTTAATATCCCAAGATTCCGCTGGTCGGGGTCCCTGCCCAGATCGTAGCGAATCTTGTCCCGGCGCTCATCAGGCGAAGAGGGATAAACGGTCAGATTGTAGCCGGGAGCAAGCGCGTGAATCACGTGGATGGTTTGCGCCGTATTCAGAGCCAGATCGTCTCTGAAATTCAGAGAGAGATCCACGTCGTCCCCTCGCTTGTCCTGCTCTCCATCCCGCTTGGGTTCCCCTTCGCGCAGGTACATGGGGATAAGCCCGGTGTAGTCGTCGTTGGACTGGATGACGCTGGGGTGGATTTTCATCTCCCGGATCGCCAAAATCGTCCCCAAGGAGAGCATCCGGGCCGCCCGCAACTTATAGTCGGGGGAGCCTTCATAAAGGTCCTTCAGGCTATGGAAATATTTCTCTTGCTCCAGGTAGAGAACCCGAACCCCTTCCTCTGTCCGCGCCTCATAGATTTTGGCGGTTGCTTGCTCCCGGCTCCCGTCAAAATTCAAAAATTGAACGGTGACTCTCCTCTCCGTGTCCCTGGGATAGAAATTTCTCAGGATCCATTCCTTGTCACTCGCGAACATCGGCACGATGACCGTCACGTTCGCGCCCATCTTGGCAAGCCCTTTGGTCAAGTCGCGGATATACAAACCCATCCCGCCGGTCGTGGAGGAAAAATTGGATTGGAGGGCCGCGATAACAATCTCCCCCATCTCGGCGCTGCGCAGCAGGTCCACCGCCAGCTTCATGTCTTGCGGAGTGAGATCCTGCGATAAAACCGCGATATTCACCAAATAAGAGTACAGCCGGTCCCGCAAACCCCAGTGGAACCGAAGCAAGTCACTGAAGATCCGGGTCAGGTCGGCGGTCACTACCGAGGGAGGCATGTTCCCCGCCCATTCCGATTGAGGGCCGAGGAGTTCGGTGAGATTCTGCATTGTTGTCAGTTCCTGCATGAATTGGAAGAGCCGCCGGAACTTCTCGTATCCTTGCTTCGGCGGCATCTCTAATACTTCAACCAGCTTCCGCGCCACGGCGCTCTGGGTGAATTGCTGGGCGGGCGAAAGCTGCTGACGGCCATAGCGGTAATGCAGCACCGATTCGGCCAGCCGTTTGAGGGTGAACCCATTGAAAGCACCCTCCTCCATTCCCGCGGCCGTTCCTTGGGTGCGCAGGACCCGGAAAGGCGGAGTGTCGGGCCCCCAGGAAACAACCACCCCCCGGTCCGGATCGTAGGAAACCTTGAGATCAAGAACGCTAATCTCGGCGGTATCGCTCAATTCGGGATCAAAAGAATGGGGCATATGGACTTCGTGCCGGCCCCCGATCTGGACCGGCGCTTCCCGGGGAGGGAACCCGATCGCGCCGCCTTCGGTGATAGCCACCTGGCCCCAATCCCCCCAGCCCATCTGGACAAAGTAATATTGCCGTCCCGCGGAGGTGGCCGCCTCAATCAGGACGATGTCCTTGGCGCCCACTCGGGGGATAAACTTGGGAGATCCTCCGGCCGCTCCCGATCCGGAAAGAACTTCCTCCCCCACGGTGAACGGCACGGTATGGATTTTTTCTTCCATCCCAGCGGCGGCCGGCTGGACGATGACGAAGGGCTCTTGGAAAGGAGCCGTTGCCACGTGCCAATTCCCGGCGGAGTCCCGCACACGGATGGTGAGAACGAATTCCCCGATTCGCTGGGCCGGCAATTCGCCGTAGAAGAGCCGGGCGCCGTCCGGCAGCACGGCGTAGAGCCGCATCGGCGCGGAGACCGAGTGGTCCGGATCCTCGAAGAGGTTCCACATCGCCATCTGCACCAGCGGCTCGCCGCCCGACGCCGCCTGTCCCCGGTCCGGGACAACAACCGCCCACGCCTGGATCCTCTCGCCCTGCCGGCGGATCTCCTGCACCCGGATTCCGTCTTCGTCCCCCCTCTGGGGGAACATCCCGATCACGGCCGGATAGTCGCCGGGCCGAACGGGTAAGGATCTCCTGTTCGCGGCCGGATCCTCCAAGACATCTTGGGTCAGCCGGTTGGTCCGCTGGGCAAGCTCTCCGGCGTCTTCCAGCAAATCCTCCGCCGTCATCGGCATCCGGTCCCGCCACTTCGCGCCCAGGGCATCCCCCGGAGGCGTTGTCCGGAACCGGTTATCCAACCCCATCAAGTCCTGATACATGTACAGCACGTGCCCGGCCCGGCTCCGGGCCGCTTTGATCATGACCGCCCGGTGGATTTCCAACGGGGTCTGATCGTGGACCGGTATTTTTTCAAAATCCAAAGCGTGAATTACTCTTTGGAGCTGGGCCCTCTCCTGCGCGTTCCCTTCCTTCAGCCGGAGGATCTCTCCCAGCAAGGTGGGGCCGTCATGAGTGGTGGTGAACGTGTAGGAGTTAGGATGGTGATTCTGGGTGTCCCAGTAAGCGTGGAAGAAGCCGGACAACCCGAACTCCAGCGGGCGGATCCTGGGCAGCCCCAACTCTCGTCGAAGCCGCTGCGCTTTGGGGAAGTCCTGTCCAAAATCTTCCGGGATCATCTCGCCCAGTTGGCCGTAGGTCATCCTCTGCTGGAATCGCTGCATCAGCTCATGCCCGGGCCCGTCCACCCATTCGGCATCCAGCATCCGCATCAGCACATGAACCCAGAGACCCAGATCTCCCTTGCCGGCCTTGCGCTGAAACTCCTGCATGACCGCCTGCTTCCAGGCAGTTCCATCCGGGATCGTCCCCAGGACGCGCTGCAGCGCCTGATCCTGCTGAGGGCCGGGCTGGGTCAGATCGGTGTAGGTCCCTTCCATCCAGAGGAACGCCGGCTGCTGGTAGCGCGGCTCGTTCGGTCCCCAGGTATGGCGGCCCTGCTCCCGGACAACCTGCACCACCGTGTCGGAAAACTGAGCGCGGTCAAAGGCGATTCCCTCCGGAGCCGGGTACTGCTTCTCATCCATCAGGGATTCCCGGATCTTCCGGTGGAACTCTTCGCGGTCATGGATCGGAATCAGAGGGAACGGCTCCGGGGCAAATTTCCTGTCCCAGACCTGTCTCATCAGTTGGAACATCTCGGTGAGGTTTTCGCGGCGCCACTTCTCCTCGGCCGCCTGGCGTGGAACGCGGAAGAAGGTGGCGTACCCCACCCAGTAATCCATCCGGACGTCGTCGAACATCTCCGAATTCCGGCGCATCCGGTTCATCGCCAGCCGAAAACCAGTCTGCCGCATCGCGGGCCAGTTGTACGTGTTGCTTCCCCAGTCCTGGCCGACGACGGAATACCGGTCCGCCTGAGCGCCGGAGGTGAAGCCGGTGTCGATCCCGTCCCGGTAGACCCAGGAAGCGTCCCCGTCCACGTAGCCGGGCATATCGCCCGTCAGGCGGATGTTCTTTTGGTGGGCGTAACGGCGGACGAACTTCAACTGCTCGTCAAAGAGGAACTGCACGTACTGATAAAACTGAATCTCATCGGGGTGATCCCGGCGCCATTTCTCCAGAGCGGCGGGTTCCCGGTCCCTCAAACCATGATCTTTCCAGTTGCGCCACCCAGCCATCTCCGCCTTGGAGATACTGCGGAACAGCGCGTAATCGTCCAGCCAATAGGCGTTTTCCTTCCTGAAGACCTCGAACTCCTGCGTCCGCTTTTCCTCTTTTCCAAGCACATGGTCGCGGAAATGGGCATAGGCCGCCTCCAGCACCGCCTGTTTGAACCGGAGGACCGGCGGGTAATCCACGTGGAGGCCTGTGCGCAACTGCTTGGGGACCGACTGAAGTTCTCTCCAGACTTCCTGCGCCCGAGCGGAGGCCTGCACTTCGGGAACCTCTCTGAGGGCAATGTAGAGGGGATTTCCGGCAAAAGCGCTTATCGTGAAGTAAGGGGAGGGGTCGATATCGTCGATCTCCATGAGCGGCATGAGGTAAAACTGCTGCAGCCCCTGCAATGCCCCCCAATCAATCATCTTGCGCAGAACAGCGAAGTCGCCGATTCCCTCGTCTTCCCGCGATCGGGCCGCGTAGAGAGGGAGGATCATGCCGGTTTTGCGGGCGGCGAAATTGCCGGGGAGAGCCGCCACCGGGATTCCCATTCCCTTCGCCTGCTGCAGGAATGCATCCGCCTGACCCGGCCGGAGGATGGAGCGGATCATTTGGGCCAGCGTATCGTAATATTCTCCGCTGGGTCCCTGGCGCTGGTAGGACCACCGGTAGGCCATCCACTCGATCAGCGCTTGGCGGCCGCGATTCTCCAAATCCACCGGATCATTGGACAGATTCTGAAACTTTTCCGCCACGGCCCCCGGCACCGGGACTTTCCCTAGCAGGCCGGGCTTCTGCTGGCCCGCCAAAGCAAGCCGGAGAACTGCCTCTGCTTCGGCGTGGAGGGTCGGCTCCTGAACCGCAGCCAGCGGTTTGAAAAGATGTTGCCATTTTTCTTCCGCGCCGGCGCCCAACCTCTCCTCCATGCCGGAGAGGGTCGCCGGCTGTCCTTCTTTCGGGCTGGATTGCCTCAGGGCGGAAACCGGCTCCGCTGCCAGGGCGAAACAGACAGCCACGGCAAGGAAACTCTTCAGAAAGCGGGGAAAAGAAAACCCCCCGCGCAAAAAGGATGAGGGTCTCATGGGCTTCAATCGGTTACCGCTGTTATAGTTGCAAGTTTATCCGTAGACAGGCCTTCTTGTCAACTAATTAATATAGAATTAATTACTATTAACCATTCTCGAAAATGGT
>JGI1357J11328_10003868_pt1 | contig 10156 bp, 9 predicted proteins | sample Subgrocontami54m_FD_11328 | JGI IMG/M metagenome (IMG submission 11328)
ATAATCTATGGATAGTTACCTTTAATGTTCTGAAAATGCAAAAGGAAATATGGACTGGGGAAGGATTTAATTTGTCAAAAATTCTTACTGCAACAACATGTATCCCCGGACTTTTCAGACCTGTAATGTATTCAAACGGTCTTCATATAGACGGGATATTTGCCAGGTTTTGTCCTGATGATTTGTGGGATGAAGGCATGACCATATCTGTTCAGCTAAAGTCCGGGAAGAAAACAAAATGCAGATATCCTTTTCATTCTTTTATTCATGAAGTGGAGAAAGCCACTATTAATTTTTTATATGATATGCAGACGAAAGAATCACAGCAGTATGAAATAATACATATACAGCCTGATGTAAGCTCAATTGCACAAATGGATCTTTTTCTGGTTAAACCGGATGATCATCTTGAACTGTTTGAAAAAGGGTATGAATCAGCAAAGCAAGCTTTTATCCTAAAGAACAATCATTCACTTTTAGCTTTACAAGCCAGCTAAGTTTTCGCTGAGTTCGCAGGGTATGCACCTTCGCTCCTCTATCTAAGAACTGACGGACCCTTCGTCGCTCAGCTGTCATACTACTGCTCACTCTTTTGCGAAAACTTTAATATATGCTAAAAAACAATCTAAGCGAAGAATGTTCCGGTAAGGAATATTCTGAGCGACGTAACTATATAAGCGAGCTGAGTATTTAGATCCTTGGATGTGCTTACACAAAAGCGAATATGCGACGAGCCGTTATCAAGAATAAAAAAAATAAACCCCGTAGGGGGTACGGGGTTTTGGGCTAGGTAACTTGTGAATGATGCTATATTACCGGTAAGGTGTTAAAACCAGGTAATAACAATGCCCTATAGGATGTAAATTGCTTTTAAATCTTTTTAGCGATAACCCGGAATTATTAATAGCTAGCCAGCTTTTTTCTTTGAACCTTGTGCGGGTATTTGTTTTAAGAGTTTCAGAAGTTTTTCATAAGTAAATTTCTGCTCAACTATTTTTTTGACAAAGTTTTCATTATCGATTAAATCTATCCTGCCTACTGCATTTAAAGCTTTTATAAGAAGCTTCTTTCTGTCTTCCTGTGTCATTGAATCTACAAGGAGGTTAACCATCTCGGAATATTTGGATACCTGGTGTGATTTAAAATAATTTAAAATTGATTGGATATCCTGTTGTTCTTTTCCTACTCCATACACTCCTTCATATGCAAAACTAGCTGCATTTTTGAATGCTGTTTCAGGATCTTTATTTGATTGTTCCAGTAATCCTACTACTACTGAACCAAAATCTTCTTTTAGTACTTTAAAGTACTGAACAAGCTCTCTATATGTTTTTAGCTCTGAAACAGTCATTAATCTAAGCACATTTCTTGCATCGTCACCTTCACCTATTGCAACTAACGCTCTTACAATTACAAGTCTTTGTTCTTTGTGAAGAAGTCCATTTTTAATATCATCTTCTGTTGCGTCTGCATAAAGTGACTTTTCTGCATTTGTTAATTTTCTACCAAGCACTTCATATACAGGATCCCCGGATTCTTTTCTTTTCATTGTTGTTGCATCGGGTTCTTCATCAGCATCAGCTGGTCCTGCATCATCATCTCCGTCATCATTTAGCTCTAATTCTCTTTCCATCTCATGTCCGTTTTTAGCGTTACCTCCAGGGGAATCCTCCTGTGCAAATGATGCAAATGAACAGTTAAAAACAAGACACAGTATAACTGTGAACAGAATATGTATTAGAAAAGTTTTCTTTAACTTTTTCATCCCGCTTCTTTACCTGATTTCATGGACTATTCCTAGTTTTTGCCATGATTTCTTGATTATTTCCAGAGTCATGGTTTCATGTCCCTAGCTATAATTTGTGAAAAAAAGCGGGTTTATTCTAATAGCTTTCCCTAATACTTTCTTATATTCTTTTAAGAAATTACTGTCAGACCCCTAGGGTAAACCCTTAGTTGCCAGTTGTTTCTAAACCAGAAAGTTTAGATATCCACTATATGGATTAAACTATTGTCAAATGTCCCTAAAGACACTTTCTGACTTGTTTTTCCTAGGGATCTTATTATGTAGAACTATTCTTTTTCCGGCCGTGTTTTTACTCAGGTGGCTCGCTCATAATGAGACTCACCACCTTTCCATAGTGTACTTGGTAAACTAACTTTAACTTTTTACAGGTTTTACCGAACAAGTCGGGCAAAACCTTTTTCAATTAGTCGTTATACTCCTTGTTATTAGGTAGATGAGTAGTTGTTTAATTATTAATTATGCTACAAAGTAATCTCTTTTTTTATGCCGCTTCCCTCGTGCGAACACTCGGCTCGCTTGTGGAGTTTCGCTGCTCAGGATATTCCTAACCGGAACATCCTTCGCTTTAAAAATAACCTAAGCAAGGGAATTAAATTATGCTACAAAGTAATCTCTTAAATTTTCGCATGCGCCTGGCTGGCGAAGTTTTTTGAGGGCCCTGAATTCAAGTTGTCTAACTCTTTCCCTTGTAACCCCTAGAATTTTTCCTACTTCTTCAAGGGTCCTTTCATGACCGCAGTCAAGACCAAATCTGAGCCTGATTACTGAAGCCTCTTTTAGGGTTAAGCATTTTAAAGCCTGGTTTATATTAATTCCAAGCAGGCTTCCGTTTGCTAGTTGTTCTGGTGAAAAGTTTTCATTATCACTTATGAAATCTTCCAGGTCTCCCTCTTCTTCTGAATTAACAGGGGAGTTTAGTGAAACCGGGGCTTCCATTATATGGATTATTTCCTTTACTTTTGAAACATCGATATCTATTTCTTTTGCAAGATCTTCTTCTGATGGAGCCTGTCCGGATTTTTCTGTTAGCCTTTTTATTGCTTTCTTTAATTTGCTCAGCATTTCAACCATATGGACAGGTATCCTGATTGTCCTTGATTTATCAGAGAGAGATCTAGTTATTGCCTGTCTTATCCACCATGTGGCATAGGTTGAGAATTTGTAACCTCTTTCAGGGTCAAATTTTTCCACTGCTTTCATTAGTCCCAGATTGCCTTCCTGAATCAGATCAAGGAATGACATTCCGCGGTTCAAATATTTTTTTGCAATTGATACAACAAGCCTGAGATTATGCCTAATTAGTTCCTGTTTTGCTTTCGGGTCACCACATTTTGCCTTTCTGGCAATCTCCAGTTCAGTCTTTTGTTTTAATACATCCACCTTACCAATTTCTCTCAGGTAAATTTTTACAAGATCATCAGTGAATGTTGTTTCTGCTTGAATTCCAGGAACTTCACTAGCTTCACCAATCTCATTATCATTTGACTCAATAATTTCTTCATCTGAGTTTTGAATTCTTCTAGTTTCAAATCCTCTTTTTTTGACTCCCCCGCTTATTACCATTTTTTTCTCCTTTAATGTTCAGAATCAGTAAATTATTTAGGTGTCTAAGTTCGTGACTCTGTAATGTATAAAAAGAGGTTAAGATGTCAAATTTGATAGAGGTTAAAAGGAAATATCTTAACCTTTGAGAAATTTAATAATTCAATAACTATAAATTCTGGAATTTACTTAAAAAACCAGAATTTTCTTTTCTTTTCAGTTTTTATTAGGTTGTTTTCAGGTTCTTCATTAGACAGTGGTCTTAACTTGTCTGAGGTGGTCTGTCTAATTAGCTGGTTTAGAAGTACGTCCTTATAGTCGAGTTCTTTTGACTTAAGATCTAGAGTTTCACTTTGTTCCTTTAATAGCCTTTCTGCTTCATCCAGTTGCTTCCTTAAATTATCTTTTTCAATTGTTAGTTGTTGTTCTTTTTGATGAAAATTATACTTCTGATCAAGTGTTTCCTGCCTTAGTTTTTCCTGTTCAAATGCCTGGACAGCTTTTTCTTCTTCAAATTTGCCAACACTTATTTCAAGTTCTTGAATTTGTTTTGTAAGGCTTTTTATCTTATCCTTGTAACTCTCTTCTGTTTTTTTAGCTGTGCTCTGGAATGTATTTAGTTCATTTTCCAGTTTTTTAAGTATTTCTCTTGCATTTTGAAGTTCATTAATAAGTGTTCTGTTTGTTTCACGTACTTTTGCAACTTCTGCCTTTACTTCATCATATGAAGTGGTTGTATCTTCAAGCCTGACTTTTACTGATTCAGTTTCATTAGCTTTATTAATAAAGCCTTCCATTAAGGCCTTAAATTCCGGACTTACTTCACTGTTAAGTTTATTTATAAGGAGTGTGAGCTGATTCTGGATATCTCCAACAATTGTTCCCAAGTCAGAGATTGAGGTAATTGGAATAACGTTACTTTTGTTCGAAAGTTTGCCTTCCGACCTGCTTGAATTCTGTGTAATTAATTCTTCAGGCATTGTTTTGTTATTAACAGCCCTCCTTGCTCATACTTCGCTTGTCGGGCTTTGCAAAAGTTTTTAATATGCCCCGATTTACATGTAAAGATTTTGCCAAATAAATTGGACAAAATCTTTCATTGTTGATTGGTTTATTTTTATCAAAACTGTTAAGTTGAGCAGTTTTAGTCATTGTATTTATCTTACCCTAGTGTTTATAGATAATAAGATCCTGCGCCATGTTCCTGGGTTATTTTGATAATGCATTAATTGTGTAATAATTTACTCTGAAATGAGATATAAAGCTGTATATCAGTTCAGATGGGTATTAGTCATTGTTTTTCTGCTTTGTATTTATTTAAGTAATTTTATTCTTATAGAATTACCCTTTATCGGTATATGTTTTGAAAAAAAACACATTACTGAAGATATATTCAGCTTTTTTATAAGTTTCTTGCCTAAATTTACATTTGAATTTCATATTTATAGTCTTCAGACATTAATGGTTTGGTTTACAGGAGCAGTTTTGGGTTTCAGAACCGGACTTATAACTGTTTTATTGTATTTGTTAATAGGATTTCTTGGCTTTCCGGTATTTGCAGGTGGAGGTGGATATGATTATTACCAGGAGCTAACCTTTGGGTATTTAATTTCTCTTCCATTTAATGCTTTTATGGCAGGCTGGCTTTACTCACGAGATAAAAAAATACTCTCGGCTTTTATACCTATGTTAACCACGCACTTATTTGGAATTATTTATCTGCTTTTGTTTATGCAAAACTGGTTAAATATTGGCTGGCATTTATCATTTAGCATGATAAGTTATGATTTGATATTTGCACTGATAATGCTACCTGTGATTCCTTTTATATCATTCTTCCTGGATGAAATGATAATACAGGAGGTGCCAGTTCGTGAAATGATTTCAGATGGAAACAATGTATCAGAAAGAGTTTATTCTAAAAGGTTTAGAAAACAATGAAAATCCAGGGCAAAATAACCAAAATACTTGCCAACTTTTATTATGTCCAGGATAGTGAAAATAAACTATGGGAATGTTTTGCAAGAGGGCGGCTGCTTAAAGAAGGAAAACTTCTTTTTGTCGGTGACAAAGTTGATATTGAAATTTCAAATCCGAAACAAGGCGTGATAACTGATGTTTATCCAAGAAAAAACAAACTTTTTAAACCACCAATTTCAAATGTCGATGAAGTATTGGTTATATTTTCTACCCGTGAACCGGAATTTGACTTTTATAATCTTGACAGGTACCTTTCATATATTTCTTATGAGCTTCAAAATGAAAAGGTATGCATTTGTATAAATAAAATTGATTTAGAGAGAATCAATATTGATGTAAACTACAAAAATACGGAATATGAAATTTTTTATTTTTCAGCCCTTACTGGTGAGGGTATTGAAAAGCTGTGTAATGAAATATCCGGCAAAACAGTTCTGCTTGCAGGTCCTTCAGGTGTAGGCAAGACAAGCCTGATAAAAGCAATTTCTCCTGATAAAGATCTGAAGATAGGAGAAATCAGCAGTGTGGGAAGCGGGAAACACACTACAAGGAATATACAGCTAATACCTGTTTTTGATAATGATAAACAAAGTTTTATAGCTGATACGCCTGGTTTTACACAATTCAGCTTTGCAACATTAAGTCCTGAAAAGATTTTAAATACTTTCAGGGATTTAAACAACATTCATTGTTTATTTGATAATTGTATCCATAGTGGGGAAGAGGGTTGTTTAGCAGAAGAAATGGTTCATAAGGGTCAGATTTCTGCAACCAGATATGAAAGTTATTTGAAAATAATAGAAGAATCAAAGTCTGAAATTAAATATGGGAAAAAGGAAGAAACAAAATTAAAATCAATTGGTTCTGATGCAGGAGGAGACGAACTTAAAGGAGATAAGAAATTTATACCAAAAATTGATCAGGAAAAGAGAGCTGAATCAAGAAAAAAGCAAAAGCAGAAGCTTTTAAAAATTAAGGATTTTGATGAAGAAAAACAATAATTTTTTTAATCTCATAACTTTAAAATTGTCAAGGTATGTAATTACAGAAACCAGTTTCCATCAAATCGTTTACAAAAGATAACTAATCGTAAAGCAGGCAGGGAACCTTTTTATATATATCACATTTCTTCAAAATCCTTTTTTGAGGCCTTAAACCTTTATTTTAGGCCAAATTGAATTTAACAGCTTTGTGTATGGGTATCGTCATAGAAAATTAATTAGAAAAAACACTTGCATTTTTTTAATTGTGGACCTAGCATATCAAAGATAGGTCTAAAATTAAAAGCAGGTATTGAGAATAAAAAAGAGGTTTAAGGAAACATGGAAGAACAAATTTTTGATTCAAGTTCAAAACTAAATATTTCTATTGCAAATATAAAAGTATTTGGTGTTGGAGGAGCTGGCTGTAATGCAATAAACAGAATGATTGAGAGCAATCTGAATAATGTTCAGTTCTGGGCTGTAAACAGTGATGCTCAGGCACTGCAGTTTTGTTCAGCGCCAAATAAAATTCAGATTGGTGGCAAACTTACAAAAGGACTTGGTGCGGGAGGCAATCCCAGCGTGGGTTTAAAAGCAGCTGAAGAGAGCCGTGATGAAATAGCCAGTGCAATTGAAGGTTCTGACATGGTTTTCATTACCTGTGGTATGGGTGGTGGAACAGGTACTGGTGCTGCTGCAGTTGTAGCTGAGATAGCCAGAGATCTGGGTGCTCTTACAGTTGGTGTCTGCACAAAACCATTTACATTTGAGGGAAGAAGAAGAATTAGCCAGGCAGAACAAGGTATTGAGGCATTAAAACAAAAAGTTGATGCGTTGATTATTATTCCAAATGATAAACTTCTTCAGGTTGTTGAACGGAGAACATCAGTACATGATGCATTTAAGCAGGCAGATGATGTACTTCTTCAGGGAGTTCAGGGAATCTCTGACATAATTACAATTCCGGGATTAATTAATGTTGATTTTGCAGATGTAAAAAACATAATGTCTTCTGCTGGTTCAGCATTGATGGGTATTGGCAGGGCAAGCGGTGAAGGCAGAGCTACAGAAGCTGCAAGAAAAGCAATTGAAAGCCCATTGCTAGAAACTACCATTAATGGTGCTTCAGGCATTATATTTAATGTTACTGGTGGTCCTGATCTGACACTCCATGAAGTACATGAAGCCGCAGGGTTGATTTATGAACTATCACAGGATGATGCAAATATAATAATCGGAGCTGTAATTGATCCTAAGTTCCAAAGTGAGGTCCAGATTACTGTAATTGCAACAGGCTTCTCAATGGTGCCTCAGCCAATGGAAAAACAAAAGGCCCAGTCAAAGGAATTTACAAAGGAATTCTTTGGCGGAGCCCCAGAAAAGACAGAAGAAAAACCTCAGGAAGTAAAAGCTAAGGTAATCGTAGATGATAAGGTGAGAAGAAAACCATCTGACCTTCTAGATATACCTGAATTCCTGAGAGGTAGAAGATAAAACTTTCCTCGTTTTCCTTATCAGGGTTAATTGGGGAAGAAGCACCTGGTATTACCAGGTGCTTTTTTTTATATAGTTGTTAAAATTTATCCATGAAGCTTAATGCTAAACATATTTTTATTACCGGCACCGATACTTGTGTAGGGAAAAGTATATTTAGTGCATTTCTTGCACTTTACTGGCATGACCAGGGCAAAAAAGTAGCGATTTCAAAACCAGTTCAGACTGGTGCTGAAAAAGATACTGATTTTCTTTCAATGCTTACAGGGAATAAGATACCTGTTTTTAATAGTTATAGCTTTAACCTTCCTGCAGCACCCTTAGTAGCTGCAAAACATGAAAATAGAGAAATTGATATTGAAAAAATTATTCTGAATATAAGAAAACTTGAGCAGGAGTTTGAATATGTAATTGTTGAAGGGATTGGTGGAATAGCTGTGCCTATTACTGACAATTATTTAGTTGCAGATCTAATTAAAGATCTAAATTATCCAGTAGTTATAGTTGCCCGCCCGTCACTAGGCACTATAAATCACACAAATTTGACCATAGAATTTGCAAAGCAGAAAGAATTAGATATTCTAGGTTTTGTAATCTCGGGATTTGATGAAAGCACAAATGATCCTGTTATAAAAACTGCATCTGAGGTTATTTCACAAGTTACGTCAATTAATTGTCTTATGAAGTTAAAACAAATTGACAAGTCAAATCTTGCAAGTGTTAAATTTGCTCACTTGTAGCAAAAGCTGGTTTCTCTTCTTCAAATACACCAAGTTGTCTGGCAAATGTGTAACCTAGGGTTTTATAAATAAGTTTTGCTGCTGTAAAATCAGGAGCTGTAAGTCCTGCTATCGGACAGTATTCTACGAAATCCATGCCTACAATTTCTTTGAATGCACATACATTTCTTATAATTCCAAGAATATCTTCCCATGAAAGTCCGCCTGGTTCAGGCGCAATGCATGAAGGCATAATACCTGAGTCAAAAACATTAAAGTTAAAAGTTATATAAACGTTTTTAGTAAGATTGCTTAGCATTTCAGAGAGCATCCATTTGTTTTTATCTTTTGCAAAATAGATTTCAATATTGTGATCATTTGATTCAAGCCAGTCTGCTTCTTCTTTTGAAACAGATCTAATACCAATCTGTGTTATTTTAAGATCAGGCATTGTTTCCTGAATTCTTTTCAGGGTGCACTGGTGATTGTATTTGTTATTATTAACAGAATTCTTTAGTCCTGTCTTTGCATCCAGATATAGTACTGAAATATCCGGGAATAAATCATAAACTGCTTTTATCGAGCCATATGTTATAGAACGTTCTCCTCCTATTAGAACAGGAACACATCCTCCAATAGCAGTGTTTCTTACAATTTCTTCAACCTCCTTAAAAGGTTCTTTTGACTTTCCACTAACAGCCTCACAGTTTATAAAACCTGTTGTATTGATTCCTATTGATGATATTTCTTTCCAGAGTTCATCATCAAGTTTTTCAAGCCTGGTGCTTGCATTTAATATTGCCTGTGGTCCGTTCTTTGTACCTTTGTTAAATGATGGTGTATATTCATAGGGCACTGGTATTATTATTGATTTTGGTTCATCATCCTGAGTGAAGTTACCAAAATAATTTGTTTCAACTATTGTGCTCATGTTTTATATTAGACCATGACATAGGGCAGCAGGCAAGGGATGAAGTCCAACTTTTAAATTTCTTATTAGTTATGTGGTTTTAATAAATGTTTTAATTGGACTATATAATATATAGGTAACCATGAAAAAGTCTTTCAAAGAACTTACTGTTGCTGAAACAGCTGTTAAAACAAAAAATGAACTTGTAGCTGAGCTTAAAAGTGAAGGATATAGTTTTTATGAGTGGTCAGATCCTCCAGGTGCGTATTATGCCCCTCATAACCATGAATATGATGAATGTATCTGTGTTATTGATGGGGAAATGACTTTTTATGTTGATGGTGCTGAATATGAGCTTGGTTTTGGAAAGAAACTATATCTTCCAAAAGGTATAGTGCATGAGTCCAGAAATAAATCAGATAAGAAAGTAACTTATTTTATCGGCGAATTAAAATAGTGGTTTATAAATGAGCAAAACAATGTATGAAAAGCTCAAGACAATACAGGATGCAATTAATTATGAAATTGATCAGCATTATGTAAATTCCAGAGGGAAGAAAACAACATTCTCAAATTTTATAATTCAGAATACCAAATCCCTTGCATTTGAGTTTGAGGAAAAGGAAAAAGTTAAATTTCTTCTTAATTTATTTTATTCTTATGCTTCACAGGACATAAATACAAGAATGGATACCATTCATAAGGCACAGCAGGTATTGAG
>JGI1357J11328_10003869_pt1 | contig 10153 bp, 3 predicted proteins | sample Subgrocontami54m_FD_11328 | JGI IMG/M metagenome (IMG submission 11328)
CATAGATAAGCTCTATTTAAAATGGAGGCAACTTTTAATCTAAATTAGGCATTAATCATCTAACAAAGGGACAGAAAAGCATACATGATTAGGCATAATATATGATTTAAGTAAAATGTGAAAATTGGTGCAAAATTCTCCTGGCTGTAATAAATAAATGAATCCATACTTGATTATATTTTTATTTATGTCTCCTTGCATATTATTAATTATTATTATACATGTACTTAATATTTATATTGTTAGCGCATATTTTTGAAGCAAAAACATGTACCCAGTATTTGCAATCTTGTTTCTCCAGAAAGTTGAATGCATCTACATGTACAAGTATTTTGCACATATGATTTTTATAATCTTGACACGTGCATATTTCTTTTTCCAGAGATGATTTATAACATTTTCAAAGATTAATCGTTTGTATCTAGAGCTAAAATTATAATTAAATCCTATTTTCTTACAATTTCAAAGAATTTCTTCAGATTATTAAGCAATTTAGGAAATGTTGGCTTGATTTTTGCATTTTCCTGCAATGCCAATTCTTAAAATAATATTCCTACTTCTATTCAGACAAAAATTTGCGTCTAACTTTGAATCTAAATTCTTATAAAAAAGTTTCTAATTCCATCTAATCTTAGATTTTGTTTGAATTTGCCTTTTATTTCAGCCCAAATTTCACATTGAGAATATACACAATATTTGTTTGCTTTGGGAATTTTCTTTGAATCAAAATTAGTAGTCTGAGATTAGGCGAAATTTTTGATTATTTGGAACGATGTTGGATTCCAAATTCATTTTCAGTGTTACAAGAATGGTAGAACTGAGGAGAACTCAAATTTGAAGAGGTGAATGTAGACTGACTAGAATGTAAGACATGTCTGCAATAAGAGAGTGTGTGACTAGAGAAAGAAGGAGGACGCGTAGACGCTGCATTTCCCTGCACCAGGAACAGGATGTGCAGTAGTTTGTGTAGTTAGAGAAGCAGTGTTCTGTTCAGGTGAATGAGGTTCACTGCTGGGAGTGGGAGTCGGAGTGAGGGAAGCATTGGTGTGCACAGGCTCACTTGGAGTACGCACTCGCTCAGCTGCTGGATTGCGTTCAGTGCGTTCAGGTCTGGTCGATGGAGGAGCGACGACCTTCTCTGTGCCTGTGCCAGCCGTGTCTGAGACAGCGCCTGCAGCGAAGTCTGGCAGCAGGGAGCGCACTCTGCGTCGCATCTGCTCTCTCCGCGTCTCTCGTTCCCTCTCCTCGCGAGCGATCGCAGGCACTCGACGCCACGCAGCGAACGCGCGTCGCTTCTGCGACCTGTACATATTCAATACCGCTAAGAAGGAGAATAAAATCCTACTTCACATGGTTGTCGCAACACGACATCTTCTGCATAGCTTGCCGCTTGCGTCCAAAACCCAGCTTTAAGATGCGAGTACGTGTAAAATCAGAGTACAAAATCAATAAAGTAAAGGACTACTAAGCTTTTCCATTGAATTCTAAAAGTGAAACCAATGAGCCAAAATTTTACCGCCCAGCCCGTGAAAAACGGTATTAATTTAAAAGATATTTTCATTCCATAATTTTCGAAGTATTGAGAAAAATGAAGCTTGTAATTCAAAATTTGGAAAATTGATTTCTGTTCAATATCTAAAATGAAATTTTCAGAAAAATTAAACAAATTGTAAGGTTGAAAATGAAGAATTAGGAATCGCAAAAATATACTTATCATATAGAAGCTGTGCGGCCTTTTCATTTTCAGCAGCTCGTCTCTTGTGTTTGGTCGCGAAAATGGACCACTGCAAGAGACACGAGTGGAGCGTCCGTCGTTCGTGGAAGGCGGTTGCCCTGAGCTCGAGGCCAGCAGAGTCATGGGTCTGTAGCTTCCAGCGCGCAAAGAATCGCCTAATGAGCAAGAGCCTGTAGAAGGCGTCCACTGTGTGTGCGCGAGTGCTGCTCAGGTGGACGACGAACGTGTGCCAGTTGGTGAGCGCGCGTCTTTGCAGCCTCAGTTCGTAGAAGTTTACGGCGAGACACTCCTTCGAGTGTGAGCACAGCATCAGCCTCAACCATGGAAACAGGCCTCTCCACTTCACTTGCGCTCTCTCGTAGTGCGCGTGCGCCTTATCGAACTGTTTCTGTGTTTCCTCTCTGGAACGAGCACGTTCCTCCGACAACTGTGTATTTACATATACATGTACAATAAAAATACGATGAGTTTGTTGCATGTAAATTAGAGATGGAACGGCGGCCATCTTTTTGGCCCTGCCCTGCCCTGGGAGGGTCTCGAACTGGCCCGTCGGACATTAGAGCAAGAAAATATATTCATGATAGAATGTAAGGTTACTGAATATAAATCTCCAAAAATCTCATACTATTCATTATTATAAAGGGTTTCTGCCCTCCAAGAAAATTTTATAAATTTTCATATGAAAAGAAAAAGCAAAAAATGCCCTTGCATACAAAGGAATTAAAATTTTCAATTGCTAAAAAGAAAGTGCATGAATGAAATCTAGCAAAACAAACCGGACTTGAAAATTTTTAATTTAGATGGCATAGATAAGCTCTATTTAAAATGGAGGCAACTTTTAATCTAAATTAGGCATTAATCATCTAACAAAGGGACAGAAAAGCATACATGATTAGGCATAATATATGATTTAAGTAAAATGTGAAAATTGGTGCAAAATTCTCCTGGCTGTAATAAATAAATGAATCCATACTTGATTATATTTTTATTTATGTCTCCTTGCATATTATTAATTATTATTATACATGTACTTAATATTTATATTGTTAGCGCATATTTTTGAAGCAAAAACATGTACCCAGTATTTGCAATCTTGTTTCTCCAGAAAGTTGAATGCATCTACATGTACAAGTATTTTGCACATATGATTTTTATAATCTTGACACGTGCATATTTCTTTTTCCAGAGATGATTTATAACATTTTCAAAGATTAATCGTTTGTATCTAGAGCTAAAATTATAATTAAATCCTATTTTCTTACAATTTCAAAGAATTTCTTCAGATTATTAAGCAATTTAGGAAATGTTGGCTTGATTTTTGCATTTTCCTGCAATGCCAATTCTTAAAATAATATTCCTACTTCTATTCAGACAAAAATTTGCGTCTAACTTTGAATCTAAATTCTTATAAAAAAGTTTCTAATTCCATCTAATCTTAGATTTTGTTTGAATTTGCCTTTTATTTCAGCCCAAATTTCACATTGAGAATATACACAATATTTGTTTGCTTTGGGAATTTTCTTTGAATCAAAATTAGTAGTCTGAGATTAGGCGAAATTTTTGATTATTTGGAACGATGTTGGATTCCAAATTCATTTTCAGTGTTACAAGAATGGTAGAACTGAGGAGAACTCAAATTTGAAGAGGTGAATGTAGACTGACTAGAATGTAAGACATGTCTGCAATAAGAGAGTGTGTGACTAGAGAAAGAAGGAGGACGCGTAGACGCTGCATTTCCCTGCACCAGGAACAGGATGTGCAGTAGTTTGTGTAGTTAGAGAAGCAGTGTTCTGTTCAGGTGAATGAGGTTCACTGCTGGGAGTGGGAGTCGGAGTGAGGGAAGCATTGGTGTGCACAGGCTCACTTGGAGTACGCACTCGCTCAGCTGCTGGATTGCGTTCAGTGCGTTCAGGTCTGGTCGATGGAGGAGCGACGACCTTCTCTGTGCCTGTGCCAGCCGTGTCTGAGACAGCGCCTGCAGCGAAGTCTGGCAGCAGGGAGCGCACTCTGCGTCGCATCTGCTCTCTCCGCGTCTCTCGTTCCCTCTCCTCGCGAGCGATCGCAGGCACTCGACGCCACGCAGCGAACGCGCGTCGCTTCTGCGACCTGTACATATTCAATACCGCTAAGAAGGAGAATAAAATCCTACTTCACATGGTTGTCGCAACACGACATCTTCTGCATAGCTTGCCGCTTGCGTCCAAAACCCAGCTTTAAGATGCGAGTACGTGTAAAATCAGAGTACAAAATCAATAAAGTAAAGGACTACTAAGCTTTTCCATTGAATTCTAAAAGTGAAACCAATGAGCCAAAATTTTACCGCCCAGCCCGTGAAAAACGGTATTAATTTAAAAGATATTTTCATTCCATAATTTTCGAAGTATTGAGAAAAATGAAGCTTGTAATTCAAAATTTGGAAAATTGATTTCTGTTCAATATCTAAAATGAAATTTTCAGAAAAATTAAACAAATTGTAAGGTTGAAAATGAAGAATTAGGAATCGCAAAAATATACTTATCATATAGAAGCTGTGCGGCCTTTTCATTTTCAGCAGCTCGTCTCTTGTGTTTGGTCGCGAAAATGGACCACTGCAAGAGACACGAGTGGAGCGTCCGTCGTTCGTGGAAGGCGGTTGCCCTGAGCTCGAGGCCAGCAGAGTCATGGGTCTGTAGCTTCCAGCGCGCAAAGAATCGCCTAATGAGCAAGAGCCTGTAGAAGGCGTCCACTGTGTGTGCGCGAGTGCTGCTCAGGTGGACGACGAACGTGTGCCAGTTGGTGAGCGCGCGTCTTTGCAGCCTCAGTTCGTAGAAGTTTACGGCGAGACACTCCTTCGAGTGTGAGCACAGCATCAGCCTCAACCATGGAAACAGGCCTCTCCACTTCACTTGCGCTCTCTCGTAGTGCGCGTGCGCCTTATCGAACTGTTTCTGTGTTTCCTCTCTGGAACGAGCACGTTCCTCCGACAACTGTGTATTTACATATACATGTACAATAAAAATACGATGAGTTTGTTGCATGTAAATTAGAGATGGAACGGCGGCCATCTTTTTGGCCCTGCCCTGCCCTGGGAGGGTCTCGAACTGGCCCGTCGGACATTAGAGCAAGAAAATATATTCATGATAGAATGTAAGGTTACTGAATATAAATCTCCAAAAATCTCATACTATTCATTATTATAAAGGGTTTCTGCCCTCCAAGAAAATTTTATAAATTTTCATATGAAAAGAAAAAGCAAAAAATGCCCTTGCATACAAAGGAATTAAAATTTTCAATTGCTAAAAAGAAAGTGCATGAATGAAATCTAGCAAAACAAACCGGACTTGAAAATTTTTAATTTAGANGNCATAGATAAGCTCTATTTAAAATGGAGGCAACTTTTAATCTAAATTAGGCATTAATCATCTAACAAAGGGACAGAAAAGCATACATGATTAGGCATAATATATGATTTAAGTAAAATGTGAAAATTGGTGCAAAATTCTCCTGGCTGTAATAAATAAATGAATCCATACTTGATTATATTTTTATTTATGTCTCCTTGCATATTATTAATTATTATTATACATGTACTTAATATTTATATTGTTAGCGCATATTTTTGAAGCAAAAACATGTACCCAGTATTTGCAATCTTGTTTCTCCAGAAAGTTGAATGCATCTACATGTACAAGTATTTTGCACATATGATTTTTATAATCTTGACACGTGCATATTTCTTTTTCCAGAGATGATTTATAACATTTTCAAAGATTAATCGTTTGTATCTAGAGCTAAAATTATAATTAAATCCTATTTTCTTACAATTTCAAAGAATTTCTTCAGATTATTAAGCAATTTAGGAAATGTTGGCTTGATTTTTGCATTTTCCTGCAATGCCAATTCTTAAAATAATATTCCTACTTCTATTCAGACAAAAATTTGCGTCTAACTTTGAATCTAAATTCTTATAAAAAAGTTTCTAATTCCATCTAATCTTAGATTTTGTTTGAATTTGCCTTTTATTTCAGCCCAAATTTCACATTGAGAATATACACAATATTTGTTTGCTTTGGGAATTTTCTTTGAATCAAAATTAGTAGTCTGAGATTAGGCGAAATTTTTGATTATTTGGAACGATGTTGGATTCCAAATTCATTTTCAGTGTTACAAGAATGGTAGAACTGAGGAGAACTCAAATTTGAAGAGGTGAATGTAGACTGACTAGAATGTAAGACATGTCTGCAATAAGAGAGTGTGTGACTAGAGAAAGAAGGAGGACGCGTAGACGCTGCATTTCCCTGCACCAGGAACAGGATGTGCAGTAGTTTGTGTAGTTAGAGAAGCAGTGTTCTGTTCAGGTGAATGAGGTTCACTGCTGGGAGTGGGAGTCGGAGTGAGGGAAGCATTGGTGTGCACAGGCTCACTTGGAGTACGCACTCGCTCAGCTGCTGGATTGCGTTCAGTGCGTTCAGGTCTGGTCGATGGAGGAGCGACGACCTTCTCTGTGCCTGTGCCAGCCGTGTCTGAGACAGCGCCTGCAGCGAAGTCTGGCAGCAGGGAGCGCACTCTGCGTCGCATCTGCTCTCTCCGCGTCTCTCGTTCCCTCTCCTCGCGAGCGATCGCAGGCACTCGACGCCACGCAGCGAACGCGCGTCGCTTCTGCGACCTGTACATATTCAATACCGCTAAGAAGGAGAATAAAATCCTACTTCACATGGTTGTCGCAACACGACATCTTCTGCATAGCTTGCCGCTTGCGTCCAAAACCCAGCTTTAAGATGCGAGTACGTGTAAAATCAGAGTACAAAATCAATAAAGTAAAGGACTACTAAGCTTTTCCATTGAATTCTAAAAGTGAAACCAATGAGCCAAAATTTTACCGCCCAGCCCGTGAAAAACGGTATTAATTTAAAAGATATTTTCATTCCATAATTTTCGAAGTATTGAGAAAAATGAAGCTTGTAATTCAAAATTTGGAAAATTGATTTCTGTTCAATATCTAAAATGAAATTTTCAGAAAAATTAAACAAATTGTAAGGTTGAAAATGAAGAATTAGGAATCGCAAAAATATACTTATCATATAGAAGCTGTGCGGCCTTTTCATTTTCAGCAGCTCGTCTCTTGTGTTTGGTCGCGAAAATGGACCACTGCAAGAGACACGAGTGGAGCGTCCGTCGTTCGTGGAAGGCGGTTGCCCTGAGCTCGAGGCCAGCAGAGTCATGGGTCTGTAGCTTCCAGCGCGCAAAGAATCGCCTAATGAGCAAGAGCCTGTAGAAGGCGTCCACTGTGTGTGCGCGAGTGCTGCTCAGGTGGACGACGAACGTGTGCCAGTTGGTGAGCGCGCGTCTTTGCAGCCTCAGTTCGTAGAAGTTTACGGCGAGACACTCCTTCGAGTGTGAGCACAGCATCAGCCTCAACCATGGAAACAGGCCTCTCCACTTCACTTGCGCTCTCTCGTAGTGCGCGTGCGCCTTATCGAACTGTTTCTGTGTTTCCTCTCTGGAACGAGCACGTTCCTCCGACAACTGTGTATTTACATATACATGTACAATAAAAATACGATGAGTTTGTTGCATGTAAATTAGAGATGGAACGGCGGCCATCTTTTTGGCCCTGCCCTGCCCTGGGAGGGTCTCGAACTGGCCCGTCGGACATTAGAGCAAGAAAATATATTCATGATAGAATGTAAGGTTACTGAATATAAATCTCCAAAAATCTCATACTATTCATTATTATAAAGGGTTTCTGCCCTCCAAGAAAATTTTATAAATTTTCATATGAAAAGAAAAAGCAAAAAATGCCCTTGCATACAAAGGAATTAAAATTTTCAATTGCTAAAAAGAAAGTGCATGAATGAAATCTAGCAAAACAAACCGGACTTGAAAATTTTTAATTTAGANGNCATAGATAAGCTCTATTTAAAATGGAGGCAACTTTTAATCTAAATTAGGCATTAATCATCTAACAAAGGGACAGAAAAGCATACATGATTAGGCATAATATATGATTTAAGTAAAATGTGAAAATTGGTGCAAAATTCTCCTGGCTGTAATAAATAAATGAATCCATACTTGATTATATTTTTATTTATGTCTCCTTGCATATTATTAATTATTATTATACATGTACTTAATATTTATATTGTTAGCGCATATTTTTGAAGCAAAAACATGTACCCAGTATTTGCAATCTTGTTTCTCCAGAAAGTTGAATGCATCTACATGTACAAGTATTTTGCACATATGATTTTTATAATCTTGACACGTGCATATTTCTTTTTCCAGAGATGATTTATAACATTTTCAAAGATTAATCGTTTGTATCTAGAGCTAAAATTATAATTAAATCCTATTTTCTTACAATTTCAAAGAATTTCTTCAGATTATTAAGCAATTTAGGAAATGTTGGCTTGATTTTTGCATTTTCCTGCAATGCCAATTCTTAAAATAATATTCCTACTTCTATTCAGACAAAAATTTGCGTCTAACTTTGAATCTAAATTCTTATAAAAAAGTTTCTAATTCCATCTAATCTTAGATTTTGTTTGAATTTGCCTTTTATTTCAGCCCAAATTTCACATTGAGAATATACACAATATTTGTTTGCTTTGGGAATTTTCTTTGAATCAAAATTAGTAGTCTGAGATTAGGCGAAATTTTTGATTATTTGGAACGATGTTGGATTCCAAATTCATTTTCAGTGTTACAAGAATGGTAGAACTGAGGAGAACTCAAATTTGAAGAGGTGAATGTAGACTGACTAGAATGTAAGACATGTCTGCAATAAGAGAGTGTGTGACTAGAGAAAGAAGGAGGACGCGTAGACGCTGCATTTCCCTGCACCAGGAACAGGATGTGCAGTAGTTTGTGTAGTTAGAGAAGCAGTGTTCTGTTCAGGTGAATGAGGTTCACTGCTGGGAGTGGGAGTCGGAGTGAGGGAAGCATTGGTGTGCACAGGCTCACTTGGAGTACGCACTCGCTCAGCTGCTGGATTGCGTTCAGTGCGTTCAGGTCTGGTCGATGGAGGAGCGACGACCTTCTCTGTGCCTGTGCCAGCCGTGTCTGAGACAGCGCCTGCAGCGAAGTCTGGCAGCAGGGAGCGCACTCTGCGTCGCATCTGCTCTCTCCGCGTCTCTCGTTCCCTCTCCTCGCGAGCGATCGCAGGCACTCGACGCCACGCAGCGAACGCGCGTCGCTTCTGCGACCTGTACATATTCAATACCGCTAAGAAGGAGAATAAAATCCTACTTCACATGGTTGTCGCAACACGACATCTTCTGCATAGCTTGCCGCTTGCGTCCAAAACCCAGCTTTAAGATGCGAGTACGTGTAAAATCAGAGTACAAAATCAATAAAGTAAAGGACTACTAAGCTTTTCCATTGAATTCTAAAAGTGAAACCAATGAGCCAAAATTTTACCGCCCAGCCCGTGAAAAACGGTATTAATTTAAAAGATATTTTCATTCCATAATTTTCGAAGTATTGAGAAAAATGAAGCTTGTAATTCAAAATTTGGAAAATTGATTTCTGTTCAATATCTAAAATGAAATTTTCAGAAAAATTAAACAAATTGTAAGGTTGAAAATGAAGAATTAGGAATCGCAAAAATATACTTATCATATAGAAGCTGTGCGGCCTTTTCATTTTCAGCAGCTCGTCTCTTGTGTTTGGTCGCGAAAATGGACCACTGCAAGAGACACGAGTGGAGCGTCCGTCGTTCGTGGAAGGCGGTTGCCCTGAGCTCGAGGCCAGCAGAGTCATGGGTCTGTAGCTTCCAGCGCGCAAAGAATCGCCTAATGAGCAAGAGCCTGTAGAAGGCGTCCACTGTGTGTGCGCGAGTGCTGCTCAGGTGGACGACGAACGTGTGCCAGTTGGTGAGCGCGCGTCTTTGCAGCCTCAGTTCGTAGAAGTTTACGGCGAGACACTCCTTCGAGTGTGAGCACAGCATCAGCCTCAACCATGGAAACAGGCCTCTCCACTTCACTTGCGCTCTCTCGTAGTGCGCGTGCGCCTTATCGAACTGTTTCTGTGTTTCCTCTCTGGAACGAGCACGTTCCTCCGACAACTGTGTATTTACATATACATGTACAATAAAAATACGATGAGTTTGTTGCATGTAAATTAGAGATGGAACGGCGGCCATCTTTTTGGCCCTGCCCTGCCCTGGGAGGGTCTCGAACTGGCCCGTCGGACATTAGAGCAAGAAAATATATTCATGATAGAATGTAAGGTTACTGAATATAAATCTCCAAAAATCTCATACTATTCATTATTATAAAGGGTTTCTGCCCTCCAAGAAAATTTTATAAATTTTCATATGAAAAGAAAAAGCAAAAAATGCCCTTGCATACAAAGGAATTAAAATTTTCAATTGCTAAAAAGAAAGTGCATGAATGAAATCTAGCAAAACAAACCGGACTTGAAAATTTTTAATTTAGA
>JGI1357J11328_10003870_pt1 | contig 10150 bp, 10 predicted proteins | sample Subgrocontami54m_FD_11328 | JGI IMG/M metagenome (IMG submission 11328)
AACATCAGACTTATTTTGGCATCGCCTATGATGAAGGCTACGAGCGGCTTTTTGAGAACGAGTTTGGCGCGAGCCGTACCGCGACTCGCGCAGGCGCCTTCTTCGGAACCGATCCCGAGCGCTCGACGCGGAAGCGAAGTCTCTTCTTCAAGGGCGGAACCACGGCCAGCAAGAAATACTCAGTTTACGCCTTCTTTGGCCGCACGTGGGGAGCCTTTGATTACGATTTTGGCGCGAAACCTCGGTACGGGCGCGTCAGCCCCGCGGCTCTGATCAGTCCGAATGCGCCGCTCGATCCTGGACCCGGCAATTCATCGGACGCGAGTCTTTTCTTCACCTATCAACCGACGCAGGCGTTGCGCACTTCGTTCAGCTACACGCGAAGCAAGCTTACTCGTAATGACACCGGCCGCGTCGCGTTCAGCGATCAAATCTATTCGCTGCACACGGAATATCGTTTTACGCGTTTTCTGTTCGTGCGGGGCAGGCTTGACTACGATTGGCTGGCGGCGAATGTGTTCGGACAAATACTCCTGGGCTGGACGCCAAGTCCCGGGACGGCGGTCTATCTCGGTTATGATGACAACCTCAACTACAATGGATTCAATTCCGTGACCGGCCGGTTGCAGCCTGGCTTGCAACGCACCGAGCGCGTCTTCTTCCTAAAAATATCTTATCTGTTTCGTCGTAGCTTCAAGTAGCAAGTCAGGCCACGGTCTGAAGCCTGGGCACGCGGGCGGTGAAGTAATCGATGGTGCGTTCCAATCCCTTCCGCAATTGCACTGTGGGATTCCAGCTCAGAAGTTCTCTGGCCCGTGTGATGTCGGGTTGGCGCTGTTGAGGATCGTCTTGAGGCAACGGGCAGAATTTGATCTTGAGGGGTGCGCCGCAGATTCGTGAGACCTCTTCGGCAAGTTCTTTGATGGTGAACTCGTTCGGATTGCCGAGATTGATTGGGTCGTGCAAGCCCTCGGTACTCATCAATCGCACCAAACCGTCTACCAGATCTTCGACATAACAGAACGAGCGCGTCTGGTCGCCGCTGCCATAAATCGTCAGTTCTTCGTCTTTCAATGTCTGCACGATGAAATTGGAAACGACGCGCCCATCGTGTTCCAGCATGCGCGGGCCATAGGTGTTAAAGATGCGCGCGATGCGAGTGTCAACTTTGTTCTGGCGGTGATAGTCCATCATCAAGGTTTCCGCCAGACGTTTGCCCTCGTCATAGCAACTTCGCAATCCGATCGGATTTACGTTTCCCCAATAGCTTTCCGTCTGTGGATGAACCAGCGGATCGCCATAAACTTCAGATGTCGAAGCCTGCAAAATTCGGGCGCGTACACGCTTGGCTAAGCCAAGCATGTTGATGGTGCCCATCACATTGGTCTTAACAGTCTTCACGGGATTGTACTGATAATGGATTGGCGAAGCAGGGCAAGCCAGATTATAAATCTGATCCACTTCGAGCAGGATCGGTTCGATCACGTCGTGGCGAAGTAATTCGAAGCGATGATTATCGAGCATATGAGCGATATTCTCGCGGCGGCCGGTAAAAAAGTTGTCAAGACAGATTATTTCGTGTCCATCCGCCAGCAATCGTTCGCTCAAGTGTGAACCGATGAATCCGGCTCCGCCTGTAATCAGTATTCTCATATGAACTGCTAAATCCTTGCGTTACGCAGAACGCGCAGACCTTTCTTTCGGGTATATTATTAACAGCAAACGTTAATTTCTGATAGATTTCCAGTAATGGCTTGCAAATCGTTCGTTAGACAAAGCTATTAAACTCAAATGTGGAAGGCTAATTAATCGATGCGAATTCTGGTTACCGGTGGGGCAGGTTACATCGGCAGCGTGGTCGCTGAGGAACTGATCAATGCCGGCCACGAGCCAATCGTGTACGACAATTTGGTCTATGGCCATCGTGACGCGGTCAGCCCGGCCGCAGGCTTCGTGAAGGCGGATTTGCTGGATGGCGAGACCTTGCGTCGTGTATTCAAGGAGCAGTTGATCGAAGCTGTGATGCACATGGCTGCTTACGCTTTGGTCGGCGAATCAGTCACGCATCCGGCCAAGTATTATCAAAACAACCTGGTAGCGGGATTATCTTTGCTCAATGCGATGCGGGAATGCGACGTTAAGCGTCTAGTCTTTTCCTCCACTTGCGCAACCTATGGCGAACCCGCGACACTCCCAATTAGCGAAACCGCTTTGAACAATCCTACGAATCCCTATGGTGAATCAAAACTCGCGTTCGAGCGGGCGCTCCCCTGGTACGAACGCGCGTACGGTCTACGCTACGCGAGTCTACGCTATTTCAACGCCGCGGGCGCGACCATACGTTGCGGGGAGTGGCACGATCCGGAAACGCATTTAATCCCGCTCGTGCTCCAGGTCGCCAGCGGCATGCGGGCCGAGGTTTCGATTTTCGGCGACGATTACCCAACGCGCGACGGTACGTGTGCGCGCGATTACATTCACATTGTCGATCTGGCGCGCGCCCACATTCTGGCGCTGGGCATTCTCGACGAGCGCAGTGCCATCTACAATCTGGGTTGTGGCGGTCAAGGTTACACCGTGCGCGAAGTCATCGACGTAGCCCGCGAAGTCACCGGTCGTGACATCAAGACACGCATTGCGCCGCGCCGTCCGGGAGATCCAGGACTGCTAATCGCCAGCGCAGAAAAAATCAAGCGCGAACTTGGTTGGCAACCACAGTTCCAAGACCTTCGCGTGATCATTCAAACTGCTTGGGACTGGTTGTCCGCTCATCCGCACGGTTATGAACACTAATCTCTTTGGTCCGCGGATTGACACGGTAGGGGTCTTGATCCCCCATTCTCCCGTCCGGGAATTTTGCCGAGATTTTGCCGAGATTCATATCGAAACCTGTGTCATATAAAGCACATAAGCGCATCTTTTCCGACCGCGACCCATTGTTTTATTGGTTTTTTGCTTCGGATAGAATTGATGCGGGCACTTGTTTGGTCTTCATAACCCCAAGGTCGGCGGTTCGATCCCGCCCCCCGCTACCAATCCTCCCCAATTATTTCAACAACTTAGAAGCACGCTCCTTAACGCAGCTCTTTTGCTTTGCCGAGGTTTTGCCGAGGATGAAAAGATTTTTGCGCAAAAATCGGCTTTCCTGGCTGTCACGCACTCAATAAAATCAATAACTTAGAGCGTCGGCTGCCAAGACCTTGGGAGCGCTTCTCCCAAGGCCCCCATAATCGCGTGTTATCGTTCAATGCGCCATGAGAATCTAGATGGATACAAATCATATATGCGGCGCGATTCAGCTGATTGGCTTGGTATATGGTCAGCGATTCGAATTCACTGACCAGTAAACGAAGAGCACGAAATAAAACAAGGGTGGCGAGGTTGAGAATCCCGCCGCTGGGTGGTTGCCCTCTCATACAGAGGTGCACAGTTTATGAATTTGTGAAGACAGTTTCCGTCGGTCATCATATTGCCAACAGCCGCTCGAGTCAGCGGGAGCCGATATTGGTTGTGTCTTCTCTTAACACCCTGCGCACTGGCGAGGGCGGGGTAATTAATTTTGGACCGCGACGTCAGGCACCTGGCAGACCGACAAAGGATCGCTCTGCATCAACCGTTGTTCGGCGGCGCGTATGATGTAACCAAACTTCCTCGCTCTACACCTCACTGCCAACGAAACGCAATGGCTGATAATCTCGGCGGGGAAGTGATGACGATGGTAGAGAGAGACGGAGGTGCGCATCAGTGGAGTCTGCCGCAAGAACAGTCCGATTACATCCTCCGCCGTTTAACCTGACAATACCGTTGATTGTTTACAAGCCCCGATTTTCATTTGCGCACTTACATCCATAGCCGGAATTTCCTCGCAATCTCGGTGAGCCGATTTCTCTCCATGCTGGCCGCACTTCAGCCGCCACGAACTTTGGCGGAACGGCTGGTTGTCTAAACCGCATAGACGGCTGTGCGGAACAGTGGTAAGTTGTTGCCACCATGAGCACCACTACACTAATAATCATTATCGTCGTGTTACTACTCCTCTTCGGCGGCGGCGGCGGCTACTACTACCGCCGTGGGCGATAAGGACGACCGCGCAAGAGGCGAAGTATTACTTCTAAGTGGAGGCGATTTGCTTTTATGATGGCCTCTCTTTCGTCCTGTCAGTAGTTCGTCAATTCTTTAAACTCGACAACCTGTCCCTACGGCGCCGGTGATCATTCTGCAATCGACTCAAAGCTCCGCTCGCGTCTGTTCGCGTCCCTGCTGTGCCTCATGCAGGCAGAACTCAGCTGAATATGCCTGAGCCGTTACGCGATCCTGATTTTTAGCAGGTCCCAGACAGGTGCCGCTTGTCCTCTCGCAATTTCTCACTTTCAGAATCGCGAAGATCCTTCCGCGCCTCGCTACCTTTGAAGTAGAATGGCGTTCAAAATCTCTAGCAATAAAATCGTCTCAGGTTCGCAAGGGGTAATAGAGTGGTTACGACCGCCCAACCGTCTCAACGAGCAGGACCAAAGCAATCGAAAAGTGCTTTTAAGCGCTGGCTGCTCGAAGGCTCTGTCAAAGAGATCGAAGGACCCTTCGAGCGCGAGAAGGAGCATCACCGCCATCACGCCTGGTACAAAGTAATATGCTTGACGGGGGTTGACGCTCGGCTACCAGCCAGGCATTGCCTTTCTCGCCGCGGGCGCCCTGGCGCCAGTGGCAACAATAATCCTGGTTCTGCTGACGTTGTTGGGCGCACTCCCAATCTATCGTCGAGTCGCGGAAGAAAGTCCTCATGGTGAAGGCTCGATCTCAATGCTGGCGGCACTCATGTCGTGGTGAAAAGGTAAGCTCTTCATCCTTATCCTGCTGGGATTCGTCGCCACGGATTTCATCATTACCATCACGCTGTCAGCGGCAGACGCCACCGCTCACGTTGTCGAAAATCCGGTCATGCACGATCTGCTTCATGGCTTCAGGGCGACACCCGTGAACGTCGGTATCACGGTCGCGCTCATTACTCTTCTTTCGGCGGTCTTCATCAAAGGTTTTAAGGAGGCCATAGGAATTGCAGTTGTACTCGTGGTCGTTTACCTCCTGCTTAACCTGATCGTAGTTTGTGTGGGTTTGTATCACGTGGCGCGGCACCCGTCAGTGATTTCAAATTGGCAGAAGGCTTTGCTCAATCATCCAAGAGTAGGAGGCAATTGGACGATGATTATATTCGTCGGACTTTTGGTCTTTCCGAAACTCGCGTTGGGACTCTCGGGATTTGAGACAGGTGTGGCGGTGATGCCGCTCGTCAAGGGCGATGCGAACGACACGGAAGAGAAACCGCGCGGACGCATACGCAACACGAAAAAGCTGCTCGTCGTCGCTGCGCTCATTATGAGTGTCATGCTCGTCGCCAGCAGCTTCATCACAACTCTCTTGATCCCGGCCGAGAAGTTTCGCCCGGCGCATGGTGACTTGCCCGCTAGAGAAGCGTCGGGCCGGCCCTCGCCTATCTGGCGCACGAGTCCCTCGGTAGCGTCTTCGGCAGCGCTTACGACGTCAGCACAATACTGATTTTGTGGTTTGCCGGCGCGTCGGCAATGGCCGGGTTGCTCAACATCGTCCCGCGGTATTTGCCGCGCTACGGGATGGCGCCGGATTGGACGCGCGCGATGCGACCGCTGGTGATTGTCTTCACGACCATCGCCTTTGCCATCACCCTCATCTTCAAAGCCGACGTGAATGCACAGGGTGGGGCGTATGCTACGGGCGTTCTGGTCTTAATAAGTTCGGCGGCGATTGCGGTGGCAGTTTCGGCGTTGCGTCGGAAGGAGAAGTTCTGGGGCTCAGCTTTCGCACTGATCGCGCTCGTGTTCGCTTATACGACTGTAGTCAATGTCATCGAGCGACCGGACGGTATAAAGATAGCTGGTTTCTTCATAGCACTAATCATCCTGGTTTCCTTTCTCTCACGAATTGCCCGCACGACTGAACTGCGAGTCGAGAGTATTGAGATAGACGAAACAGCGCAACGCTTCCTGGACGAGGCGGCGAGCCAGGGGACGATTCGCATTATCACCAACCGCCCCGAGGAGGGCGGCCCGGAAGAGTATCGGCGAGAAATAGCAGAGAACCGTCAGGATCACAATCTCTCGTCTCAAGATCCTATCCTGTTTCTCGAAGTGGAAGTATGCGACGCTTCCGACTTTGCCAATAAGATGAAAGTTGAAGGGATGGAGGTGGGCGGCTATCGCGTGCTGCGCGCGGAAGGGCCGGCTGTCCCCAATGCCATTGCTGCTTTTCTGCTCTATCTTCGCGATCGAACGGGAAAGATTCCGCAGGCGTATTTTCACTGGGGCTCGAAAAATCCAGTGGCCTACCTTTTCGACTACGTAGCTTTTGGACGAGGCGACACTGCACCGATGACCCGCGAAGTGCTCAGACAGGCCGAGCCGAACGAGGAAAAGCGACCTTCAATACATGTCGGCGGTTATTAAGTCCATCGATTACTGATTCGTAGTCGACTTGCTATCTTTTCTGGATCGATCCTTTGATTCTTCCGCACTATTTCGGCTTTGTGTGCTAGCGCACAGACCACGAATCTCTAGAGCCATACACTAGCCGCCGCCGCCGCCGCCGCTCTAGATCTGAATATGGCTGGAAGTAGTAATGACTGTTACCGACGTACGAGCGGTCTTAACTGGATCAGTCAATTCCGCAGCCACAAAGGCGAAAGCCGAGCAGATAGTGAAGGGTGTTCGAGGCGTGAAATCAGTCGACAATAAGATTGTCGTTTCGGGCTAGTATCACTAATTGGAAGAAGGAGAATTATGGCAGACAACGGGGGTGGTGGAAGCAGCGTTGGAATAGTCGCGATCGTGGTTATCTTTCTGATTGTCGTGCTCGCGGCGCTGTTTGTTTTTCGTGGACGCATCTTCAATCGTGGCACAAATGTCAATGTCAACGTAACGACTCCGTCAAGATAGGCAACAGTGGAGTCTGCAACTCGCCGGTTTATTCCGGCGCACAAGGAGAAATGTGATGGCTTATCAAGAACAGCAGACAGAAACAAAACGCACAGTAGTTGAAACGCCGAACGCGAGGCGTGAGGTAGTCCAAACGGAGGCCGTTCGTTATCCTGAGAGAAGCGGCATCTCGGGCGGGGCGATTGCCGCCATTATTGTCGGCGTGATTGCGCTTGCGGCGATCGTTGTTTACTTCGCTATGAATCGGCAGCAGGACGTCGCGTCACAATCGCCGCCGCAAACAACGATTGTGCAACAACCCGCCCAGCAACCACCAGTCATCGTTCAACAGCCTGCTCAAGCGCCAGTGATTGTCAATAATCCGCCGTCAGGCGGCCCAAACGCCGGCAATGTTCCGGACGGCTCGGCGATTCAAGCCGCAATCGACAAAAAGTTGAGCGACGATCCGAAATTTTCGTCGCTTGGTATCGTGGCTTCCGTGGCGAACGGCAAAGTCACGCTCACCGGCAGAGTCAAAACCGAAAGCTTGAAAGCGGAAGTGGAAACGGCAGTGCGGAATCTAAAGGGAGTAAAGGCAATAGATAATCAAATCATTGTCGGGTAACTTCGTTGGCACCGTCAATTCCGTGGCCATAAAGGCGAAGGCCGAGCAGTTGGTCAAAAAGGTTCGAGGCGTGAAATCGGTCGACAATAAGATTGTCGTTTCGGGCTAGTAAACCGTTCGTTACAGGAATAGCGGCCGCGGCGGGATGCCTTGATTCCAACTTTCGCAAAGCGAGCCCGTTCAATTTCTGCGTTCTTCGAATGGCGCGGCCTTAAGCAAAGGAGAGTGGAATTATGTTGTGGACAATACTGGTAATAGTGCTGATCTTGTGGTTACTGGGATTCATTGGTGGCATCGGTGGCAACCTGATTCACATACTGATCGTGGGTGGCTGTGATCATCTTGATCTTCAACCTGGTCTCTGGCCGGCGTTCGGTCTAAAGCGCGTATCCTGGCAGGAAAGACACGCAGAGGATGAAGAGTGGTTTTTGGCGAGATCAAGACCATTCTTCGAGAGGCTAAGAGGTGTCTGCAAGAGTCAAACGGCTCTGAACGCCGGCTACCAACTAGCGCATCTTAGAAAACCTTGGTAGAAGCTTTTGACGCTGAAAGGAAGAAAAATGAAGAATTCAAAACGTATAGTATCTGTGCTTTTCCTAGAAACTTTATTGAAGAAACTGAGCAGCGGGTCAAGCAAGCCTGCGCGCGCGCTCCTCACGCTAGCCCTTGCGAGCTCGAGCCTACTCATAGTCAACTCCGCTCACGCTCAAACTGCAACGCCAACTCCTGCTGCAACACCAACTCAAACTGCAACACCAACTCAAACTGCAACGCCAGCTCCTGCTGCAACGCCAACTCCTGCCGCGGCGCCAACGGGAAACGATAGCTCTGTAAGGAGCCCTACTAGCACGTCAACGGAAGTAAGGAGCCCTACTTCAACGTCAACGCAAGCCCATACGTCCGGCAACGTCACGGTAACGGGCGGGGCAGGCGCCGGCGCGAATACCACAGTCAATATCTACACCGACCCGAAGTCGGAGAAAAAGGGGCAGGGCGGTCTACTCAGCGAATGGGTGAACACGCTCGGTCAAACGGTACAGCGCACGGTCGACCCGACCGGCAATATCGTCGAACACACTCTCGACACCACGGGCAAAGCGCTGAATGACAAGACCGTTGGCCAAGTGCTCGATCTTCCGGTTATCAACCAGACGACGAACGCCGCCGGGCAGGCCGTGAAGCAGGTGCGCGACACCACCGGCGCGGTGGTGGAGTGCACGCTCGACAACACCGGCAAGATCATCAACACGCGCGTCGTGAGCGAAGCGACCGGCGCGTCGAAGACCGCCTCGAAGCCGGCGGAAAAGGGCCTGAGTAAATCTCCGAAGAAAAGTCGGAGAACAAGTCGGAGAAAACGGGCCAGAGGTACGGCAACGATTTCCGGCTTGCGTTTCGCAGTGCGCACATAATTCATACTAAGCAGAAGAGATGAACACCAAGCCGGCAGCCAAACTCATCAACGGGGAACGTACCGGCGCCAAAGGTCTCGGCGGACAAGTCCGCCGTCTAAACGTCGATTAATTGATATGTGTGTTAGCACCCCAGCTATTAAGCTTAGGATTCTCTGGTGCAATCAATACTCTGCGACGTGTGCAAGCAAGCCCGCCAATGGCCGCACGGACCCGCAAATCAAGATCTACCAGCGATCCGATTGAATTTGCGCCGCGTGTTTTGGCAACGCTACCCGGTTAACACGCGAGGCGTTCTTGGTGCAACCTTGAACGCCCATGTTTTCCAAATCCAATACCAGATAAGAGCGGCACACTTTGAATGACGCAACTTGAAAGACTGCAAAAGCACGGCATTCGCCGACTCAGAACGTCGGGGCGAGGCTTTCGTTACGCTGCCTCTAACGACGCAAAAGCCGGTCGCGAGGATCGGGCTCGGATCAATACTCTGCGAATTCCACCAGCCTGGACCGATGTCGCCATCAATCGATCTCCGGGCGGTTTGCTTCAAGCCGTCGGCATGGACGCTGCCGGCCGATGGCAGTATCTCTATCACGAAAACCACATCGCCCGAGGCGAGCGGAAGAAATTTGATCGGCTGTTGAAGTTTGCGCAAGCCTTGCCAAACATGCGCAAGGCCGTCGCCCGCGAGCTGAGAAAGCCCGGACTCGGACGCGAACGAGTAATGGCCTGCATCCTGCGCATCTTGTCCACCTGCCTCATCAGACCCGGCAGCCACGTCTATGCCACCGAGAATGGCAGTTATGGAATTGCCACTCTCCGGCCCAAACACGTGACCCTTAAAGGTGATCTGGTCGCCTTCGATTTCAGAGGCAAGAGCCAGGTCCAGCATCATCAAGAGTTGAAAAATCGCCCGGTCGCCCGAGTGGTGCGCGAACTGCTCAAGCATCCGGCAAAAGAAGTTTTCAAATATGAGAACGGGGATGGTGAATTCGTCAATATCAAACGGCCTCACATCAATGACTACATCAAAGACGTGATGGGCGAGGGTTTTAGCGCTAAAGACTTTCGCACGTGGGCCGGCACGCTCGTTTGCGCATGCGCTCTGGCCCGCGCCGGGATTGATTTGACAGACACCAAGACGAGCAAGAAACAGAAGATCCTGGCAGCCATCA
>JGI1357J11328_10003881_pt1 | contig 10137 bp, 8 predicted proteins | sample Subgrocontami54m_FD_11328 | JGI IMG/M metagenome (IMG submission 11328)
GATTACCTCTATGACTACAATTACAAGAGACCTCACCTTGGGATTAACTTAAAGACACCCTACGAAGTTGTAACAAATGTCTTGGGAGATTAAGATACTATGAGTAGGCTGAGAAACATCGGTAACACTTTTCCAATAGAATAAATATATTGGAAGGAGGTGAAACCGATGGGAAAGAAACGATACAACCACGGATACAAGTATCTCAACTTTATTGTTCCAGATTACGGCAAATGGAATCTCTATAGAGATATTGCCCACAAGAAACTCACAAGAAAAGCACAGTTGAAACTGGAATGGATTATCTTCTATCACACGCTTGGCAACCACAACGCAACACTCACTGCACACCATTTTGGCATCGCAAGGAAAACATTCCATAAATGGCTTAAGAGATTCAATGAGAGAAATCTCTTAACACTTGAAGAGGCTTCACGGAAACCAAAAAAGGTGAGATCCTGGACACTTACCAACGTCGAAGAACAACAAATTAAACAGATTAGAAAAGAACACATTAAACTGGGAAAAAGAAAGCTGAAAGTACTCTATGAAGAGCGGTATGGCACAAACATTTCTACCTGGAAGATTAGTAGAGTCATTCGAAGATACCAGTTGTATCCAAACAAAGTGGAATATGCCCATTTGCAAAAGAGAAGACACGATGCCAAACCAAAGCTTAGGATCCATATCATTAAAGAAACGGTTCAAGATATTAAAGAATTTGGGCTTCTCTGGCACATGGATACGATTGTTTTGTGGTGGAATGGCAAAAGAGTCTGTATCCTCACTGCTCTTGAAGAACACACAAGAATTGCCTATGCTCGTATCTATCCAAACAATACCTCAATAACAACCCAAGAGTTTCTGAAAAGGCTCCTCTACGTGAGTGACAACAAGGTAAGGATTATGCATTCTGATAATGGTTCAGAGTTTCAAGGAAACTTTGAGAAAATCTGTAAAACCTTAGGTATTCTGCAGGTCTATTCACGAGTAAGAACACCCAAAGACAATGCCCTTTTGGAACGGTTTAACAGAACAGTCCAGGAAGAATGGCTTGCTCTTTGTGAACAAGGGCTTGATGATCTGCAAGTAGCGAACAACTTACTTACCGAGTGGATAATCTTTTACAACACCAAAAGACCTCATCAAGCCCTTGACTTTAAAACTCCACTCAAATATGCTGAGGATACCTTCTTCAAACTGTTACCGATGTACCCGGCCTCTACAAATGCCGGTATGTTCCCTTAAATATGCAACAGTCCATAGTAGAATATGGATGTGTTGAATATTACAAAAATTACTGTTTGCTGGGAATTGTTTGAACAAGGAGTTCCTCAAAGTCATATAGCCAAGCAGCTTGGTGTTGACCGGGTAACTGTTTACCGTTGGATTTCAGGCATCCAAAAAGCAGGAGAACTTGAATTGTTTCTTGATCAGTATCTCACTTCTAAGAAAGGTCCCCGTCTAAAGCGTAAGGTTGATGGACTGTTGAAAAAACGTATCTACAGACTCCGCGAGGACAACAATGACTGCTGCGGACAAAAGATACGATACTTCCTAAACGAGGAATACAATCAGGATCTTGGTGTTACCGCAATCTACAAGATTCTTGCTGAAAAATACAAGCTGAGGAGCAAATGGAAGAAAAACCAAAAGAGAGGCAGTATAGAAAAAGCAACAAAACCCAGAGAAGTAATCCAAATGGATACGGTCCATTTTGGCATGGTCTTTGCATTTACTGCTGTTGATACATATGCCAGGGACGTTGCAGTTAAGCTCTACCCAACACTAACAAGCACGGATGGTTTGGATTTTCTCAATCATGCCTTCCAAAGCAGATATGGCCACACAGAATTACTCCAAACAGATGGAGGGCCAGAGTTTAAGGGAGAGTTCAAGCGTAATGTCTTTAGCTTTGCTGATAGATTCAGAGTAGCAAGACCATACAAGAAGAATGAACAATCATACATTGAAAGTTTCAATAGAACTTTACGGAAAGAATGTCTTGGCTGGGGACAATTCAGACCACATCAGATTCCATCTCTCACAAAAGAGCTTGAGCAATATTTGCTATACTACCATGAGAAAAGACCGCATATCGGTCTTGGCATGAAACCACCGAATAAAATACCGACTGTTGCATATTAAAGAGAAATACTTCGAATGCTTGACAAACACAACTTTCCTATGATAGGCTTTATGTCTTCTGCCTAACATACTCTGCTCACCTTTCTGCTTATAATTTACAAGCATATTTCCGAAAAATATTTTATGAAAATGAAAGATAATGTTGTTTCTATTATATTACCAGTTTATAATGCCGGGGAATTTCTCCCTCAGTGCCTGGAAAGCATTAAGCGCCAAAGCTACAAATCCATCCAGGTTATTGCAATTGATGATAAATCCAGAGATAACTCCTATTCAATTCTAAAAAAGTTTCAGAAGCGTTATAAATCACTTGAGGTATATAAAAATAAGAAGCGTTATGGCTTGGCAGTTTGTTATAACCGCGGCCTAAAACGAGCTCGCGGCAGGTTTATTACCTTTATGAATCCCAATGATATCAATAGCCTGAATCGTTTTAAACGACAGGTTAACTTCTTTACAAATAACCCCAAATCGGTTGCCGTTGGAACACAATATACAAATATTGATAAAAAGCTTCGGAAGCTTGAGAGAAGCAATTTACCCAAAGACCATGATGTGATCTACGATACTCTCCTCTCAACATCTTCCCTATTTCCAGAAACACTCATGATCAACCGCGAACTTCTTCCAAAAGACCTTCTTTATTTTACTTCCACCAAGCCTACATTCATGTTTGCAGAGATTTTAGTTAAGCTCTTCCAATACGGAAAAGTTTCCAATATCTCCCATTCCCTTTACTTTCATCGGGTAGGTATCAAGCGCTATACCAGGAGCTCATCGAGGTTAAGGCACGTAATTTCAATGACAAAGCTCTGGATCGCTTCGCGTGCAAATGATAACCGACTGCCATTACGGTCTTTGTTTCCCCCACTTGTCAAAGGGGTCTAGCTCCATACCTCTTTCAACGACCGCTCCTCCTGCCTGCCGGCAGGCCCTGTACCATTTCGGTACGGGGCAGGCAGGTCTTTCCGCCTTTGGTTAAAGGGGCCTGAATTCCGCCAATCGATCAATCCTTACTGTAACTTCAACTCTTTAACAAACTACAAGTGTACTTTTGCCATTTTTACCTCAATTCCTTCTCCCCAAGTTATCCACATATTCTTGAGTAAAAATAATAGATTGATAATACAAGCTAACTCACTTATTAATTACTCTAGGACATATGATCTATTTTGTCCTATTTATTATAGGTTGACATGCTTAAAAAGATGTGCTAATATTTTGGTTAGCATGAAACTGCTCAGAAAGATCTTGAAGCTTAGAAAGACCGCAAAAGCAAAAACAATTGCGGATTACAAGAACGAGATGTTAATTAAGACGGGAAGGCAGCAGTTTAAAAAGCTAAAAGATTTGGGAATCAACATTCCGGTACGATTGACTTAGGGTCTTTAACAACGAATATATCCTAATTTATTTTTCCGAATTAATCCTAACTTAAAGGGTAAACAGTTCGGATTCGGACTAATGTGATTTGGATACATTTGAAACCAAAAAAAGAGCATCGCTTTCGTTACTCTAATGATAAGTTCCGGTACGATAAGCAATGCTCTTAGGGTAAACGGCAATTAGTCCTTCAGGCAGGAATAAAACTAAGTGCCGAATTAATAAATACAATAAAAAGGCGGAGTTTGTCAAGAAAAATGGTTGAGGCAAAAAAACATTTTTCACATTGATAACTCAAGATTTTTCATGACCCTTTTTGTAGTTTGATATGGAGATACGGTTATTGCCTAGTCCCGTACACTCGCCCTTTCGACGCGAGGACGAAGACCTCGGGAGAAAGTAAGAGTTGTATGGGAGGCAGGCCCCGTAACAAATTATCTGCTCATAGGCTCAGATGAGGTAGGTGTATTGGGCAGGTACACTTACCTCTACTGAACTTAGGAACAAATTTGTACGGGGTAAATAATCGTATCTCTATATGAGGTTAAAAATAGAGCTCCTAAATTCTCCTAGCAAATAATATTCTTCCTGTTGCTTTTTGGATAACCCTTGCAACAACCACGTCAACTGTTTTTCCGATTAGGTCGTGTCCTGACTCAACAACAATCATTGTTCCATCATCCAAATATCCAACTCCCTGTGTCGCCTCTTTTCCCTGATGGGAAACTTTTATGTGAAGTGCTTCACCCGGCACAGCGATAACTTTTAGACAATTTGCAAGTGCATTGATATTTATGGCATTTACGTTTTCAATGAGTGCTTTTTTCTCAAGGTTGTAATCGCAGGTTATGATTTTCCCTTTATGTTGCTTTGCGATTTGGATCAACTGTTCATCAACTTCCGGTTCCTGGTTCCCACCGTTCTCAGCCAAAATCATAACCTTCATTTTTCTTGTCTTTCTCAATCTCTCCAAACCTTCAAGACCCTTTCTTCCCCGCTCCCTCTTCACTGTATCCTGAGAGTCTGCTAAATGTTTTAGCTCAAGTAATACGCTTGATGTAATAACAACGACACCTGTTAAAAGGCCAAGATAGATAACATCAAAAATTCGTCCGTCAATAATTGCCGAGGTGTCAAGAAAAATTGCATTGTCGATTTGCTTAGTTTTTTTGATCTTGGTTTTTTTTCTCGACCTTCTAAGCATGATCGGCAAACGGGTAATAAGCGTTTTTGATACCTCATCTGCAATAGCACCGATAAGCTTCGGAGAAAAAACAGGCCCTCTCCGATCTCGTGGCGTTTGTGGTTTTACTGCCGGTTGTTTTACCTTTGCATTATTTGTTGCCATAGCATTACAATTTTTAATGTTTGAAAATTAAGTAATTGAAAACTCAATGAAAATTAAAAATTTTAAATCACACTTAAGATTTGCTTAAGGATTTTATCACTTCTCTTAGCGACTTGTGTTTCTTTGCGGTTATAATATTTTTAAAACCTAATTTTTCCGCTTCTTTAATTCTTTTTTCAATTCCTGAGACCGCTCGCAACTCTCCAAGTAGCCCTACCTCTGCAATTCCGACAGTATTCGGAAGAGGAGTATTTTTAACACTTGAGTAAACAGCAAGGCAAATCCCAAGATCAATTGCCGGGTCTGAAAGTTTAAGTCCTCCTGCGACATTGACAAACACATCCATTGTCTCAAGCGGCAGGCCGCAGTGTTTTTGCAAAACCGCAAGGAGTAATTCGACCCGTCGCGGATCAACACCAGAGACCACCCTACGGGGCGCAAAAAGCTTTGAGGACACTGCCAATGCCTGTAACTCGACTAAGAATGCTCTTGACCCCTCAAGCGTCACGACAAGGACACTTCCCGGAGCATCTGTCAAAGTCCCTGCCAGAAAAAGTTGTTCCGGATTTGTTGCTTCACTTATTCCTTCCTCTTCCATCAGAAAAATACCGACCTCATCAATTGGACCAAAACGATTTTTCAAACTTCTAAGAATTCTTGTCTTGGCAAATTTTTCCCCTTCTAGAAAAAGCACCGTATCAACCATATGGGATAAAACCATTGGTCCTGCTACCATGCCCTCTTTTGTAACATGCCCGACAATAACAACTGGTATGTTGTTCTGCTTTGCAGAACGGACAAATTGCAACGCAGCGTAACGTACCTGGGCAACCGAGCCTGAGAGCCCTGAGACGTTTTGTGACTCAATTGTCTGTATCGAATCAACAACAACCAAATCCGGTTTTAATGCCTCAATCTGTCCAACAATCGCGTCTGCATCAATCAAAGAAAGCAAGAATAAATGTTCTTGTGCATTTGATTTTTCTTTTGGGTTTGATGTTTTGGGTTTGGAATTTCCTTTTTTGTATGAATCGATTCGGACGGCACGCATCTTTATCTGCTCGACAGATTCTTCACCGGAAACATACAAAATTTTTTTATTTTTATTAGCAAGGATCAATGCCAACTGCAGCAGAAGAGTGGATTTTCCAACACCCGGATCGCCTGCTATAAGAATTGTAGATCCAGGAACAATCCCCCCACCTAAAACTGTATTCATTTCTGAGAAATCAGTTTGAATTCTTGATCTTTCCGTATATGCAATTTCCTTAAGCGTTTGGGGCTTAATTGTCGTTAAATCGTTTTGAAATTGATGTAATTTTGTGTTTGTTGGGGTAACCCGAATTTCTTTGAGAGTATTCCACGCCCCGCATTCCGGGCATTTCCCAAACCATGACGGTGTATCATATCCGCATTCTTGGCATACAAAACTGACTGTCGGTTTCTTCATAATCTCATTATACTATTGGGCAAGAAAAAAATGAAGCTGAGGAATAGTATTTAGTATTATGTATTTTGTATTTAGCAAAAACTCTTTTTCTCCCTGTTATACAAGATACTAAATACCAGATACCAAATACTAAAGCTAACGGTAACCAATTGGCTTTTCCAGAAGTACCGGAGTGAGGATAATTTTGTGCCGCTTTTTATCAAATTCTGACACATTAGCGTCTATTTTTTGACCGACAGTAAAGGTGGTCATCGGAGGAATTTTTTCTTTTCTGATAAATCCTTCAACAGGCTCTTGAGTTCCTTCCCTATCATAATTAATGGTAAGCGAAACACCTGTCTCCTCAACTTTAGTTACTGTTCCTTTTACTTTCGAGTCTACGGGAAAATTTGAAATTAGCTCATCAAATGGGTCTTTTGTAAGTCTTTTTATCGAAAGATTTATTCGTCTTGTATCGGTATCAAATCTGTTAATAACCGCCTCTATCTTTTGACCTGAAGTAAACATGCCCGAAAGGTCAGACTGCCTCTCCCATGATATTTCTGAAATATGAATAAATCCTTCAATTGTTTCAGGTAGTTCTTGGTCCTTTTTTTGTGCTTTTGGAAGAGGAACCGATGCAAATATTCCAAAAGGCGTAATATTTGTAACCATTGCATCGACTTTCTCACCAACTTTTAACTGTTTAACGACGTTTGCAAATTCCTTCTCAGTTATTGTTGCTTTTTGTGAGAATATAATTTTATTATCCGTCCGATTAAGCTCAAGTACTAATACGTTAATTCTCATACCCGGTGCTATATCATGTTGCGGAGAGTAAGATATGTGAGACTGAGGAAGAAATCCGGAAATACCAAAATCAGTATTGACCAAAAACCCAGCTTTCGTGACATCGGACACCGTAACTTCTATCTGTTCTTTTGTTTTCGCAAGTTCTTCAAGCCGCTTCCATGCGAGGTTGCCAAGGTAACGCCTTAAAGAAACGATTGGCTGGCCTGTTTCGGATTCAGGATTGAGGATATTCACCTCAACTGTGTCACCAACTTTAAACATTCCCAAAATGGTACGAAGTATTCGTTTGTCTTTTTCGAGAACTACAGCTTCTGTTTTCGCACCCGAGTCAACAAGGATCTCAGAAGGTGTAAGTTTGGATATTTTGCCTTTTATGCTTTCGCCTTTTTTTAGAGTGACAAAGAGATTTGTGTGGCGAGCAAGGAGTTGACCCATTGCCGATGAAGCACGCGCAGATACGACTGAAGCTTTATTCTTTGAGGTAGTTGCCATTCATAAGTCCTTTCATACAAAAGATACAGGAAGTATACCACTATGCAGGAAGTGCTGCAACTGCTATACCGGATTGGGAGCCAAACAAGTGTTGAAAATCTACTTACTGCATCAAGTGAAGTCCGAACTTTGCTGTATTCCTCGGGTCGCCAACCAACAAACCGCCGTTCTTGTGTTTGGGGAAATAGATGTGCTAGTCTGGAATTGTGCAAGAAATTAAAGATAATTTTCTTAATGAATTAATCTGGATGCTCATATTGATTGATGTTTCTATAGTTTTCAGTATTATCCCTACTTTTTTTCTATACCGCCACTATGTTCGAACTGATACCGGTCTTAAACTTATTTACCCACGATTCGGAGGGAACCATCTAATACCAGCTTCATTAATCGATCTATTATTGCAATTTTTGCTTTTTTATCCATTCATATTACTTTTCTTGTTTTTGCTATCCAACCGTAAAAAATTTACCTCTAAAGCTTTATTGATTATTTCTTATACTCGAGTCAATTTGATGTTTTTTCTATTCACTTCAATACTCTGGCTACATAAAGCATCACAGATATTGTCTTCCTCTGATCAAAAACCTCCTTATATAGATAAGGTGCATTTGCAAGGGGATTTTATACAAATGCCATTTCTTATAATTGGTGCTTTCTTGTTATATTTAATCTTTTTATACCTCTCATCTGAGGTTGGTAAAAAGTTCACGGGTTTTAAATTGGTCCTTATTGGTTTATTTTGTATAGTTATACTCTTTTTGGCTGCACTTTGGTCTTATCCAACGATGCACTGGTATTTTGGTAGTTACTTAGACCTTTGGCTTTACCTCAACTGACCACAGGACTAAACTTCATTCTCCCCCGGGAACTATACTGGGAGACTAAACCAAAAAACCGCCTGAACTGGCGGTTTTTGGGATTTTCTATATTTTTTGAAAAAAGAAAGCTCCTGGCGATGACCTATTGTCCCATAAATAAATACAGTATCGTAGGCGCTGGTACGTTTCACTTCTCTGTTCGGAATGGGAAGAGGTGGGTCCATACCGCACAAATCACCAAGAAATTTCTTTTTTCAAAGATCAATGAGCCTTAATCCGCCTCATCTTACCGTTCGCCTTTTCATCCGCCAGCTGGCGGAACGGCTCACGGAGCGATGTATGGCGGATTTCGTCGCCATCAAAGATGGGCTCCTCAACAAGTGAAGAGAATACCCGCCTAGACTTGCGTCTACGCGAGGCTGGCGTCTTTTTACCCCGATTAAATCGGGGAATAAATTTACCGGTTAACCATTAGTACGGGTAGGCTTAATACTTTACAGTACTTCCACCGCCCGCCTATCAACCTTGTAGTCTACAAGGGGTCTTCAGTCCCGATTAAATCGGGACAACGAGATCTAATCTTGGAGACGGCTTCCCACTTAGATGCTTTCAGCGGTTATCCGATGGGAATCTAGCTACTCGGCAGTGCTCCTTTTGGGAACAACCGACACACCAGGGATTCCCCCATCCCAGTCCTCTCGTACTAGGGACGGACCTCCTCAAATCTCAAACGGGTATACAGGATAGAGACCGAACTGTCTTACGCATATTGATCTGAATCTTTCGATCAGTATGGACTATGTCTTCATCCCCCTGTGAGGGAGTCAACGTATAGTCTCTACGGGGCTATTCCAATTTTATACAGTAAAGATGAATGAATAAATTGCTTGACAATTTCAACAAAGTTTGGTGTTGAACGTACAAACAATCGAATTTTATAATGACCTCTATCGAGGATTAGACTACTCTCGAGTCCAAATCCTGATAAAAGTTTTTGGAGATGAATTAAATCTTCTCTATCAAAGCTATGCGTACAAAAATACGCTGCTTTTTTATCAAAGTAGCCATCATCCATAAACCATATTGCTAAACTCAAAGTACTTAAAGAAATATCTTTCGGAACTATTTTTATGCCATTTCTATAAAAACGGTTTCGCCATTCTGTAAATAATGGCAGAGATCTAGTTCTAAAGAAATATGCATCTCCAATTTGTCTTGGTGTACTTAAGACGAAATTAGCTAATTCGCTGTAGAGCCAATCAACATATTCTCGCTGTTTAAGTGAATGACGGATCTGTAGTCGTGAATTTGCTGTACCACGATTCTCAAAAGATCCATCACCAAGTATCGTTCCAAGTAAAATTTCTTCTTGTCTTTGTGTTAACATGGTTCCATTATAAACAAACCTCCACCTCTTGGAAAGCTTCCCTCGGCGTTACCATAATCTTCAGTTCGAAAAGATTGAAGGCTTCACCGATATAGTTGAAGCTAAAAGCACATCACTGTGCTTTAACGCAGTAATTCTACGTTCTGAACCCAGCTCGCGTACCACTTTAACCGGCGAACAGCCGGACCCTTGGGACCTTCTCCAGCCCCAGGATGTGATGAGCCGACATCGAGGTGCCAAACCGCATCGTCGCTGTGGACGCTTGGATGCGATCAGCCTGTTATCCCCGGGGTAGCTTTTATCCGTTAAGCTGTGT
>JGI1357J11328_10003886_pt1 | contig 10131 bp, 6 predicted proteins | sample Subgrocontami54m_FD_11328 | JGI IMG/M metagenome (IMG submission 11328)
GGGGCGGGGGCTGCCGAAGGCGCCATCGATGCTTCGAATATGTTGAAGCCGGCACTGGCGCGCGGCGACTTGCGCTGCGTGGGCGCGACCACTCTGAACGAATACAAGAAGTATATCGAGAAAGATGCCGCGCTTGAGCGGCGCTTCCAGCAAATCTATGTCGGCGAACCCAACGTCGAGGACACGATTGCGATTCTGCGCGGGCTGAAAGAGCGCTACGAAGTTCATCACGGCGTGCGCATCAAGGATTCGGCGATCGTGGCGGCGGCCACGCTTTCGAATCGTTACATCACTGATCGCTTTCTGCCCGACAAGGCAATCGACCTCATTGACGAAGCCGCGTCGCGTCTGCGCATTGAAATCGATTCGCTGCCGCAGGAAATCGATCAGGTCGAGCGCGAAATCATGCAGCTTGAGATCGAGCGTCAGGCGTTGCAGAGAGAAGAGGACGAGCGCTCAAAGAATCGTCTGCGCGAGATCGAGCAACGCATTGCCGACTTGAAAGAAAAGTCTTCGGGGATGAAGGCCAAATGGCAGTCAGAAAAAGAGCACATCGAGGAGATGCGGAAGGCAAAGGCCGAGCTGGAACAACTCAAGCTGCAACTGGAGCAGGCCCGAGGCGCCGGCGATCTCGGCCGTGCATCAGAGATCCAGTACGGCCAGATTCCTGAATTGGAACGAAATCTCGAAGCCGAGCACGAAAAGCTCGCAGAGATTCAGCAGGATGGGGTGACCCTCAAAGAAGAGGTTGACGAAGAAGATGTCGCGGAAGTCGTGGCGAAATGGACGGGCGTTCCGGTATCGAAAATGCTCGAAGGCGAGATGCAGAAGCTTCTGACGATGGAAGACAGCATGCGCCATCGAGTTATCGGCCAGGACGAAGCGCTCGAGGCCGTCGCCAACGCGGTGCGGCGCGCGCGCGCCGGTTTGCAGGATCCGCATCGCCCGGTGGGCTCGTTCATTTTTCTTGGTCCTACGGGCGTTGGCAAGACCGAAACTGCTCGCGCGTTGGCAGAGTTTTTGTTTGATGACGAGCGGGCGATGGTGCGGCTCGACATGTCTGAGTACATGGAGAAGCACGCTGTCGCGCGGATGATTGGCGCGCCACCCGGATACGTTGGCTACGAAGAAGGCGGTCAGTTGACCGAAGCAGTGCGCCGCCGCCCTTACAGTGTCGTTCTCTTCGATGAGATCGAGAAAGCGCACGCGGATGTTTTTAACGTGCTGCTCCAGATTCTTGACGACGGTCGTTTGACGGATTCAAAAGGGCGCACGGTTGATTTCAAGAACACGGTCTTGATCATGACTTCGAATCTGGGCTCGCGCGAGATCCAAGACGTTAGCGAAGATGAAAAACAAGTGCGCGAAGCCGTGATGGAAGTACTTCATGAGCACTTCAAACCGGAGTTTCTAAATCGCATCGACGACATCGTGGTCTTTCACCATTTGTCGCGAGAGCAGATTGCGCAGATTATCGACGTGCAGCTCGAGCGGCTGCGCGCGATGCTGCATGAACGAGGCGTGTCGCTGGTGTTGGAAGACTCAGCCAGGCAGCTTTTGGCGCGCGAAGGTTACGATCCGAATTTCGGCGCGCGACCATTGAAGCGGGCAATTCAAACCCTGATTCAGAATCCTTTGGCGATGAAACTATTGCGCGGTGAAATCCTGCCGGGCCAGACCGTAATCGTTTCCGCCGGCGACGGTGAAATGAAATTTGCTACCCAGGTGGCAGCGGCAGCGGGCTGATTGGGGTGAGGAGTTCTGCCCAGTGACTGTTGAAAACGCAGGCTGTTCCGGGTATCTGAGTCGTCCGAGTTTGGATTCACCGATTGCTGGCAAGCGATTTGCTTACGAACAAGTTCGCAGATTCATGTTGCGCCAAAACGCAACGGCGAATATGCTCTCGACATCAAAGGGATTGCAGACTCCCTGAAGAGACCGGGCAGTTTGACAGCGTAGATTGAACGGATCTTTAGAAAGTTAGCGGAAAGTCACGAAACCATGGCCGATCTGGAAGCATACAGAGATAAGTTTGGTGAGAGCGGACAGCGCGTGTTGCAGAACGCGCTGGGCGAATCAAAGCGTCGCGATCAGAATTACATCGCGGTCGAGCACATCATCAGTGCGCTGGCTAAGGAAGAACCTGACCTTTTCAATTCGACCATTCGCAGTCTGGCTCTTGATCCTGACCTGGTGACGAGGGCCATCGACAATCGCCTGGACAGCAGCCGCCAGCACATCGGCAAAGGCTTTCGCATCGCTCCGGATACCACTGATCTTTTCAAGCGAGCCATGGAACGTGCGCGTTCGCGCGGACGCAAGACAATCGAATCCACCGACATTTTCGACGTGCTCTCGGACTCCGGCAGTCTGTTTGTCGAGGTGCTGCAAAATCTGGGCGCCAAGCCCGAGGCCGTCGTCGAACACGTGCGCACGAACATTGACGAGCGCGAGAAACAAGAAGAGCAGTATCGGAAAAAGTTTGACCTGCCGCCTTACCTGAAACATTTTGGAATCTCGCTGAATCGCATGGTGCGCGCCGACAAGATTCCGCCCACCATTGGCCGCGAAAAAGAGATTCAGCAGATCATCGAAATCCTTTGCCATCGCGAGCGCGCCAACTCGCCGATGCTCGTAGGCGAACCGGGCGTCGGCAAGACCGCCGTGATCGAAGGACTGGCGCGTCTGATCGAACTCGAGCCGCAGAAAATCCCGGCGCGTTTGCGTAACTCGCACGTGGTGCAGTTGCAAATGGGCGGCATCGTGGCCGGCACCATGCTGCGCGGCATGTTCGAAGAGCGCATCAAAGGCATCATCGATGAAGTGAAAGAGCGCGACAACCTGATTCTGTTCATCGACGAAGCGCACACAATCATCGGCGCCGGCGCGGCGCTGGGAACGTCTTCGGATGCGGCGAATATGTTCAAGTCAGCGCTGGCGAAAGGCGAGATGCGCATCATCGGCGCGACCACGATGTCAGAGTACAAGGAATCGATCGCTGAAGATGAAGCGCTGGCGCGCCGCTTTCGCCTGGTCAAAGTCGACGAACCGACGATTGATGAAACCCGGGAAATCCTGCTTGGTCTGCGGCCGCGTCTGGAGCGCAACTATTCCGTCCAAATATCTGACGAAGCCATCGCCACCGCGCTGGAAATGGCGCCAAAATACATTCGCCATCTGCATTTGCCTGACAAAGCGGTCGGCTGGCTCGACACGGCCTCGGTCAAGGTCGAAATCAACGAGCCGCACACGATGATCGTCAGGCCTGAGCACGTGATCGAAGTCATCTCGCAAGAATCGCGGATCCCGCGCGACATGATCTTTCGCGACACCAGCGATCGTTTCGCAATGACGGAAGTCAATCTGTCCGCCCGCGTGGTGGGACAGAAAGAAGCTATCCAGTCAGTGGCCCAGCGGTTGCGCTTGAACAAAGGCCCGCTGAAAGAGTCGCACTACAAACCCGACGGCGTGCTGCTGTTCCTCGGCCCGACCGGCGTGGGCAAGACTGAGTTGGCAAAGGCTGTGGCTGAATTCATGTTCGGCGACGATCACAAGATGGTTCGGCTCGACATGTCTGAGTACGGCGACGGCACCGTGGGCATCGAGAAATTGATTGGCATGCCGCGCGGCATCGTTGGTTCAGAGCGCGGTGGAATTCTGACCGAGCAACTGCGCGATGATCCCTACACGGTCTTGCTGCTCGACGAAGTTGAGAAGGCCTCGCCGTATTTGATGAATCTTTTCCTCCAGGCTTTCGACGAAGGCTGGCTGACCGACGGCCGCGGCCGGCGCGTCTATCTGTCCGACGCGATCGTGATCATGACGTCGAATCTGGGTTCGGATAGTTTCAAGAAGTACGAAAAACCGCTCGGCTTCGGCACGAAAACAGCCGGCGATTTTCGCTCCGTCAAGAAAGAAATCATGAAGGCGGCGGAAGCGCGCTTCTCGCCGGAGTTCCGCAACCGCATCGACGAAATCGTGGTGTTCTCGCCGCTGACGTTGGATGAAGTGAAGCAGATCGCGCAACTCTATCTGGAAAAGACTCGCCGGCAGATGAAGCGCCAGGGCAAATCTTTCGAGATTACCGATCGAGCTCTCGACCTCGTTACCGAGAAAGGTTTCAGCACGCAATACGGCGCGCGTTTTCTGAAGCGCTACATCGACGAGAAGGTGAAGCTGCCCATCACGACGATGTGGAAGACGGGCACGAAGTTCTCGGTCGATGTCGAAGACGGCGAAATCGTCGTTGCCATGGTCGATGAACCGGCTGAGAAGGCCGAGTGAGTTTTCGTGTTTGGGTTGCTGAGTGGAGCCTCGATAGTCGAGGCTCTTTCTGCTTAGACAGTGTCTGACTCAAACTCAGCTACAGTAGCAGTCGCCGCCAGATCCAGTCCGCTGCGCGGACTTTAGGTGCCCGGGTTAAATGAAGTCCCCCGTCAAACTCATCTCATTAATTATCTTCTTGCTGATCGCCCCGGCATGGTGCGCGGCCCAGACGGCCAACACTCTGCCCACCGACGACAAAGCCGAAAAGATCGTGCAGCGCGCGATCCAGGCTGTGGGTGGCGATCGCTATCTTGCAGTGAAGACAGTCACGGGCCGCGGTTTCTTCACCGACTACAAAGACGGCGTGTCCGGGATTCCCACGCGCTTCGTCGATTACATTTCTTTTCCCGACCATGAACGCACGGAATTTACCGGCGGCGGCAATCGCGTCGTGCAGACGAACTTTGCCGCCCAGGGTTGGATCTTTGATGGCGCGGCAAAGACTCTGAAAGATCAGAACGCCGAGCAACTGGAAGATTTCAAGTTTGGGCTGCGCACTGGATTTGAGAATCTCCTGCACGGTTGGTGGCGCAAACAAGGAGCAACTTTGAGTTACGTGGGTCGTCGCGAAGCGGGCGTGGGTCGGCGCAACGAAACTGTGCGCCTGACTTACGCGGACGGTTTCTGGATTGAATATGAATTCAGCGCTAGTGACGGGTTGCCGGCAAAGGCGCTCTACGAACGCAAGCGCAAGAAACCGGACAGCCAGGAATTCGAAACTGTTTCGGAAGAGGACCGCCCGCTAAAACCGATTACGATCGACGGCGTCGTGACGCCGCTTGTCATCGATCACTTCCGCGCCGGCATTCAAACCAGCCGGATTAATTACGAGAAGGTTGACTATAACCAACAGCTTGCTGATTCGCTCTTCGCCAAGCCGGCCAACTTGAAAGCTATTAAGTAATCGAGCGTGAATACTTCGTAATGGACGCCCAAGGCACTCGATCAGCAACTTCAACGCGCGATCGCCAAGAGTGTCAGTGCTTTGTCTTCGAAGTTTCTTGATCTCATTTGTCTCGATGGCTTCAAATCCATAGCCCGCTTGAAAAGATCGGTAGTATCCGGAGCGACGCGAAAGCCTTTGCCGAAGCGTAAGACGACGCTGGGGCTCCGTCGACGAGCAAGGAAGTCGAATCGAGCCCATAACTTCGTCGTCGCAAATCATGTCGGGACGTCTGTTTGGTACTCAGAGAGAGACCGCCGACCGATCGCTGTTTCCCACGCGGCATCGGCGTGAACTCTTGTGCTGTCAACGAACCTGATTCCTGCCGAGTTCGCTCTCGTGAGCAGTTCGAGCTCAGTACAGCCCAACAGAATCGACTCCGCACCCTTACTGGAAAGGTCTTGAGCAATCTGGGAAAATCTTTTGATGGACTTTGGATTGATCTTTCCGAAGATGAGTTCTTCGTAAATGATGCGGTGAATCGTCTCTTGCTGGACCGGAGACGGCGTCAGAACATCCAAGCCATGACGCTCAAGCCCTTCCGCATAGAAGCCATCGCTCATTGTGAATTTGGTGCCAGTAAGTCCAATGGATTTGATTCCACTCTTCTGCGCATATTTGGTGACAGCGCCCAGGATACTCAATACAGGAATGGGGCTTCGAATTGACGGCAAGACCTTGTGCATGGTATTGGTCGCGAGAATCGCGAAATCAGCGCCTGCCGCCGCTACTCTTTGAAATTCCATGCCCAGCTCGCTGGTAATTTGGTTCCAGTTTCCTTCGTGTTGCCACGTCACATATTTCTGAAAAGAGACGCTGACAATTACGATGCGCGGGTAGCTGTGGTCATGAAACTCGGTCTCGTGTCGTCGCACAATGTGCTGGTAATAAGTCGCGGTCGACTCAGGGCTCATTCCGCCGATGATCCCAATTGTCAGAGGGGCGTTCATGTAACTCAACGAAGCGTTCGATGACTAGCAATTGAACTCTGAGAAGTATGGAATGTCTTTAGGTAACGAAAATCAATGAGGGGCGCGCAGCAATTGCGTCAGCGTTTGGTCTAAGTTTCGCCCGCGTAAAGCTTTGTCTATGGCGACTATGTGACCATCGCGACCAATCAAAACGCCCCTGGGGATGCCGACAATCTCGAACTGCTTCTTCACGTCTGGGCTTGACGTTAGCAGCGAGTGCAGCCACGGCATCTTCCACTTCTCCTTGCGAAACTCGTTCACCACTTCCGGCTTTTCATCCAGCGAGACGCTCAAGATTTCAAAACCCTGGGCTTTGAATTTTTCGTATTCCCGGTGCAGGTTCGGCATCTCTTCGATGCAGGGTACGCACCACGTAGCCCAGAAATCAATTAGAACTATCTTGCCTTTCAGGCTCTCGCTTGTGTAGATGGTTCCTGGCTTCTCGAACGCGGCGAGGGAGAAAGCTGGTACCGTCTTGCCGATCACAATTTGGCGCTCAGATGACAGGCTTGCTCTGACGATTTTCACGACAACCGGGTCCGAGTGGTGATCAATTACTTCTTTCACGTACGACGCGTAACTCTGTGGCTCGCCTACGCTGTCTATGGCGACGCCGATTAGCCATGGCTCAATGGACCACAGAGGAGAGGTTGGAGGAATCTCAGCGAGGGCCCTTTGCGCAATCGCCGCGTCCAGCTTAGCGCCGTTCGTTCCATACCCTATGTCCAAATAACTAAACAACAAAACCTGCCTCAACAGTGGTCGCTTCTCTTTTGCGATATTCTGTGCGAGGTCAGCCAAGTCAGCAGACCAATCGTAACGGAATTCGTTGAGAGGTCGCCCCATCTTCTTATACTCCACCAGGGCATCATGAAGATGATCTCGCCTGGCCATCATGGCTTCGTAAATTGAGACGAAGCGGGCTGCGTTTGAATTCACATCTTTGAATTTCGCCCATCCTGGTGCTTCCGAGCGTACCAGCGCTCGGGGATCGAACGTAACGTTGACATGGCCATCCTTCGGCATCACTACTGATCGGTAGTCTCCCTCACCGTCGTAAACATAATCGTCCGACTGTGTGCCGTTGATACTGCCGCTGCCCTTCTTTACACCCAGGAGTTGGTAGGCGAACCGGTCCGCCGCAGTGTCAAACTCCGCGAAGTAAGTACCGTCTGATCGTCTGTCCATAACCTTGGCAGATTTGAAAGAGAAGTCGTTGAAGTCGCCGATGATTTTTACTTCGCCAAAGTCGTCCCTGTAATCGTAGGTCTTCAATCGGACATCGAGATCAATCTTAATAGGCTTATCCACCAGCAGAGTCATCTGGCGTGATTGATGGTCCACGCCGGTGAAGCGGAGAACTACGAGGCCAGTCTCGGTGGTCACAAGTTTGAAGCTCCCGTCTTGCCCGACTGCCACCGAGGCGAGCGGCTTGGACTGACTGAAACGATCGAGATGGACATGCGCTTCAGGCATCGTGTGACCCTCGCTATCCAGCAGGGTCCCGATAAAGACCGTTTGCTGAGTCGTTGTATTTTGTTTGCTCTGTAAGAATGCGAATTCGCTTCTTGAAATGTTCTTCTTAGGGGGGTCGAGCGCATGAGCAGTGACTGCTGAGTCAAGTCCAGAAGAGTAAAACGCATCATAAATAGGCTTGATTCTGCCGGCCGCCAACTTGCCTGAATGAATCATTCTGATTAGGAATCCACGAAACGCCTCTCGCCCTTCCGCAAACTTCTCTTCCTTCATCACGCTGTACAAGGCGACGGCGAAAACGTGCATTCCGTCATCATTCTCTTTCCATCTCTGATGAGCTTCGACCTGCACTTTGAACTTTTCATTAATGACTTGCTCGAGTGCTTGAACACAATCTTCTTCGACGAAGCCTGCAAACGAGTTGTAGCCGAATGCCGGGTTGTGATTGTTCACCTTATCCAACAGGAAGGCATCCGAACGTAATGAATCAAGCGCCTCCCTTAACTCACGATCACGAGCCAAGTAGTAAGGCGGGTGCATCGGCTCATGCACGGCGTTGCGCATCACGATTCTGAAAGGGTATCCGGCGTCAGTCAGGAAGCGCATTCCGGTGACCCGGATGCCATGCGGTTGAGAGTAGTTGAGGATATAAACTGTTAGTTCGTTCGACGGCAATCCAAAGCCCAACAGTTTTTCCACCTCAGTGATCACATTGTACTTGGGCAAATCCTTCTTGATTTCGTCAATCTTACGTTCAACCCTCGGAAGAATATTCTGTTGCCAGTAGCTTTCAAACTGAATTGCTTTCAGAAACTCAAATATCGTTCGTAAATCATCTCTGACGGACTCAAACAACTGCCAGCCCGGCTCATTGTAGTAAATAGTCTTCTTTAGATTCCTCTTCATGAGAGCGCTATTCTTGAGCGTCTTCAGCATGTCATTGAGTGACCGATCGTCGGTTGCCGAGAAGTAGAGAGCCAGGAACGCGGAAATAATATTCTTCTTGTCATCTTTGATTTTGCGTTTGAGATCAGCCAGCGCCGTCTGGACGGCGGGCGTCAACTGCGGTGCAAATCGTGCGTATTCATCCTTGTAGTAATTTACATAAAAAGGGTCGCCCGTTAATACATTGAGGAAACAAATCGTATCGAGCGTGAATGATGGCTGGATGCGCCAATCCGTGGTGCTATGTATCTGTGCACCTCGACTACTTAGTCTGTTGTTAGACTTTCCAAAGCAAGGCAAAGCGGAACAAAGCAATGCAACAATCGAGAATGTAGAGATTATCTTCATCAGTTGGGACCCTGATAATATCCTTTCGACGTTGGTCAGACTCCACAAGAGAAAACTCAAGTTTGAATAAGTAAGGGGAATTTAGCACCGCACGCGCCCGGAATCTTGTATACGTTTAGCGGTTTGTACGCTACTAGCGCGTCTTGAACGTCTTACGGTAAGCGGACGGTGACAGGCCAGTGAGGAGTTTGAATGTTCTGGCAAAATGACTTTGATCGAAGAAGCCAGCTGCGAGAGCGATCTCGCTTATTGGTTTGACGGAACTGGAGAGTTCGTGGCAAGCAAACTCAATTCGCAGTTGCCGAACGTACTCACCGATTGTGAGGTTGTGATGTTTGTGGAATTCCCGCGCCAGATGTGTGGGATGCACACCGACAGTCGCCGCCACGTAAGAGAGCGTCAAGCGTTCTGCGAAATGCGCATGCAGCAACTCCTGCGCCCGCTTAAGCCAAGTCCGAGTCGTGCCTGTTTCTCGCTTGAATGAGCGCGTAGCCTCAGCAATTATCTCCAACGTAAGACCCTCAATCGCCAGCGCGGAGACTTCATCCATCTCGCGAAACTCGCGGTAAAGCTTGGTAGCCAGATGGGCGAGTGCACCGCCGTGGAAATCAGCCGGCTGCGCTAGTCGCAGAGCTTGATGCTCAAAATGGGAATCGGGCTGGATGTTAAGGCAGTGCACCTCAGTCTGGAAGTGATCCCAGTGAGCTTCGCCGGACGGATGAAAGATCAGCGTTGCCGGTTGGCACGCACGCGATTTGTTGCCGTACACCTCAGCGAACCTGCCCTGGAGCACAAAGCAAAAATAGGCGCGCTCATGTGAATGCTGCGGGAGCTTGCTTCCGGACGCATATCTCGTCTCCGTTAGAGTAACGGCGGCGACTTCCCGGCTCCGCGAAACCCGCCCATAAAACTGCCCGCGTTGAAGCTCGAGTTCCATAAGACAGGCTCAAGGTACTACAAAGGGCCAGCAAACTCCCAAGAGGCTCTCGATTCGCCAGTCTACCAGGGTCACGCCGACTCCGAGCGGATCAGCGACTTTTCGCGGCTTGATTCAGTAGAAGTTTCGATCGCGGTGGAGCGATCTCTTTCCGGCGACGGCTCGCTGGCATGTTTGCCAAGCCG
>JGI1357J11328_10003892_pt1 | contig 10112 bp, 11 predicted proteins | sample Subgrocontami54m_FD_11328 | JGI IMG/M metagenome (IMG submission 11328)
GTGACCCTGCCTCGGTTCCACGTACATCAGATTGATGGTAATTTTCTGATGAACGGAGGGCGATATGGGCAAGAAGGAGTTGATTGCGAACCGACAGTACACCGATGAGTTCAAGGTAGAGGCGGTCAGGCTGGCCGAGTCGATGGGAGGCAACCAGGCCGCCAAGCGATTGGGCATTCCGGAGTCGAGCCTGTGGAACTGGATCAGGCTCAGCCGTGCGGGCAAGCTCAAGGCAGCGGAGGGTGCAGCAGTCCCGGTGAAGCGCTCGGTGATGGAACTTGAAGCGGAGAATGCCCGGTTGCGCCGGGAGCTGACCAGCACCAAGCTGGATCTGGAGATCGTAAAAAAAGCGGCGGCGTATTTCGCGAAGGAGTCGCGGTGAAGTACGCCTGGATCGAAGAGCAGCGCGACCAGTTCAGCGTGACGCGCATGTGCCGCCAGCTCGGGGTGTCGCGCACGGGGTATTGCCAATGGCGAACGCGCCCGCCCAGTGATCGCTCGGCGGCCAATGCGGCACTGGATGCGCAGGTGGCGGCGATTCACGCCGGCAGCAAGCGCAGCTACGGTCGGCCGCGGATCGTGCGAGGGCTGCGCCAGCAGGGTGTTCGGGTCGGCCACGAACGGGTACGCAATAGCCTTAAGCGGCAAGGGCTGCGGCCGGTGTACAAGCGACCCTACCGCGTGACGACCGATTCGGGCCATCACAAACCGATCGCGCCCCATGTGCTGGATCGGCGCTTCGATGGCTGGCGAGTCAACCGGGCTTGGGTTGCCGACATCACTTATATCGCCACGGGCGAGGGTTGGCTGTATCTGGCCTGCGTCATGGATCTGGCCAGCCGCAGAATTGTGGGCTGGTCGATGAGCGATCGGATCAAGGCCGAGCTGGTCTGCCAGGCATTGAAGTCGGCCTACTGGCGGCGCAAACCGTCTCCAGGGCTGATCCTGCATTCGGACCGCGGCAGCCAGTACGCCAGCGCGAGCTACCGGCAGCTGATCAAAGGCTACCGGATGATTCAATCGATGAGCAGGAGGGCAAATTGCTGGGACAACGCGGCGATGGAGAGCTTCTTCAAGACGCTGAAGGTCGAGCGCACCCATCTGCTTCGCTACGACACGCGCGCGCACGCCACGCTCGACATCGTCGACTGGATCGAAGGCTTCTACAATCACACGCGCATGCATTCGTCGATCGGCTATCTGGCACCGGCCGCTGTTGAATCCAGCCTCATGGCTGCGTAAAGTGGTGTACGTCGAATCCGGGCAGGGTCAGTGTGGAAACCAAGACCCACGCCTCGAGACTGGGGTCGCGCTTGACTGCGTCGTCTACCTCACCCTGCAGTTCTCGCTCACCGAGGGGCGTATTCTCCGAGTAGCGTTTGCATTCGATTCGAAGGTGTCTGTCCTGCCTCCCTGCCGTTCCAGCGTCGCCTCCGTGCTGAAAGCCAGCCTTGGAAACCAGAATTTGCACGTCGAGTAGACGGCCCAGCAAGTCCGCTGCCAACTTCTCCAAGAGGCTTGGATCGCCCTTCTGTAGTTCTACCTGGAGTTTGCCCAGGTTTGTCTTGTGGTTCGTGGACACGTGCCTCCCTCGGGCTACGTTGGCATCGTCGCGCAGGACGCGCGCGTTCCCGCACCCGCGCACGGCTGCCCAACTCACCTGCCTTCTGCGTGCGCATTAACAGTAACGCAGGAGTCTAAACTGTGAGGCTAATTGATTTCCGTGGCGGTAGGTGAGTGAGTTGTCGGACTACCATATTGGGACTTCTACCGGCCGCAAGCCGGCCTTTAAGTAACGCGAACGGCCGCTCTTAGGAAAGCCGAACGGCTGCAACGGGTCGGAAGTGTGAATTCGCCGATATGGAAAGCTGCCGTTCGGCCTGAGTTCCTGGTCTATGACCGCTAACGAATCCATTCCGGCCGCCAGACTTGCTTGGAGCCGACGGCGGCATTGGCCGAAGTGCCAACGCCCCAGCGTCATTCTCTAACGTCGCCTTCACGTCTGAAAGCGGTCGTCTGACATTCAGGGCGGACTTCCCCCGTTTCCCCGGACGCTACCCCTAGCTTTTCCGAGCCGTATGCGCACAATCGGCCGGAAGCGACCGGCCACGCCAACATGACTGTCACGAAGTCTGACATCGAATCCGGAGCGGGCCTGGCAGAACGCGAAATGGAAAAGCCGCAATTGAAATGCTGGGCAAGCCGATCGCTGACTTGCGATGGACGGCCGCGGTATTCGTCGGGGTGCCGTTCGTCGTCATGGCGACGGACGATCCGCTGCAGCGCGCCGGGCAGGCGGCGCCCCCGCCCGCCCGGGGTGCCGGTCGCCAAAGTCAGGCAGAAGGCGGGTTCCTTGCCGCGGACGGCGCAGGCTTGGGCGCAGTCCGGGGCGTTGCGGCTTCAATAACCGCGATGTCCACCTTGACGAACACGACCACGGTGCGCTCGCTGCCGAGATTGCGCACGTCGTGCAAGGTTCCGCTCTTGACCGACAGGACGGACCCGGCCGGCATGACGTACTCGACGCCGCCGACATTCATGTTGGCGCAGCCATCGATAACGAAGAACGTCTCGTCCTGGCGCGGGTGCTGATGCGCCACGGTCGATTGCCCGGGCTCGTAGCAGACGATCTCCGAGACCAGTTGCCCGGTTTTGGAAATCACCTTGCGCACGCGCTTCTCGGTGGCGAATTCCTTGAGTGCGTTGAGGTCAATGAATTCGACAGCGGGTGTCGAAGCGCCTGGAGGCTGATTCATCCTCTTCCCCGGTTGATTGGTGGAAAAAGCGGCGCGTGGCCGCAAGAATTGCGATACCGCTTCACCGCTGCCCAGAACAGGGAAAGTCTATTCCATTCCGGCGTCTCCGGCCCGGGTCGAATAGCGCGGAGGGGATCAAAGGCGCCAGGCGCCAATTCACAAATCGTCGGACAGCCTTCGCCCGTGCGGCCCGTTCGCTCTAGTTGGAATGGCGCAGGAAGACGGCATTGTCCGCACCGAGGGCGGGTGCTCCACCGGGCACCGGACCGCCGTCCTCGCGGAGCGTGAATCCCAGACCGGAGGTCTTCGCCTTGCCGAGGTCGAACACCGGCAGGGTAACGCGGCCCGGCGCTTCCAGGAGAAATTCCCCAAGCGTGCGCACGCGTGCCGCCGGGACGCCGACCGCGTTCAGCGCAGCTTCCATTTGGGCGGCACTGCGGGTGCGCAATGCGGCACGAAACTTCTGTCTCAGGTAATCGAAATCGCGCGCCACCACAAAACCGCCGTTGACGGCGTTGAACGCCTCGAGATCCAGCCCGCGGGCGTCTTCGCACAGCGCTTCCAGGCCGAGGGCCCGGGTAAATTCGCGGAACTGGGAAGGCGTGTTCGCGGCCGTGGCGAGCCATCCGTCGGCGCATTCATAGGTATCCGCCGTCGGACTTCCCGAGAAACCCCGATTGCCCAGCCGTTCCGGCGACTGGCCCGTGGCCAGACAGGCGCTGGTGAACTGGTACATCAGCATGAGCGCCGCTTGAACCATGGAAACATCCACCTTCTGGCCCTTGCCTTCGATGTCCCGCCGGCGCAGCGAGGCAATGATGGAGAGCGCACCCAGCATGCCCGCCGCGACGTCGATCACCGGAAACCCCACTTTCAGAGGCGGCGCGTCGGGACTTTCCCCGCTGGTCATCATCATGCCGGTGAGGGCCTGAACGACGTGGTCGTACGCGCTCCTGCCGGACCATTCTCCCTCCTGGCCGTATCCCGAAATCGAGCAGTAGACGATGTCGGGCTTCAGCGCCCGGATGGCCGGTTCATCCAGTCCGTAGCGCGCGACCACGCCGGGCCGGTAGTTCTCGATGAACACGTCTGCCGTGCGTGCCAGTTCGCGGATTGCCGAGGCGCCGGCAGGGGTCCGGATGTCCACTGCGATCGAACGCTTGCCCGCGTTCATCGCCTCGAATCCCGGGTGCGGCCGCATGATCTCGCCCTGGACGGGCTCCACCTTGATGACCTCGGCGCCAAGCTGCGCGAGGTAGAGCGACGCGAGCGGCCCGGCGATGACGTGCGAGAGATCGACGACCCGGACACCTTCCAACGGACGGGCCATGGCGCCTCAATCCCTCCGCGCGCCGGTCAGCTTCACGATCCGACCCCACTTCTCGTCTTCCCTCTTGATGAAATCGACATAAGCAGCCGGACTCTCGCTGGGGTCGGTCAAGCCTCCCGTTGCCTCGAACAGCTTTTGCAGGGCCGGATCGGCGAGCACCTTCACCGCGAGCGCGTGCATGGCGCGCACAGCGTCGGGGGGTGTTTTTGCCGGGGCCCACAAGCCGTACCAGGATTCCTGAACGTAGAGCTCATCCTTGAACAGCTCGCGCATCGTCGGCACATTGGGCAGGGACTGCATGCGCTTGGCGCTCGTCACGCCCAGCGCGCGCATCTTGCCCGAGTGCACCGCAGGAATGGCCGTGCCGGCGATGGGGAACGCAAAATCCGTGTCTCCCCGCAGCAGCGAAGCCTGGATTTCCACCGATCCCTTGAGCGGGATGTGCGCTGCCGTGAAGCCGGCCAGGGCCACAAAGGTGGCCCCTGCAAGATGCGCCGCCGATTCCGACAGTGCCCGTCGCACTGGTGACTCGCGCCACGGGCGCATCGAACGCGCGCGTGGCTTTGTTGCGCGAGGCATTGAGGCTTGCGTGCAACCTGTAGCGTATCCCGACTGGGACGCGACCCTGGCCTTGATGCGCATACCGCCGGCGGAATTCGCGCGATGCCGGCGCTACCTGCGGGGCAGTGCCGCCACGTCCGCCCGCCGGTTGTCCCGCTTGTAGGGAGCGGGCGCGACCCTGGCCCGGATTTCCTTTTGCGGCTCTCCGGGATTGCCCCAGACGACGGTGACCTCGGTGCCGATATCGCTGTGCCCGATGTCGATCGTGCTGAGGGAGATCATTTCGCGGAAGTAGTAGCTGTAGCCGCGTGAGGTCGCGACGCCGATGGCTTTCCCGTCCTTGAGCACCTTGTCGGCATACATGAAGCCGCGCTGATCGCGCGGCATGTCCATGAAGTGGTAGGGATCGCCCTTGCGGAAGAGGGATGCGTACACCTCGATGACGTCGTCGGCATTCCAGACCAGGGTGCGCATCGCCCGCCCGGGATGGGCGACCTCGCCTTCGAGCGCCTTTCGCCCAATGAACTCGTGGTCGAATTTCACGTTCCTGGACCAGCCGAGCTCGACCGGGCTTCGATACCAATCGCGCACGTCATCGGACTCGAAGCTGCCGGCGATGTTGAAGGTGATCGCAAAATCGGGCATCGCCGCCTTGAACTCCTCGCGGTACTCTTCCATGCTCTCGTCGAAGATCGCCGGAAGATAATCCGCCACGATCGTGGGGAAGCACGCTTCGAGATGGTTCACGGTGGCGACGCGTGCCCCGAGGCGACGAATACCCAACTCCTTTCCGGCTGTCATGATGGCCGCATGGATTTCTTCGGAATACTCGCGCGGTCCCTGCAGTTCGTATCCGATCTCGCCGGCCATTCCCTGGCGCAGCGCGAGGACCTCGCGGCCTTCGATGCAAATCTTGCCGAAGCGCATGAAGCCGATGTCACGCAGGCTGGTCCCCGCGGCCTTCTCGACGACCTGAATCGAATTCGGACCGGAGACCTGAAAGTTGAACCAGTCGTCGGGTTCCGACGATGCGTTGTAGCTGCCGTGTCGCAGCTTGTAGTCAGCCCAGAATCCACCTCGCCCAAACAGCATGAACTCCTCTTCGTCAAGACGGCTGAGTATGCCTTCGTGGATCACTTTGCCCGCGTCGTTGCAATGGATCACATGCTTGGCCTGGCCGATGTCGAACCCGGCGAAGCTGTTGACAGCAATGTCGGAAAACAGCTTGAGGGCGTCCGGTCCGCGAAATCGGCGCTCCCAAAGAAAGGACCAGTCGCCGATGTAGCAAGTCTCCTTCCACGACATACTCTCATCGAACCAGTCCGTGTATTCCGGCTTGCCGAACCGAACATTGAAGTAACCTTCGGGCGCTCGCCTCATGCTTGCGGGTGTGATGGTCATTGTCGGTTCCTTGCTATCGAGGAAAGAGGCCTGGCCCCGTTGACGAAAAAGCAGATTCCTCGGCCTGCGGCCTCGGAATGACAGCTCATTGTGAAACAGACCCTAGGTGCGGGAGACCGTGCAGGGTATGCCGCGCAGCGTGATGCCGCCGGTGGACGGGTCGTAGTCCGGCCCGCTGGGCGTGAGCATGTTGATGTTGCTTTGGCTCCAGCCGTATCCTGATGCGGCCTGCTCCGGAAACCACCATCCGAACGCGGCCACGACCACGCGCGGATCGAGACTGCGGTTCAGCGAGAGCCTCTGCTTGATCTTGCCTTCCCTGGTGACGATGTACGCCCACCCGCCTTCCTCGAGCCCGTATTTTTTCGCGGTGTCCGGATGCAGCTCCATCACCGGGTCCGGTCGGATGGTCCGCACCGACGCGACGCCCTTGAACCCGCTCAGCATGTACGCCTCTTCCTTGGCGTTGGTGAGCAGCAGCGGAAATTCCGCGGGCATTTCCACCTTGCGGCCCAGTTCGTCCCAGTTCGGCATCGGCGCATAGCCGATCTTCTCGAGGCGTGCGGAGAAGATTTCGATCTTGCGCGACGGAGTGTCGTACTCGTGCCGGCGGTATTCCTTGGTCGCCCGCAGCGTCCTTTTTTCCTTGAACTGCTCGTAGCTCATGCCGCTGGGTTCGAGCATCATGTCCAGCGCCTCGTGATCGTCGGCCCAGAAATCCTCCGCGAGGCCGAGCCGCTTGGCGAGCTCGTTGATGATCCTGGTGTCCGGCCAGCATTCGCCGGGCGCGTCGACCAGCTTGGGATGCGCGCGGATTTCCTCGTACCATCCCGGCCAGTAGCCCAGCTCCTCGTGCTCCATGCTCCAGGCCGCCGGCAGCACGATATCCGCGAGCGCGGCCGTGGGCGTCATGAAAAGCTCCGAGATCACGATGAAGTCCAGCTTCATCAGGGCCCGATAGGTTTCCTTCGAATTGGGCCAGCTCACCAGCGGATTGGAGAGGATGAACATCGCCGCCTTGATGGGGCACGGATCCTCCTCGAGGATCGCCCGCGTCAGGACGTGCGGAGGTATGAAGGCCGATCGCTGCGCGAACTTGAACTTCTTGCCGAGGATCCTTTCGGTCTTCCTGGGGTACTTGCTCATCAGGAAGAAGCTGCCCGGCCGGGTATAGAGCGGAGCGGTCAGGACCACGTCGCCGCCGGGCACGTTCACGTTGCCGCAGATCGCGCGCATGATGGCGATGACGCGCGTGGTCTGAAAGCTGTTGACCAGTTGATCGACGGCGTTGCCGGTCTGCATCGCCGCGGGCTTGCTCGCGGCGTAGGTTCTGGCGAATTCCTCGATCTGGCCGCGCGGCACCCAGGTCAGCTTCTCGACCTCCTCCAGCGAGAAGGTGGAGAAGTGCTCTCTCAGCCCGTCGAACCCGACGGTCCACTGCTCGACGATGTCCTTGTCGTACAGTTCTTCCTCGAGGATGACTTTCAGCACCCCCGCGGCGAGAGCGCCGTCGCTGCCCGGCCTCGGCCTGATCCACAGGTCGGCGAGCCGGGCCGTGTCGGTTTTCTGGGGATCGATGACGATGAGCTTGCCGCCGGCCTCGAGGATCTTCTCGGAGCCGGGCCGTGTCGGTTTTCTGGGGATCGATGACGATGAGCTTGCCGCCGGCCTCGAGGATCTTCTCGAGCGACTCCCGTCTGAACCCGCCGGTGGTCTGGTTCATGTTGCTGCCCCACAGCACGACCAGGGACGGCGCATGGTCGTCGTCGCACACCACCGGCGAGCCGTAGGTGAACGCGCCGGCCATCGCCTTCGGCAACCCGCAGGACCAGCCCGGCGTCACCACGCTCGGGGTTCCGAATGCGCTCGCCAGCCTTTGCGCGAAGGCGAATTCCATGCCCTTCGGCTCTCCCAGCCCGAAAGCCACGGATTCGGCGCCGAAGCTGCGCTTCAATTCGCTCAGCTTGTTCGCGACGGTGTCCAGCGCCTCGTCCCAGGAGATGCGCTGCCACTTGCCTTCTCCCCGGGCCCCTACCCTCTTCTGGGGATAGAGCAGGCGATCCTTGTGACCCAGGACTTCCGGGATCGTGAAGCGGCCCTTGTTCAGCGCGCACTGCTCGGCGTACAGGCCGCTCTCCATGTCCGGTTCCAGATCGACCAGCTTGCCGTCCTCGACGATGGCCTTCATGCTGCAATGACCGGCGCACAGGTGGCAGAAAGTGAAGGTCTCGGTGCTGGTCTTCGTGCCCGCGGAGGACAACGTTCTGGTGTGCCTCGCGCGCCTCGCCCCCTCGTCGGGATGGATGAAGGCTTCCATCATCGAATTGAAGCCGGATTCGCCGGCCGTGAGCTTCTCCATGGTGACGACGTCCTTGCCGTCGGCATCCACGGCCAGCACCAGGCAGGAGCTGACCAGCTTGCCGTCCATCGAGACGGTGCAGGCGCCGCATTCCCCGATGCTGCACCCCTCCTTGGTCTTGGACAGCCTGAAATTCTCGACCAGCGCATCCAGGAGCGTGCGCCACGGCTCCACGCTCAATGCGCGGACTTCGCCGTTGACCTTGAGTCGAATGTCGATCCTGGATGCGGCGTTCATTGCGGCGCCTCCCTTCATGCCCGGGTGCGCGCAACCAGGCGTTCCAGCCCCTTGCTGACCAGCATGCGCACGAGCTTCCTTCGGTATCCGGCATAGCCCCGGAAATCGTCGATGGGGAACGATTCCTCGGCCGCCACCCGCCCCACCTCTTCCAGCAATTCGCGCTCGACCCGTTCCCCGTCGAGCCGCTGCCCGCGGATGCTCTGCTCGGCCTTTTTCGCCCGATAGGGAGTCGGCCCCACCGCGCCCAGCGCGATCCTCACGTCGCTGCACACGTCGCCGTCGGCGACGATGAGCACCGCCGCGCTGGCGATGGCGACGTCCATCCTGCGCAGGCTGTGCTTGAGGTAGATGCATTGGGCGCCCGCCGGCGGTTCGGGCACCTGCACCTCGGTGAGCAGCTCGTCGCGCGCGAGCGAGGTCTTCCCCGGAGCGACGAAGAACTCCTCCAGCGGAATCACGCGCTCTCCCCCGCGGCCCGTGCACTTGACCGATGCGCCGAGGGTCAGCAGCGAGGGGCCGAATTCCGCGGATGGCGATGCATTGCCCAGATTGCCGCCGAGGGTTCCGACGTTGCGGATCTGCGTCGTTCCCAGGACGCCCGCCGCCTGCTTCAGGGAGGGGTAATCCTGGTCGATCGCGGACGAGGCCTCGATGGCCTGGATGGTGGTCAACGCGCCGATGCGCAGGCCGTCGCGCCCTACGCGCCGGATCTGCCCGAGATTCGGGATCCTTTTGATGTTGATGAGCCGGCGGGGAATCGCCCTCCTGTGCTTCATCTTCACGAACAGGTCGGTCCCGCCCGCGAATACGCGGGCGTCTTCGCCGAACCTGTCGAGCAGGGCGCAGGTCTCCTCCACCGTGTCGGTCGAGAACAATTCGAACTCGGGCAATCCCAATAGCACCGCCTGGCTCCTCCGGTCAGCGACGCAGCGCCTAGGCGGCGCGCTCCCGCAACAAACGCTTGTCGATCTTGCCCTGCCCCGTCTTGGGCAGCTCGTCCATGAATTCGATGATCCTCGGAATCTTGTGCGGCGCCAATCTTTCCCTGCAAAAGCGGTTCAGCTCCATCTGCGCGTCCGCCGACGCCCGCGCGCCTTCCGCCAGCACCACGAACGCCTTGATCTTGGCCAGCCCGTCCTGGTCCCGTATGCCGAGCGCCGCGCACTCCTTCACGCTGGAACACTCCTGGAGACTGCGCTCGATCTCCAGCGGCGACACCCAGACCCCGCTCACCTTGACCATGTCGTCGGCGCGCCCCGCGTACCAGAAGTAGTCGTTCTCGTCCTGGACGAAGATGTCGCCGGTGTTCACCCAATCGTCGCCCAGGAACGTCGCCTTGGACTTTTCGTGCTCGTTGACGTAGCACAGGCCGGCGGCGTCGCTGCGCACCAGCAGGGTGGCCGGCTGCCCTCGCGGGACCTCCACGCCGCTTTCGTCCACCAGCTTGATCTCCGAAAGCGGCGTG
>JGI1357J11328_10003913_pt1 | contig 10077 bp, 10 predicted proteins | sample Subgrocontami54m_FD_11328 | JGI IMG/M metagenome (IMG submission 11328)
CGCTGCGTGATCCCACCGCCCACGCCGTGATGATCGCGCTGACGCAGGCGGCCGGCGATTCGGAAACCGGCCGGTTGAAAGGGGCCCGTCTTTACTCGACGGAGATGCCGTGCCGGATGTGTCTGGCCGCGGCGCAGTTGGCCGGCGTGGAGCAGATCTTTTATGGGGTTCTCCGGAAGAAGGCGGCGGTTTCGCGGATCCCGCTCGTCAGCGGCGTCCTCAAGGACGAATGCGGTCGCTTGGGAATATGAATATCCTATGGGTTTTGGAGAGGTGGCAGAGCGGCCGAATGCAGCGCACTGCTAATGCGCTGACCTGCTTAAAGCGGGTCCCTGGGTTCAAATCCCAGCCTCTCCGTACTTTAAAACAATGAGCTATCTCGTACTCGCGCGCAAATACAGACCGCAGACCTTCACCGAGATCCTCGGTCAGGATCCGATCGTCACGACCCTGACCAACGCGATCACGCAAAAACGGATCGGCCAGGCCTATCTGTTCGCGGGGCCGCGCGGCACCGGCAAGACCTCCACGGCCCGCATCTTCGCCAAGGCGCTCAACTGCAAACAGGGCCCCACCGTGAAGCCCTGCCTGAAATGCGACGCGTGCCAGGAAATCACCGAGGGGCGGTCGCTCGACGTGCTGGAGATCGACGGCGCGTCCAACCGGGGCATCGATCAGATCCGAACCCTCCGCGAGCTGGCCAAGTTCAGCCCGTCCTCGGGCCAGTTCAAAATCTACATCATCGACGAGGTCCACCAGATCACGTCGGAAGGATTCAACGCGCTCCTCAAAACGCTGGAGGAGCCGCCCCCGCACGTCGTTTTCATCATGGCGACCACCGCGGCCTACAAGGTACCGGCCACGATCGTCTCCCGCTGCCAGCGATTTGAGTTCAAGCGCCTGCCGCTGAAAGTGATCTCCGAAAAGCTCAAGTCAGTGGCGGGCGTGGAAAAACTCAAGATCACGGAAGAGGCGGTACTGGGCATCGCGAAAGCGGCGGCCGGCTCGCTCCGGGACGCCGAGTCGGTGCTGGACCAGGTCGCCGCGTTCAGCGGCGGGAAGATCGAAGCGGCGGATGTGCAGACGCTGCTGGGTACGCTGGATGAAGAACAGTTCGCGCAGGCGATGGCGGCGCTCAAAGCCGGGAATTCGGTGGATCTGCTTCGGCTTGTCGCGCAGACGTCGGATGCCGGCATCGATCTCGCGCAGTGGGCCGTCGGTCTGCTTTCGTTCGTGCGCAATCTTTTGGTGGCCCGCATCGGCGGCGGCTCGCTGGGTTTCGAGGAAATGGAACCGGAGTCGATGAAGCGCTTGTCCGAGCTGGCGAAGACCTTTTCGGTGGAAGAGCTGGCGATGATTGCGCAGGCCCTCACCGCGGCCATTGAAACGATGCGCCGCGTAGGGGATCCGCGTATTCCTTTAGAGATGGCGCTGGTCCGGCTCAGCAGCGCGGGCGCGTTTGTTTCCGTGGCAGAGCTGGTGGACCGGCTGGAAAAGCTGGACCGGCGTGGGCCTCCGGCTTCCGCGCCGCCGGCTGCTGTGCCGCCGGTTTCCAAACCGGCCGCCGCGGCTCCGTCCCGTCCTCCTCCTTCGTCTCCCGCGGCGGCACCGGCTTCTCCGGCTCCGGCGGACCCTTCGGTCGAAAAAGTTCTTTCGGTTTGGCCGGTCTTTCTGGAGCGGATCCATATCCAGAAGGCGGCCGCTTCCGCTTACCTGAGCGAAGGCACGCCGGTGGTTCTGAAGGCGGGAGACCCTCCTCAGTTGGTGATCGGTTTCCGGAAAGGGCAGGAGTTCCACTGCAAATCCCTGGATCAGATCCAAACTCGTTCCTTGATCGAACAATGCCTGGCAGAACTTTTAAGCCATCCGGTCCGCTGCCTGTTTGAGATTGTCGATTCGTTACCGGAGCGCGCCCCGGCCAGCCCTGCGCCTGCCTCTTCTTCAACGCCGGCCGCGGGGGCCGACCGCACTCTGTTGAACTCGGTGCTGGAGCTGTTCGAAGGCCGCGTGATGCCGGGAGAGGGTTGAATCCGGCATGGCTCGTTGGACCGCTTCCATGGACGCGCTTCTCGAAGCGCTCAAGAAGCTGCCCGGAGTCGGGCCCCGGACCGCGGAACGGTACGCGTTTTACCTCCTGAGCCAGCCGGAGGCCGTTTCCCAGCAGCTCAGCGACGCCATTTTGAAAGTGAAGCAGACCATCGGTTTCTGCAGTGTCTGTTTCAACCTGGCCGACGGGGAACTCTGCTCCATCTGCCAGGACCCGGCGCGGGACCGGTCGGTGCTGTGCGTGGTGGAGGACCACCGCTCCATCCGCGCGCTGGAGCGAAGCGGCGGATACAAAGGCGTGTATCATGTGCTGCTGGGAGCGCTCTCGCCGCTTGACGGGATCGGGCCGCGGGACCTCCGAGTCCCGGAGCTGAAGAATCGTTTGAAAGCCGGCGGGGTGCGGGAAGTCATCTTGGCCACCGATTCGGACCTGGAAGGGGAGGCGACCGCGCTGTACCTGACCAAAGAGATCAAAGCCGTGAGCGCAGACACCGCGCCGCCGCAGGTTACCCGCCTGGCTTTTGGGATTCCCATGGGTTCCAGCATCGAATACGCCGACCAGGTCACGCTCTCCCGCTCGCTCGAAGGGCGCCGCAAGCTGTGAGCACCGATCCCCGCGGGTTCATGGATCCCGCGCTTCGCCAGGACATCCGCTTCCTGACTTCACTGCTGGGCCAGATTATTCAGGAGCAGGAAGGGCAGGCGTTCTTCAAGACTATCGAGCGGATCCGCACGCTCGCCAAATCGACCCGCGCCAACCAGGTCGGAGACGTGGACGAGCTGCGCCGCCTCATCGACAAACTCCCGTATCCCAAAGCCGGCAAGGTCGCACGGGCTTTTACCATTTATTTCCAGGTGGTCAACCTGGCTGAAGAAGCCCAGCGGATTCGCCGGATCCTCTGGTATGAGAGCCAGCCCGGTCAGCATCTGGAGATGTCGCTGGCCTGGACCGCGCACCGGCTCAAGACCGCGCAGGTTTCCCCGCACCGGCTCAAGAAGCTCCTGAAAGGAGCATTGGTGATGCCGGTGCTGACCGCGCACCCGACGGAAGTCCGCCGCCGCACCACGATGGACCATCTGGCCGACATCGCGGCCGCGCTGGAGTCGTGGCACAACCCGCTGGCCACGCCGTATCAGCGCTCCCAGCAGGAGCGCTCCATCCGGGAATCGCTCGAGATCCTCTGGGCCACCAACGAAACCCGGCAGAGAAAACTGACTGTGGCCGACGAGGTGTCTCAGACCCTCTTCTTCGTCGAGCGGACCATTATCGATCTCATCCCGCAGATTTACGACCGTCTGCAGGATCTGGCGCCGGCGCTCCCATCATCCGAGAAAAACGCGATCCCCACGTTCCTCCGGTTCGGTTCCTGGGTGGGGGCCGACCGCGACGGCAACCCTCTGGTTGATCCCAACGTCACCTGGGAGACCGCGCAGGCCCACCGGGCGCTCATCCTGCGCTTCTATCAGCGCCGGCTGGAGGACCTGATCCGGCGGTTCAGCCACGCCGAGAACGTCCAGCCGTCTACGCCGACCCTTCGCGCGTCGCTCGCGGAGGACCGCCGCCAACTGCCGGACGCGGCCCGCCAGCTCAAGCGCTATGAGGCCTCGGAGGTGTACCGCAAGAAGCTCTCGTTCATCCACACGCGCGTCTTGAGGACGGCCGCGGGAGAAACCGGCGGCTACGCGTCGGCTGACGCGCTGGTGCAGGACCTCCATCTGACCGAGCAGAGTCTTCGGGTGCGCGGCAGCCGCTACGCGGCGGCGGACATCCAGCAGTTCATCCGGCAGGTGGAGACGTTCGGGTTCCATCTCGCCCAGCTCGAGTTCCGGGAACACCGGGACCGGATCATTCAGACCGTCGGCGAGCTGCTGCCCAAGATCCTCAAGCGGTCGCTGAACTACCGCACCCTGCCGGAAAGCAAACGCCAGCTCCTTCTGCGTTCGCGCGAAGTGCTGGAGCACCGGGAGCCGGAAGGGCTCGACCATCGGCGCCTTTCTCCGGTGGCGCTCGACGTCCTGCGCCAGTTCCAGACCATGAAGCGGATCCAGGATGAGCTGGATCCGAAGCTGGCGAAGACTTACCTCGTCAGCATGACGCAGGCCCCCAGCGATTTCCTTTCGGTGCTCGCACTCGGCGCGTGGACCGGCCTTAAAGCATCATTCGACGTCGTTCCTCTTTTTGAAACCATCCCCGACCTGACCCGCTGCCGGGACGTGATGGCATTCCTCTGGAAAGAGCCGCTGTACCGCCGCTACCTGGCGGCTCGGGATTTCCATCAAGAGGTGATGCTCGGCTATTCCGACGCCAACAAGGACGGCGGATACCTGGCCGCCAACTGGGCCCTCTACCGGGCGCAGGGCCGGCTGGTTGACGCGGCCCAAAAGGCCGGCGTCAAGCTGGTGCTCTTCCACGGCAAGGGCGGTACCATCGACCGGGGCGGCGGGTTGAGCCACCGGGCGATCCTTGCTCAGCCGTTCGCCGCGCCCGGCGGCCGCATCAAGATCACCGAGCAGGGCGAGGTGGTGGCGGCCAAATACAGCCATCCGGTCATCGCCCGCCGCAACATCGAACAGCTCTTGAGCGCGGTCCTGCTCGCCAATCTCGCTCCGCCGGTGTCCAAAGTCAGGGACAGCCAGCTCCGGCGCTGGGAAGCGATGGTCGAAGAGTTGGCCGACGCTTCCGAGAACGCCTACCGCTCATTTGTTTTCGAGAACCCCGATTTCGTCCCCTATTACGCTCAAGCCACTCCGATCCTGACCCTTCTGGAGCAGCCGGTGGCCGGCACGCGCCCCGGCGCCCGTCCCGGAACGGAATCCGGTTCCAAAGACACCTTTCCGCTCGGCAGTTTGAGGGCGATCCCGTGGGTTTTCAGCTGGATCCAGTCGCGCCACATGCTTTCTTCCTGGTACGGCATCGGCTCGGCGATCGAGAGTTTCCGGCTCCGGCACGGCGCGGCCGGCTTGAAAGAGCTGTCGGTGATGGCGCATCACTGGCCCTTTGCCCGCGTCCTGTGGGAAAACGCCCAGGCCTCGCTGGCCAAGACTGATCTCAAGATCGCCTCCGCGTACGCCGGGCTCGTTCAGCCGGTTGCTCTGCGCAAGCGGGTTTTCGACGAGATCCAGGCGGAATACAACAAATCGGTGCAAGGAGTTCTGGGGATCACCGGCTGCCAGGCCCTCCTCGAAACCCAGCCGGTCCTTCGCAACTCCATTGTCCTGCGCAATCCGTACGTTGATCCCCTCCATGTCCTGCAGGTCCGCTGCTTGAAGGAAATCCACGACGGGGCGGGGAATCGCCAGAAATGGCTCGATCTCCTGCGGCTGACCGTTCACGGGGTGGCCTACGGCATGAAATCCACCGGCTGAGCCCTTTTTGTGGTATATTTTAAGAGGGGGTAAGTAAAACTAAGAGTCAGATATGAATGAGCGACGCGGCACCATACGTGTTCCGGTCGGGATTGAGGGAACCTTCCAGCTTTTGGGAGATCTCTCGGGACCCCGGCTCGGGATGACCGAAGACATCAGTCTCGGCGGCATGCGCCTTTCTTCCGGGAGCCGGCTTCCTCCCGGCGAGAAGGTCGCCGTGAGTCTCAATCTGCCCCGCGAAGGGCAGGTGACCATCACCGGCGTCGTGGTCTGGTCCCGCGAGGCGCAGGAATCCGGCCAGGAGAACTTTGAGTCCGGCCTGCGCTGGCTGTTTGTCGACGCGCACGCCCAAGCCCGCCTCAACGCCTTCATCACCGATTACACCCGTTCCCGCGCCGTCTCCGTCTCTTCGTCCGGAATGTTCGTGGCTTCGCCGGTCAACTGGATCCGCGCGGCGATCCTCAGCACGCTCTTTTTCGCGGTCGGCCTCGTTATCGCGTACCTGTGGTTCAACCAGGCCCGCCTCCAGATCGAAGCCGACTCCCTGCGCACGGCCAATCAAGTCTACGAGAACCTGATCCGTTCCTACGCTCCGCGAAACATCTAAACGCCGAGTAGTTTTCCTCGTTGTTCCAGTAATCCCTATCGTTTACAGACCGTCACTATTTGGTTACACTGTCTTCTATCATTCCCCGGTAGCTCAGTTGGTAGAGCGGGTGACTGTACACGGGGCATGTGGTTTGAAAAATGGCGATTAAAAAGCGAACGTATAGTGATCGCAAAGCATACATCGTTAATGCTGTCCGAAAGCGGCGGAAAAAGATTCGAGTAATGGCCGTCGCTTACAAGGGCGGTAAATGTGAGCGGTGCGGATACGATCGCGTGGTTGAGGTGCTGGAGTTTCATCACAGGGATCCGTCCCAAAAGGACTTCGGCATATCGGAAAGGGGTTACACGCGTAGTTGGGAGCGAGTTCGTTCTGAACTCGACAAGTGTGTGCTCCTGTGTGCCAATTGCCATAGAGAGCTGCATGTCCAATTAGCAGCCTCGACTGGAAACGGTCGAGTGATACAGCGAGTAAATTCAGGGAACCCCGTTAGTGGGTTAGTGGCGGGCAATCCTGAGCCAAGCCCTGTCATTGAGGACAGGGAAGGTGCAGAGACTAGACACTCGCCACCTAAAGCCGCGGTATCTGAAGCGGCGATGGTGAAGGGATAGTCCTACCCCCTCGGTAACGAGGGAAGGTCGTAATCACCATGTCCCAGGTTCGAGCCCTGGCCGGGGAGCCATCTTAAATACGGGATCGCAAATAGTGCTGTGGGTCTCTGTCCCTATTGAGGTTAGGACGGAGAAGGCCGGCAGCAAAAAGGTCTACGTGAGCGCCCGAAAGGTCCGGTGGGCGCTGGGAGATCCGTATGAGGCGGAGAGCCAACAGCTCTCCGCCTCTTTTTCTGAGAAGCTGTGGGGGCATAGCGGGTGCGGCGCGTCAACTCTTTGAAGGCCCGATTAGAGCGAATCGAGCGGGAAGTGCACCCCTCTTCTCATCCAGTAACTCTCGTTGACGTTTTGAGAATGGCGATGGAATGGCGACGAGCGCATCCACAAGAAGCGGAGCAACAGGAAATTAGAATGGCGACCAAATCACAAGAGGAGAACCGGAGGGCCACAGAGGAGGTGATTCGGTTCCTCCAGCGCCCGCCCTCTCAGAGGACTATGGAACATTACCTGGACCAGTTTGAACCAAGATGAACCGGTTGTCTCCAGACAGTGTTCCGAATGGGCCACTTACCACTCGCCAGCAGATGGCCATTGTCGAAATTCTCTCAAGCCGGAGCTTGGAGGAGGCGCGGAAGCGGGTCAAAGCTGCCAAGGGGACATTCTATGGTTGGTTGAAGGACCCGAACTTCCAGGAGGAGCTTTCTCGCCAAAAACAGGCCCTAGTTCGTCAGGTGGTCAATCGTTTGAGGTTCGGCATCGGGCAGGCAACCGAAAAGTTACTGGCGCTCTTAGAGAATGAACGGCCGAGTGTCCAGTTGCGATCTGCGCAGACAATCTTGGACTACGGTTTCAGGGCTGTTGAGTTTGAGGATATCGAAGGCCGGCTTTCCGCAATCGAAGTCAAACTTCGCTAAAACAACGCACTGCGACGGATACATTCCGCATCTTTTTATCCAGGCTATGGCTTGATCCCGCACCAGACGTTTACGATGGTTCGGATCCACTCTAGCGCATAGATCACGGCGATAAGGACGATGATCCGCCCGGCTAGCTTGGTCGCACAGCGAATCCTTAGCATCCCAAAACTCTCCTAAAGGCCGAAACTCAAGATATTGATTATTCCCTTTGTGTTATCGTTTAAGTTGTCGGGTAAAAGGTTACCATCCAAAACTGGCCCGCCAGCAGCGCGGAGAAATAGAATGAGCGCTACCACAATAGCCCCATAGATGAGGGCTGCTGTCATCGCTCGGTTTTGCGCGGGACGCTGAACACGGGGGAAATTGGAGAGAACAAACTGTCGCCATGGGGTAGCTTCGGCGTTGCGGCCAGCTAATAGGACTACAAAACGCAGAACTATCCATGCAATCAGATAAGCTTTTACACCGATCACCAAAGCAAGAAAAGCCCAGATCATTATCAGCCCTCCGATCTAAAGCATCCCCAATTCTACACCTTGCTATAGTCGGGTGTCCATCAGAGCTGCGCTCTGCCAAAATGCAGGCGACATGGCTGAAAAAGCTCGTCGTCTTTTTGCAAAGCGTCTCAAGCAGTTCCGCGAACGACGCGGCCTTACGCAGCAGGAACTGGCGGAGCGGGCTGGTTTGGACTACAAGCATCTTCAAACCCTCGAAGGAAAAAATCCACCCAATATAACGGTAGACTCGGTGGAAAAGCTTGCCAAAGCATTGAGCGTTTCCATCCCCGACCTGTTCCGTCCCTAACGCAGACCTCGACGTAGTGCGCACATCCAATTTGTGAAATATTTTCTATCAAATAGAGCTTGACGAATGGCTATAACATAGACTCTAATAGATGATTAGTAACGTGAACTAGGACTATAGGAGGTACTTGTGTATCAGAAGCTTAGAAAACACGCCAGGAGCGTTTCGGAATCTCCATCGGTTGCGGTGGGAAGCGGAGGCGCTGTGTACCTCAGCGCGTTCGCGATGAGGCAGTTTTTCAAAGGGGTTAAACAGGTGCATCTCCTGTACGACCCTGAGGCACGGAAGCTGGCCGTTCAGGTAGCAAAGGACGCCGACCCCGATGCATTTCGTCTAAATTTCTCAAATAAGACGGCCAGCACAGGTGTTGTCGCAGCTAGATCGGTAGTGAAACAGCTCGGATTGGATTACACGAAGGAGACTTTGGTTTACCCTGCTGAATGGAATGACCGGCTCAAAGCGCTCGAAGTAGACCTCAGGTCTGTTCCCCAGAAACGACGCAGGTAAGAAATAAGAAGGAGCTAATTGATGGATGCCGAAACGCCAAATAGTCGAATTGTAGTCATAGAACCGGATGTGTGTGAGCTGGTCATACGACCTCGCAAGGGAAGATTAATAGCTGTTACCGTCTTTTCGAGGGCCGGGAAAAAGCAAGCCCAGCGCCACATGAAGCTGACAGAGGAAGGGAAAATCTGCTTGGTGTAATGCTCGGTTAATTCTGGCCCCGAAGTAAGCCGCCCCCCTGCTGTATCGGGGGCGAGTGAAGCTAGGGTGAGACGGCGATGAGCTGTCCCACCCTTTTTCTTTTTTATACGGGTCCATAACAAGGGAGGGATGGCATGTCGAGGCGTCGGATGATCTGGAGGGAGTCCCTAAGCGACTCGGACCTTGGCCGCTCTACGGATTCCGAGCGGCTCCTGTGGGATGCCCTTATAGTTTTGGCTGACGATGATGGTCGCGGAATCGCTGATCCGGACTTCCTTCGGGCTGAAATCTGGCGATACCATCCAAGACGAACAGGGCGATGGGTTGAGAAAACCCTCCGTAGTCTCGCTCGGAAGATGCCGAATCTGCGCCTCTATGAGGTAAAGGGCCGCTCCTATTATATGTTCGATAAATGGACGGACTATCAGAAGATTCGTAAAGACCTACATCAGCAATCCAAGATTCCATCTCCCCCGTTACGTACCAGTACCGAGGCCGTAACGATTCCGCCACAAGACCGTAACGCGCCTGATCCGCAGGGTAGGTTAAGTCAGTCTCAGGAAAGTTCAGAAAAAGGTCAGACGAAGGAAGGCGGAGTTGTTGAAAACCAAGACCGACTCGCAGGGCGACTCTTTTCAATCTCGCAAAACATAAGACACCTACCCCCTGAGGACCACCGGGCGCTGATTACGCAGTACCTCACCGGATTCGTTGGGGTTGGGGAGCGTCCAGGCGAGGAGTGCCTTATCAGCGAGTGGGATCACCTAACCAAGAAAATAGCGTCAGGCAAGGATGTGAAGAATTGGCCGGCCTACTCGAAAGCGGCTGTTCAGAAATACCACAAAGAGCGCGTTCCATTTATCCCCAGAGGGGGGTAAAAGTCGGCAATGGGATGCTGACTCCGCAGCCGATTCATAGGCCTAGATTGGATGAGCTTGACGATCAGATTGCCGAGCTAGTGGCGGAGGCCCTATTCGAGCGGATGATGAAACAGCGGCTTGCAAACAGAAGCAAACAGAGT
>JGI1357J11328_10003917_pt1 | contig 10072 bp, 13 predicted proteins | sample Subgrocontami54m_FD_11328 | JGI IMG/M metagenome (IMG submission 11328)
CGGCAGGCGTAACAATGTCGAGCGTTCCCGAGGTACCGCCCCGCTCAACGTCGTAGCGCGGTGTGTAGTAGATACCGACGAGAGAGAGGCGAGCACCGACACTGGTGTTCTCGAAGATTTGGTTCGTTTCATCAATGGTGAGCTCGATCAACGCCTCCATGGCATCTGTGTCTCCATCCAAGGTCTCGAGTGCTTGCGGTGTATAGGCAACAATAACGTCGATCGTGGCAACTGTTTCTGCCGGACTGATTACTGGGACCGTGATGGTGACGCGAGGCGGCTGTGCACGCTTCACGGGTGTCGCGTGTGTATCCGGTGGTAGCAGTCTGGTATCGATAAATTCGATCACATGCGCCCCGCCGCCGCGGCTGCGGATCTGGTACACCCCTTTATCAGTGTGAATATTACCAACCGTACTTCCGCCCTTGGTGACAAAGGTGGCAGTCTCGGTAGGCTTAGTCGAGACCGATCCGCGGATGATCTGCTTGCCACCACGGGTCTCCCGCTTGGCAATGTTTAAAGTAAGCTGCTCATTGTCAAAAAAATTTAAGGCGACTTGATTCTCGGCAAAGAGCGAGGGATTGATCTCGACCGCGCGGCGCTTTTTCGCGGCCGCATTAAATTTACTTGGATTGTTTACTTTTGCTTTGAGCGATGCGCCCAGGGTATCCGAAAAGAGCGCTCGCGTGACCGCCTGGAGCGCTTGAGGATTCAGCAGCGCGCGTGGTCCGCTGGTACTGGCTGTTGCTGTAATCATGATCTGCCCCGGCGGGATTACCGGAGGAGGGTTTGCTGCAGGAGGGTTTGCTGGCGGCGTTGGTTGAGGTGTTGGCGCTGCCACTGCAGGTAGCTCGTGCGGCGCACCCCGCCGCACAATGGTGCCGTCGTCACCGACCGCGTAGCAAAGTCCGCCGACAAAGCAGGTAACATCGCGCAGAATGACGCTCGTGGCTGATGATTCGCGCTCCCAGAGCTGCCCTCCATTCGTGGTGCGGTAAGCCTCACCGCTTGCTCCTACCAGAAAGCCGTTCTCTGCACTTATAAAATCCACACCGCGATAGGTGACCGAGACACCCGTGGTCTGGGTAGTGAGCCCGAGACCAGCGTTCTCACTAAAGCGCAGCGAGTCGCCAACAACCCAGAGGCGGTGGCCGAGACTGCTTGCGGTCCAGAGTAAATTGCCGTTCGGGACCGTGAGCGGCAGCCAGGTCAGTCCTCCGTTAATAGTTTTGAGCAAGGTACCGCCACTGCCCATAATCCAGCCAGTACTGGCATTGGCAAAATGGACACCGTGCAAGTTATTCGTCCTCCCACTCGCGATACTTGTCCAAGTGCTGCCGCCATTGGTGGTGCGGTAAATCACCCCCGCGTTGCCGACCGCCACCGCACTATTGGCATCACGCATCCAAACGTCCCAGAACCAGGGTCGGTTGGCCGCCGTACCCGCCGTCTGCACGCTCCATGATCGGCCACCGGTGGTCGTTTTCAAAATGGTACCATTGTCGCCCACTACGAGACAGAGCGAGGCATTGGTGCAGTGGACGCTGCGCAGTGGCTCGATGGTTGGTACAAACACCCGACTCCAATGGGCGCCGGCATCGACCGTCTGCAGAAAAACAGCGCTGCCACCAATAAATGGCGCTCCTCCTACGGCAAAACAGGTGCGTTCCGTGGGGCAATGGATTTGATTCAGATCATTCGTCACTCCCGATGTTTGCCGAGTCCACTCTTCCGCTTGAGCTGAAGCAGGAAGCAAAACTGCGAATAAAACAAAGCAACCCAAAAGTATGGTTTTTTTCATAATGCCCCTATTGTACTCCTCGATCAGACAGAAACCGAAGCGCTTATCCACAGGGACAACACCGACATCCAATCTCGGTTAAAGTCGTAAATCATAGCTTCTTAGTTGCCTGCAAACCTGCAACCCCCCTATTATAATACTCGATTGCTTGCGGCGACACATCTCCGTTTACCTCGCGTTCATAACTTGCTTCTATCACTAGAATGGCAAAAACCGCCTGCACATAAGTAGGAAGGGTTTCTTGCTCGGTTACTTCAAGTGGATATCTCGCATTGTATGTAGTGGTTGTTTCCTGTATAAGCTCATCTGTGTTATCGGTTCGTTTGGGATCGAAAAATAACCATGCGATAAGCACTGCAAGTTCCTGAATGCGTGGATATACATTTGCCACGGCCGGCGAGAAATCAATGATGTGCAACGATCCATCCCTATCGTCCTTAATAACGTTATTAACATTGATATCACCGTGAATGAATTGCTTAGGTAATGCGTCATGATTAAGCGTTTTAAATTTTTCTAACACAGGCAACACCAGCTCATGATCCAGCACGCTCAAAGACTGCTTTTTAAGGGTATACTCTTTATCGAGATGTTGAATACACCAGCAATCATAGACGTGCGGAAATGATAGCTGCACTTCGTGTACTTTTGCTGCTTCCCCTACCAGAAACTTTCTTTCTTCAGCGCTAGGGATTTGTCCTGAGGCAAGGTAGGTTTCGCCCTGGATAAATTCAGTGACACACAAACGCACCAGCTTGTCATCCTGAATGTAGCTGTGCAAATGCTTCCCGGCTGCTGAAATATAGAGCTTTGGTGTGCCTTTTACGCCAGCATGTAGGACAGCGTCGTTGATGACTCCGTATCTTTCGCACTCTTCATCGCTGCGCGTTTGAGCAAAGACCTTAACCAAATGACCACCGGTTGATGACACCAGATGGATATTCAGGTCTTCATACCCTGTCGTAATCACGGTATGACTTATGTAGTTTCCAAGAGCAAATGCTTCGCACACCTCATTGCATAAATCAATAAGCTCCAGTTGCTCATGGACTCGGCCAAGATATGATTGTTCAGAGATGTCTATCATTGAAGTGCTCCCGGAATTGGCTTCAGCTCGACTTCTTCTTTCATTAAATCAAACTTCACAGTAAATAGATTAAAGAAACCTTTTTGCCCCACAAGTCCGTACTGCATAACACGGCCAGCAACATTGGGCATAAATCCTGCTTCTATCTGGTGTGACCAGCCTCCTACTTCAATAGTAACTTGGTGGAGATAGTAGATTGAAGATTTTCCTCCGACACCAAATACTTGACGCGGTTTTCCAGCGGTGACATTGATCCCGATCGCTTGACCAATTTCGGCATCAAAAATACATAAGTCTGCACCTGAATCGACAAGCACATGGTAACCGATTTCCGCTCCCCCGTGTTTTAGCTTAAGAGGGATGACGGGTCGCAGAACAGTACCGTAACGTTTGTACGAAAATTTCATACCGAGCCGACATAGGAGACAAGTTTTTCCGGCATTCGAGTGAGAAATGGTGTTTCTTTGCTTTTCTTTTTCGCTTTTTGCAGTGCTTCAGATGCTGTATTTCCCGTACCCAAAACAGTCCGTTCGTCAGCAGCAAGGGCAACCCAGAGCCCTTTGTATTTCTTATAGATTTTAGTCCAATCAATAGCCATGTCTTTATGATAGCACAATATTCTCACCCATGAAGTAATATCCTATGCCTATATATTCATGCAATTTAGAGCTTCGCCATGGCAACTTGATATTCGTCGTCCGTCGCTTCCGGACCGCCCAAACAGGTAGCCGGATGCTTTTGCCAATACGGCAGCGAGTTCATGTTTTTGGTGGTCAACCGCGCAGCAAGTTCGCGACTACAGTCTGCCACAGCATGCATGTACCACTGTACGCCACCTTCAAAAATTTGCTCGGGTTCCTTGATGGCGCCGTTTTCAGAATCGTGGACACAGACCGCACCTTCTGCTGTCTCCATACCGATGTCCTCGGCATTCTCGAGCGGCATCCCGCAGGTGATACATGTTTTCATAGAAGTTTTATGACGTTTTAAACTGATGTATAAGTAAGCATACACCGCTGACTGTACAGACTCAAGGTGCCGGCCACTCAATAATCTTCCCTGCCTCGCGTTCAATAGCATCCGCCCGTCGAAGCTTTCGTATAACCTCTTTCGGTGCGATGAGATAGTGACGGGTGGTGCTCAGCTCCTCGTCGATACCCCACAGATCGCGCTCATCGACCGGCCAGGTGTCTTCGAACCGATTCAGATTGATAGGCCGAGAGTAGCTGCGCAACGTTTTCACGCCGTTGTCGGTGAAGTACTCGTGGAAATACGAAAGTGCCAGCTCGCGCACTGTTTTGTACACTGGCTCTCGGTAGCGGAGAACTGCGTGATTGGTTTTTGAGAGCGCACCCCAGTACCCATGGACGCGAAAGGGCGCGACCACATGATCCCAGTCCCCTCGAATTGTTTTCAGATGCATAAGGAGCGGCGGGAATCCGTGGAGCGAAAGTATGTACGCCCCGAGCATGGCGCCTTCGAGGCAGTGGGCATTCCACTCGCGAAGCACGCGAATGGGCGACTTGGCCGTGTCCTTCCCATCCGTCTCAAAATTCATGGGAATGGTATCAAGGAAATCTTGAACCTGTGCTGGTGTCCGCAGCCTGTGGAGCAGTGTCGTTTCTGTTTTGGAAAAGGTGGGAAGGGTGTGCGGTTGCATGCTGTCTCGTGCAAAAAACGGGTCCAACGGAACTGTACTTTGTGCGAGAGAGAATGGTGGACGAAGTGCCCAACCTAACGGTCTTCTCTGTCGCGGACCGGCTCTGATGAAGAGCATATGCTTTCCTCCTGTTGTTGTCGGCACTGCTACCGCCCACGTTTTGCCATGATCGGCATGACGAGCTCCTTCTGGAGCTCATCCTGAACCCATTTCTGATTGGCGTCCACCTGGACCTGGGGAGCAACCTTAGGATGTGTGCTGATTGCTTCAAAGCAAACCGTTTTTCGCTTTTCCATGAGGACCAGGTAGCGCCTCAAGATCGCTTCGATCTGCTCGGCGGTCAAACCGAGTGTCTGCTTCCACCCGAAGATGTTCTTGCCACCAGCCAGTACGATCTCGTCGTAGGGCGCGTAGAGCTTCATGAGCAGTTCAAGCGCATTTTGGGACGTTCCCCTTTTCCCCGATGCAGCCAGCTTGTCGTACAGCTCCGCGCCCAGAACTGTACACAGCAACACAAGATTTCTTGCAATGCGCCGTTCTGCCGCTTCTTTCTGGCTCTGCAGCGAGTCGACCTGCTTGTTCTGCTTCAGCGCTATCGAAACGCCCAAGATAGCAGCAGCCAAGGCACCGAGTCCGATCAATTCTCCAATCACGTGACACCTCACCTTCAGCCTATTTCAAGGCTTCCTACCATGCACGATACTCACAAGAGTTTCCGTAGTGATAGTAACTGAACTACAGAGAGAGTCAAACACCTGCGGTAGATGTACTACTCTTCACCCCAGCGCCAGCGAAGGGGTTCGCTAGTAAGGACACAAATGAGAAAAAGGACGACAACCAGCCATAGCCGCACCGTTTTGTTCTAAACCATAACCATACTTTCTTCATGCGTCCTTACTCTAGCAATTTCTAGCAATTTCAGTTTCTTTTGTCGCGGCCAGCTTTTGATCTCCACTTCGCGTTTCAGCGCTGACGATCGATCTGGATGTTTTTCTGTGAATACAACTTTCTTCACTGTTCTGGAGCTCGTATAGTGACCGCCTTTTTTCTCCTTATGCTCCTCAAGGCGCCGCTCCACATCGGTCGTGATGCCTGTATACAAAGACCCATCATTACATTCAATAACATAGACGAAATACATATTTTATAACTTGAGATTACTGTTCCTGAGGAGCTGAGTCCGAGATACAAATCCACGGGAGCTTTTGCGAGACCCAAATGTGTTTTGTGATTGTGAAGCCACTTGGGTCGTCGAAGACGCCGATGGGGATGAAAAGCCAGCCGTCTTTTTCGGCGTTTACGTAGCGATAGGAGAACGGCGAGCTGCACGTCGTACAAAATGAGCGACGGACATTTTTCGATGAAGCATAATCATGGGGAGTACCTTGAAGAATCTTTACATTTTCTTTTTTGTACCCAGCGAAAACAATGTAAGGCGAGCCGCTAATCTTCCGGCAGTCAACGCAGTAGCAAACGCCCACCCACAAGGGCTCACCCGTCACCTTAAATCGTATCGCCTTGCAATAGCATCCTCCTTTCATATTTGTGTTCTATCGTCGTGAGATCAAGTTAAGAATAAGAGCAATGACGCGATCTTTGTGCGTCGGATCACTTTCGGCCACCACAATGGTGAGCGCCGTGAGGGCCGGTGGGGTGATGCGAGTGACGTCGAGCAGTTTCGCTTGTTTCAAAAACCAGATGAAGGCATACGCACCGCTGCGCTTATTGCCGTCGGTGAAGGGATGATTCTTTACCATGAAATACAAAAGATGCGCAGCTTTCTCTTCCACGCTCGGATACATTTCTTGGCCACCAAAGGATTGCATAACATTACCCACAATGCCGGCGACAGCGCCTTCGTGTCGCTCGGAGCAAAACATGTCAGTCGCCTCCTCTTTTGCTATGAGATTTGTTCGTAATTCTGTGAGTGATTGGTGCAGTCGGTCTGCGGTGAGCTGTACACTTTTCTTGGTCGGCTTTCCTTTTGGAAGTTGACCTTTATCGTACGAGCCAAGCGAAAGCCATGTCTCCGCAAAGAGCGACATGAGCTCAATGGCATCGGATGCAGCAACAGATGAACCAGCAGGTAAAAGTGATTGCACCTGCGCCACCGTTTTCATAAAGGCATCGTAATTGGCACCGATTTGCTTACGATTTATCGTAAAACCATGCGTGATATGCTCGCGAAGCGTCTTCGTAGCCCACTGTCGGAAAACAGTAGCTTTCTTGCTGTTGACACGGTAACCAACCGACAGGATCACGTCGAGATTATAGTACTCAACCATACGTTCCACGGCTCTATCGCCTTCTTTTTGAACTGTTGCAATTTTTGCAACAGTTGCCGGCGCATCAAGCTCGCCTGTTTGAAAAATATTATGGATATGCCGCGAAATACCTGATTTATCGGTTTCGAAAAGGTCTGCCATCTGCTGCAGCGTTGCCCATATTGTCTCACGAACAAAATCACCCTTGATCTCAATGGCTCCGGATTTCGCTTGGTAGATCAGTACATCCTGTACCGATTTTTTCTTTGCTACTTTTGACACCATGGTACATAGTGTACTCCTAGCCGTTTAAGAGAACAATCGAAAAACACCTACGCAAGGGAGTCTTGTGTAGCACCACAGGCTTGCAGATATGCTAGAGCGGCTTCCTTATCATCAATTGAGACGATTGCCGACTTAAAACCGAAGTATTCTAAAATAAGCATCTGTTCACTCTGTGAGAAATCATAGAAGTTGCCTACATTCACAGAACTATCTCGCGCAAGCACCTTATGATCTCCGTCCTTTCTGTTTAACATACCGAGAATCTCGATCGGAACTCTGTCGCCCGTTTTATATTCTAGGGCAGAATATACCAGCACATCAACGTTATCTTTTTCTTCTCTGTTGATTGCGTGCTCGATGTACCCATAGTGGATGGGCATGACTCCCTCGTTCACCGGTATCTGTTCTTTAATCGGTCCGAGGTCTAAAAACCCTTCTTCACTATTGTACGATAAGTGAATCCGCCTGGTCTCCCCTTTCGGCATTTCGATTATGGCAGTGTATTCCACGAAGTATCTTGTCTAGGATTTGTTGATATACAAAATCTTTGCTTGGTAGATGGTGCCTACCGTTTGGATAATGCCCATGATGATAAAGAGGGCTTCAAAAGAGAAACGACTGACGATCAGTCCTCCGAGCAAGATGGCAACACCCGTAATGAGCTGCTCGGTACCGTGCTCAAGTCCCCAGAGGAAGCCGGCTTTTTTGCGATCTTCATATTTCGCATAGAGTGCGTCCCATGTGGGATCAGCAAGCGCGAGTGCTGCACCAAGGCCGGCTTGCACGATAAAGAGGTCTTGCGGCGAATGGACAAATAGATAGCCGAAGGTAAAAAGCGCATTCAAGGCGTAGCCGGCAACCATCAAGGGGGCGTGACCAATCCTATCGGAAATTTTCCCAATAACGATCTCGAGCACGCCCGTGACAAGGAGATAAATCGCCCAAGCTGAAGTGATCTCTAAAATATCGCCACCAATGCGTCCTGCAAACACCGCGAAGAGCGGGCCAAAAAGTCCTTCACCGAGCCACCAAAAACTCGCACCTCGGAGTAAAATCTTTTCTTCACGTCGCATGTCTCCAGTATCGCAGATTACAAAGTACGTGCCAAATGTCGAATTGCGTATCAAATATTTTTCTGTTCGTGTGCCCACTCAAAAAATGCTTTTGCTGATCGAAAGTATTTTAGACCAAATCTTTTAGCAAGTACTTTAGTCTGTTTTCTATAACCAAAGAGAGCTACTAGCTTGATTTTAACGGGTTTAATGAACACGGCCTCGTTGTATTCAACCAATCTATATTTAGAGCGCGGCAGCAACTTGTGGCCATGAGCCATACGAAAAGCGTTAAGTTCGTGCCAAACTATTTGCGGTGAACTATATTTATGTAACATCGCCTCAATGTTTTTGAACAAAAACTGTTCATGGCCCGGAATAAGCTTGTGGTTGTAATACGTGTGGAGATTATTCTTGATTCGATAATAATGGACAGCGATCTCCTTCGCATTGGAAAGGAGTACCAAATCAAAAGGCATGATGTAATCGGGCTTCGTCCTGGTCTCGAAAATAATTCCTTGCGGACGATAAGTCTTTGCATAATTTTCGTGTAGAAGTGTTGTGCTCAAGCGCCGCTCCTGGCCAAAACTCTTTGTGTTCGGCTTGATAATCTTGGTGGCTACGATATTCTCCAACGTTTGAAAGACCTTCTTGGTCTTCCCAACAAGAGTCTTGGTAGCGTGATCTTCTTCAAGACTTTTTGCAAAATAGTGCTGCATCGCTAGCATTATACACTTAAGCACTTGCCCTACAATCTTGGGATACTCCAACTCTATTCACTTGGCGACCTGGTCGCCAGGTGCTTGCTTAAGATAGTTTTCCTCTCCATTTCGAACTCCTTCAACTGTCCTAACTCTCGTGGTTTCCATCTACATTGCCCACCCATTTTGTGAGGCTTACAGAGGGCACAGCTATGCTTCTTCTGTTTTTTACGTTTTCGCATGGTTATATGATACCCTCATTCACTTGGCTCCCCACTTGGATACCTGGTATCCAAGTGGGGAGCCTCCAGTTAATCTTCGAACTGCATTTGCTTTAACTCCATCTGTAGAGTCTTAGAGTATCGCATTTCCTGCAAAGCCTTGCCTGCATAAGCCAGATATTCTTTTGTGCTTCTAAAATCCTGCATAACGGGCTCCTTCCAGCATAAACCTTTTTTATCTTCTGTATATTCATCCCAACTTGATCGCACCAGCTTGGATACCTGGTATCCAAGCTGGTGCAGTTCATCGTTCTTACCAACATAAACACTGACATAATCAAGATCCTCTCCTTCTTCAACATACTTAACCTTAAAAGGGCCCTCGAACAATGAGCCGCTACGCTGATGTCGAATGTTGAAATATCGTGCATATCCGCCACTATGTGATTTCAAAAATGTGCTAACACCACCATCAACACACTGTTCAAGAAGTAAGTGGAAATGATTAGGATTGAGACAATAAGCCACGATACGTACTAACTTGGATACCTGGTATCCAAGTTTATATTTCTTGAATGAGTTTTCATGAATACTTCTAATGAGCTCCTGATTGTTGAATTCGTATAGGCCTCGAACAAATCTGTCTGCATCAAATTTGTCCAGCACAATAGGCCGCTTATCTACACCTCGATTGTAGACATGATAGAAACATCCGTTTTCGAATTCTTCTACTCTCATAGCTTAATTGTAGCACTTGGATACCAGGTATCCAAGTGAATAACTAAGCTCTAAGGAGGTGCTCTACTCTAGGATTTTGAACCACTCGGAGTACATGTTTTTGAAGCCTGCGGATTCGACTGTCTTTTGGGCAGGTTCATTCCATGTATAAATACGACCCTTGAGCCATTTTATTCCCTTCTCTTTTGCTAGCTTCTCTGCCTCCTTGAGTAAAAAAGTTGCGACACCTTTTTCACGAAACGCCTCCATGGTGTAGAGATCGT
>JGI1357J11328_10003922_pt1 | contig 10062 bp, 15 predicted proteins | sample Subgrocontami54m_FD_11328 | JGI IMG/M metagenome (IMG submission 11328)
CCAACGCGGCCGGGACCTTAGGCAAGTCCTACGTCCTGGGACCCCGCATAGACGAGATCCTCCAGTCGGCGGGGCAGAACTTCCTCTACGACGGATTAGGCTCGGTGACGGGGCTTTCCAATGCCTCCGGAGCCAAGACCGCGACCTACGGGTATGACGCCTTCGGAACCCTCCGCTTCTCCTCCGGCACGGCTTCCAATGCCAACAACTACCTCTACACCGGAAGGGAACTCGACCGAGAGAGTAACCTTTATAACTACCGCAATCGGTACTACAATCCGCAGGTGGGGAGGTTCCTCACCAAAGACCCGATCGGGTTGAGGGGAGGGGTGAATTATTATCAATATGTGCGCAATAATCCGACAGACTATATTGACCCATACGGATTGTTCGACCCGATGACGCAACTAACCGATAGCGAAGAGTCCGATTTTATGTATGAGGTAGTTACTCTCCCGTTCGGAGGTAAAACAGCGAAAGATCTCATTGTTGACCCCCTGCTCGGCGGTGCTATCAAGGCAGGCATTTCAAAAATCAGAGAAATTAATGCGGGTAAGCTTGCGGGCGGAGTGTGTCCGGTGAAGATGCCGTATAATCCTCGCTCGGATCTGAATGAACAGCGCGCAAGGGATCGTAATACGTATCTAGAATTTGTGGAGAATCAGTCATAGCAGCCAGCACAGGGTTGGCAAATCGAACGTCCTGGAATATCAAGGATGTCGTCTTGGTCATCGTAGGCGCTCATCTGCTTACCTATGTCTATATTATCGTTGCCGGGTTGACCATGCTGGCTCTTAAAGGTGACCCACAGGCAGTCCATAGCTCACCACTCTACAATTTCTCCATAACGCTCTTCATGGCAACGACTTACTTTTTTCTCCTTCACCACGCCGCTAAATCAAAAAAAATTAACATTTTTCACGCCCTTGCAGTAAGCCCGATCAAACTAAAAAAAGTAGTATTCTTGATCTTCATAGGCCTTCTTTATTCCACCTGTGTCTGGTATCTCGTGAATTCTTTTGGTATTCGTTTACACACGTACGAATTTAAGTCGATGTTCAGAAACCCAGCCTATTCCATTCCTTTTTTTATCTACGCAGTGACTTTGGGACCCTTTATTGAAGAGATGTTGCTCCGCGGCGCTCTGTATTCAGCGATTCGTGAAAAGTATGGAGATTTTGCGGCTTTAATCGGTACGGCTGTAGTGGACACCGTTTTGCATTCTCCGACAATGCATTTCGGCCTTAGTTCAGTCATCGTGAAGTTCATCTCCTCCGCCCTATATACGCTTGTCCGAGCTCGTTATAACTCCGTATCAGCTTCGTTCGTGGTCCACGCAGCATCTAATGGAGCATCAGGCGTCCTTTTTGGATTGCACCGTTTATCCAAATTATTGGTCAACGGTTAACACATACCCATACCGGACGCAGTCCCGCAGGGAAGCATTAGCTCTTTCTTATAGTCGTTTACGCTGAAGCCTAGACCGCGACCTACGGGTATGACGTCTTTGGAGCCCTTCGTTTCTCCTCCGGCGCTTCGGCCAATTCCAACAACTACCTCTTCACGGGAAGGGAGCTGGACCGTGAAAGCGCCCTTTATAACTACCGCAATCGGTACTACAATCCTTCGGTAGGGAGGTTCCTCACCAAAGACCCGATCGGGTTGAGGGGAGGGGTGAATGAGTATCTCTATACACTTGATTCCCCTACCAATTACTCTGACCCGAGCGGCAAAGATGTTGTGGGCGTATTGATAGGGGTTGCCGCTGTCGCTCTGACCGCTCTTATTGCGGGCAAAGCCTTAATTAACAATGCAGAGAACTATTTCAGGATCAAGCGACTTAGGGAGATGCAGATGACAGACCCATCCAGAGCGGCACAAATACAGGACTGCATAAACGCCTTAGAAGCAAATAGCCGCCTCACGAGCGGTCTTACGGTCCTGTCAGCGGAGGCGATCAGCGTGGTAACAGATCCCGCCAGCGCGCTGCTAAGCGAGGCGATCCCAGATTCCGGGGCATTAACTGACTTAGCATCATCGGAATTGAGTGCTGGGATTTGTAAAGTTTCTAGCAAGAGGAACCCTTGTGAAGGACTTCTTTAAATATGAGTAAGATCGCGGGCGGACTGTATCACAATAAGGCGGCCTTTCTTTTATCGATGGCTCTCTTTGCTTTAGTTATAGCTGGCTTGGATTACTTATTTGCACCCATGGGAAGGCGAGTCTCATTTGATATATTTTTGATCCTATGGGTACTTTTGCTATCCATGGCCGAAATTTTAACGAGGGGTTCTAAAGATAGAGCGCTCTTAATTTGGTCCAGCTGGTTGATTTCGTTCATAGGTTTCGCCGCCTACTTAACAATAGAGGTCGCTATTCCAAACATACGGTCTTTGGATCTCGTCGGAGTTGTGTTACTTATTGGCTCATCGATGCTCTGGTCGATAACTGGGGTTGGCTGGGCGTTTGTGTGGATCTTCTTAAGAAGAAGTTAGAATTGGCCATACCGGACGCCGTCCGGAAGGGGAGCGTTATCCTTAAAGCGAGCCAACCCGACGGCCACCGGACCCCAACCACTAAGAGCGTTGGCGGCGCGACCGGATGATAAAAATAATCATTCTTATCGCCCTGCTGGTCTGTCTTTATCTTTTCCTTGCTTATATCCGGTCGGCGAAGAAGAACGAGCCGCACGAGCGCGCTCCTGAAAACCCGGACGCCATGTCAGGTGGTGGGTAACATACCGGACGCAGTCCCGCAGGGAAGCAGTAGCTCTTTCTTATAGTCGTTTGCGCTGGAGCCAAGACCGCGACCTACGGCTATGACGTCTTCCATACCGGACGCAGTCCCGCAGGGAAGCATTAGCTCTTTCTTATAGTCGTTTACGCCGGAGCCAAGACCGCGACCTACGGCTATGACGTCTTCGGGGCCTTAAGATTCAAATCCGGCACGGCGGCCAACGCCAACAACTACCTCTTTACAGGCCGGGAGCTTGACCCCGAGAGCGCCCTTTATAACTACAGGAACAGGTACTATAATCCTTCGGTAGGGAGGTTCCTCACCAAAGACCCGATCGGGTTGAGGGGAGGGGTGAATCAATACTTATACGTTAAAAACAATCCCGTGATTTTTATTGATTCTTTTGGACTATTTTATTTCGCCAAGAGAAGGCTAAGAGGGTTTCCTGTTGCAATTAATAACGATGTTTTAGATTCGAACAATGCAGAAGTCAGTCATGAGCATGGATTCTTTGAAGATGGACAACAGCCGTCGAACGTTGGGTTCGGCCCTACTGGACTTTTCTACGATGAAGATGCGGATGGGTATATACGAACTGATGATACAACTTATGATGATGCCATAATGAGACGCGCGTTGAATATCGTTATGACGGGGAACTACTCACTATTGGGATTGGATTGGAAAGCCAAGAATAACTGTCAGGATTTCGCTATGCGTCTTAGGGACATTTATAACACCCTTCTTATGATCGCGACGCATTCAGGCTGAGCATGAGAAGATCTATCTTCTTTTTGGCGGCGGCCCTCTTGGCGCTATTCATATGGAGGACTGCCTCATCGTCAGTAGGAATCAGACACTATTTACATTTGATGCTCCCCAAAGCTGACTTATATCAACCTATTATTCAGGAGGATTTTCCATTTTCCGAGAAAAATTCAAGTAAATTATACCAATTGAAAGCCAGACAATACGATTTTTACCAGGTCTCAATTTATTCCAATAATGAAAGTATTCCAATTGGATATCGGTTCAAGGGTAAAGTATTAATCGAGCTTTATGACGGTAAGAATATAATTGAAACGACGGCGGTAGATAATGCAGTCGCTTATTTTGGGTCTGACAAGAACAGGGATCGATATAAAGAGATCTCGCTTTATGAATTTCCAATTCCTTACAAAGGAAAGTATAAGAATTTATTTTTAAAAGTTACGGTTTTAGAACCCGACCCTAAACTTTTAGATTTTGACAGCTCGTATCAACTCCGAGTTGCGGTGAGCGGGCGACCTTGAGCTTGATAGCGCGTTGTTTCGCCCTCTACATAGGCATTATCTTTCTAGCACAGGCTCAGGTTGTTTATGCGTTCGATGAAGATCCAGCTCTTGCCGTACAAATTGCTACCGCAGAAACACCGGGGTACATTCAGGAATGGGTTTCAACTACACCCGAGCATCAGGTTCGTATCAAGCGTGTCTATGAGATCGGTCCTGAGAAAACGATTTATATCAGTATGGTGGTATCCGGTTTCGAGATAGACGGTCATCGTAGCACCGATCTAGTCGGTAGTTTTTCAATCATCGATCCGAATAAGAAACAAATAGTTAATATCGCCGATGAGTACATTCATAAACATGTTATGCCGGGCGGCAAGGGCGGGTTTGTCATGCTGGACCCCGCCATAGATTTCACTTTTGAAAAGGCGGATCCGCCAGGGTTTTATACATTCAAAGCCGAAGTCCGAGATCGTGTCTCCAACAAAGAGGCGGTTGGTACTTGGCAAATATTGTTTCGTTCCATAAGTAAGCCGGACGCCGTCCCGAGTTTACGTTAGTTCTCAGCTCTTTCTCAAAGTAACCCCGCCCTGACGCCGCCAACCGCATCCAGACCTCCGGCGGCACCCAGTTCACCCATGACCCGAACGGTAATATGGTCCTGGCCTGGAACATCCCCCAGAGGAAGATCGAGACCTTCGTCTATGACTTCAACGACAGGCTTCGGGTCTACGCGGGGTATAGTTTCTCGACGGGGCTCAAGCAGGGGATCTATCTGTATGACGCCCTGGGACGGCGCTTCCAGAAGAGGGTAGGGACCCAGACCACGCGTTTCTTTAGTGACGGCTGGAGCACGCTCTTTGAGACGAACCTAGCGGGGACCTTAGGCAAGTCCTATGTCCTCGGCCCCCGCATCGACGAGATCCTCCAGTCTACGGGGCAGAACTACCTCTACGATGGGCTGGGTTCGGTGGCGGGACTGGCCAATTCAAGCGGCGTCAAGACCGCGACCTACGGGTATGACGTCTTTGGAGCCTTAAGATTCAAGTCCGGCACTGCGGCTAACGCCAACAACTACCTCTTTACAGGCAGAGAGCTTGATCCTGAAAGCACCCTTTATAACTACAGGAACAGGTACTATAATCCTTCGGTAGGGAGGTTTCTCACCAAGGATCCGATCGGGTTGAGGGGAGGGGTGAATTATTATTCGTACGTTTTCAATAATCCAATCTCATGGATTGATCCGTGGGGGCTGGGCCGCATTGGCAGCAGAACATTGGACTCAAGCTCTATTCCGTTTAATGGGTCTGGTCCGCTAAGACATGATCAAATTTGGTACGACGACGATTCAAATAGCGGCTTCTTTAATGATGACACCATTCGGTCGGATTACGGCCATAATCGAAAGGAGTATGATTTCTCACGCGATACCAAGTATTACGATGATTGCTTATTAAAGCTGGCGGAAGGAAATGTGCAGAGGAGATGGGACAAAGATTGGAGAATGCCTCTCTGGGAGCCGTGGAATTGGAATAATTGTCAGGATTATGTTAATGCTGTTCGGGCCGAATACAATACTTTAGAGCAAACTCAGGCCGGCTGAGTTAGGAGGCCATGGTGCGATTTGTTGCGGTATTTCTTGGATTAGTTGTAGTAGTATTTGTTGGTTGTGCAAACGCCAAGGGAAATGCTTCACTAGCAGAGATGTTCAATCCCCCAAAAGATCTTTTCGTTGATCTCTATAATGGGCCTGTGGTTATAGAAAAGGACAAGGTTGTCAGTTTTGACCTAAATCACAAATATCCTGGGCGGCATCAAGTTGGGTTATATTTATCGAAAATGACTTCAGAGCATTACTCTGATGGTAATCCAGGAAAAACTAAATTTAGGATAGATTTGAGGTTCACCGAGGATAATGAAGTAATCCTACGCAAGGAGCTTGGCGCTGAAATAACGCCTTTTATCGGGAAAGAAAGCAACGGAGTAATTCTTATGGTTTATAAAGTGCCCGAAGATCTTCCCCTTAAAAAAAGTCTTCATGTAACAGCCAAGATCGTAGAAGCGGATGATGAGTTCAATTCCGAATTCGGTGAAGCTAAACTTTTTATCAAAAAAATGTCCGACTTATAGAGTTGATTTTACAAGTATAGACCCATCCTCTCCTCAAGCGACCGTTTAGCCTTAGTTCTTTCTTAGCCTACTCAGCCTACGACGCCCTGGGACGGCGTTTCCAGAAGACTTCACAGGGGCAGGTGACACGATATTTCAATGACGGCTGGAGCACGCTCTTCGAGACCAACGCGGCCGGGACCTTAGGCAAGTCCTACGTCCTGGGACCCAGGATAGACGAGATCCTCCAGTCGGCGGGGCAGAACTACCTTTACGATGGACTGGGTTCGGTGACGGGACTGGCCAATTCAAGCGGAGCCAAGAGTGCGACCTACGGGTATGATGTCTTTGGGGCCCTACGCTTCAAGTCCGGTACGGCGGCCAACGCCAATAACTACCTCTTCACAGGCCGGGAGCTCGACCCCGAGAGCGCCCTTTATAACTACAGGAACAGGTACTATAATCCTTCGGTAGGGAGGTTCCTCACTAAAGATCCGATCGGGTTGGAGGGTGGAGTAAATGAATATCTTTATGCAATGGCAGACCCGGTAAATAATATTGATCCTAATGGATTATTGAGACTTCCAAAGAGGGTTCGGAACGCGGTTCTTGGTGTTCTGGTGGGGATTGCATCAACTGTCGGTATCGTGCACGAAGGAAAGGTCCAGGGGCCAAAGCCGAGACCCAAAGAGAAGGAAGTAATTACTGCGCCGCTTACACCTGTCAAAGAAGAAAAAAAGCCAAAAGGGAAGAAAGGCAAAGATAATAAGAACCAATGTGACATAGGCTACGTGTTACCCCCGTTGCCAGGATCGGCGGAAACTAAGGGCATACCAATCGATATCGTATTTGTCAACTAATGTAGTCATTAAAAAGGACTGTTTGTATGTTTCACTATCTTCGGCAATTAGCGACAAAAGTTATTCTTCGTTTGCTAATTGTATTTGCTCACAGGGATGAATATGAAGGCATAGAGCTATATGCAGTGAAAGATGAGCAACTTTTTTTTGCGCATTGCAAAAATGCACTGAGCATAATAAAGCAGTACGATGCTTATAATTTCAAATTAATCAAAAAATATTTAAGAAAAATTGCATATCTAGGCTTCGGATGCAATCATTATAACCATAAAGATAATATTTTCTATGCAAGTGATTATTTTGCGGATGACCTAGAATTTTTTGCTTCTTACCTAACCCACGAAGCCACTCATGCAAGATTTTTTTCATCTGGCGTACCTTATAGAGGGGAGCTGAAGGAAAGGCAGGAGATGATCTGTACAAACAGACAATACGCTTCTTTATCACGTCTTATCATGGCCAAAGAATCCATCTCACCCGAGGGCAAACGTGATTATCTGAATTCATATAGGGAATGGTTTGACGAAGAACTTAAAAGGAAATGGTGGGAAGAGACGACACTTAGCTCGCAGCGAAACAATCCGGAGCATACCGAACCCGGACCCTGGTCCAAGAGGACACGTTAGCTCTTTCTCAGATTAGCCGGCGCCAATCCTTCCTATCCTCCGGCGGCATCGCCGACAAACTACCTCTACCCCGGTTCCAACGCCTCGGGAGTCAAGACCGCGACCTACGGGTATGATGTCTTTGGGGCCCTACGCTTCAAGTCCGGTACGGCGGCCAACGCCAATAACTACCTTTTCACGGGTCGGGAACTCGATCCTGAAAGCACCCTTTATAACTACCGGAACAGGTACTATAATCCTTCGGTAGGGAGGTTCCTCACCAAAGACCCGATCGGGTTGAGGGGAGGGGTGAATGAGTATTCTTACGTCAAGGCCAACCCCACCAGATTTATAGATCCGCTAGGTTTAGACGAGGCCGAACCTTATACGATTCTCGAAGAGTTTACTTTTTGGCTCTCTCTGCTCAGGGGCGGAGTCGCAGTAAAGAATATCATCTGTCCGTTGACCGAAGAGGTTCAGAGAGCAATGTCGAGAGAAGAGTTAGAGGCCACCAGATCTACTGGTCTGCTACGAGGCGGCAGAGAAGGTCGGCATTACGTCAGTGACGCGGTTAACAAAGACCCACTTAGAGCGAGGCAACGACTAGCGTTGCCTCAGACCCCCGAAGTGCGAGCAACTCTCAGAGTCAAGCGTGGTACGTTCTCTTCATCTTCAACCGTGGGCAGAAGATATGGAATGCCCGGAGGGGGCACTGAAAGATCGGCACAGGGTAATGTGCCAAGCACGGTCACGAATGTTCAGGACTACTAAGGCAAACATGTTTCGCATAAATGAAATGGTTCAGGTTCAGGTCTCAGATCCCTGGGATTTTATATCAGTATGTGGGTCTGGCCCATTCAAGGGGCAGATACAAGATATTAAAGAAAGGGAATTTTTAATTCGGTTTGAGAAGAACATCGTCTACGGTGGCAAAGCTATAAGCGCGTGGGTAGCATTGCCCAGGTATCAAGAGACTAAATCCGGTATGGATGCACAAAAGAGACGACTGGTAATAAATTTAATTCCCGTTGTTGATGAGAATGTTTCCAACAGCATGGGTACCTCGAATTTGTTTCAGAAAGCCAGACAATGGCGAGCTTGGCACCTAATTGGTGAATTATCAGTGGCGTGAAAAGATTCTTTGGATTTTTCCTCACATTTCTTGCAATTACTTTTTTGGCTGTAAATTATTTTTTTTCAATTTACATAGTTAGCGATAACTCCCTTCTACCAGCGCTGGATAAAGGAAGTCGGGTGTTAGTTCTCAACCAAAATCGAAAGATCGAGAGAGGCGATCTTGTAGTCTTCATTAATCGTTACGACGGAAATAAGCATTATATCCAACGAGTTGTGGGGATGCCCGGAGATGTCATTGAGTTTCGCAGAGACAAGCTTATCGTAAGCAGTTCAAACCAGAACAGTTCTCTTCTGTATTCATTGGACCGAGATTATCCGCAGTCCAGATCGCTCGTTTCAGACGATAGCTATTATTTATTGGGCGACAATCTTAGCGTGAGCAAAGATAGCAGACTATGGGGGCTTATCAAGCGAGAAGATATCACTGGCGTTGCTATATGGCAGGTAGTTAAGGAACCTACTGTCTCCATCGGAACTCTATAATTATAATAGGTGTTCCGTGAGTGCCAGGTTTGACTTAAAAAATTCCGGCGACACAACATTGAACTCCATGAACAAATTCTTGCGAACAGTTTCTGTTTGTCTTCTAAGTTTATCGTTGTCTATCCAGCCCGCCCCCGCCTTATCCAGCTTTTCCCCTAATTACCAGATTTCAGGTCCCCACACCTATGACGAGCTGAACCGCGTGAAGACCGTGAAGAACCCCGCCGATCAGCTCATCACCTTCACCTACGACCCCGCGGGCCGCAGGACCGAAGTCCTCTACCCGAACGCCGTGAAGGCGAGCTACGCCTACGACGCCGCCGACCGCCTGACCGGCCTCACCTGGCAGAGAACGGTCTCGCCGTTCAACACGCTGGCCTTCTCGAACTACACCTACGACGCGGCCGGCAACCGCCTGTCCATGCAGGACGCCGAAGGCTCGCACGTCTACGGCTACGACGCCGACTATCGCCTGACCTCGGTCACCTACCCGACCGGCGCCCAGACCACCTACGCCTACGACGGGGTGGGCAACCGCACGTCGATGACCCAGGGGGCGACGGTCACGAACTCCACCTACGACGCCGCCAACCGCATCCTCACCTCCGGTGGCACCCAGTACACCCACAACCCCAACGGCAACATGGTCCTGGCCTGGAACATCCCCCAGAGGAAGATCGAGACCTTCGTCTACGACTTCAACGACCGCCTCCGGGTCTACGCGGGCTATAGCTTCTCAACGGGCTTAAAGCAGGGGGTCTACACCTACGACGCCCTGGGACGGCGTTTCCAGAAGACTTCACAGGGGCAGGTGACACGATATTTCAATGACGGCTGGAGCACGCTCTTCGAGACCAACGC
>JGI1357J11328_10003941_pt1 | contig 10033 bp, 9 predicted proteins | sample Subgrocontami54m_FD_11328 | JGI IMG/M metagenome (IMG submission 11328)
AATAGCTACCTCTTGATAGTTGGTATCCGGCGGAAGGGTAATCTGCGTTTTAACCGAAGTAAGGTTTTTATTCTTCAGCTGGTAAAAAAGTTGAAACTGATAGAACTGTTCTGTTCCGAAAGACAGAGAAATTGCAGATTGCTCAAGTTGTTCCTTGGTAAAAATTAAGGAATCATTCTGTTGTTTTGGCTTGCTGTAAACCGGCTTACCAAAGGAAGGCGGCACAATGAGCTGTACAGTAAAAGACGTGAAGTCATTTTGATTAGGAATCTTTGGGATGTTTAATTCCCAAATGCTTCCTTGTTTTCGTGCAACATTATCTGTGTCATAGGAAACAGTAAATGCTAGCTTACTCCCTTTTCCCACAACCCGCTTATTAAAAGTAATATCTATAATCGTTCCATCGGTGATTTTTTTTATGGTAGGTGTGATTTTGCCACCACTATCTGAAACTGTCACGTTTTCAAGATTTTCAAATCCCAGCTGCATAGTGTAAGATCCCGCGTAGTATTCCTCAGTTGTGTTGGTGAGGACAATATTCGAAACAACGTGCGCTTTGCCACTATCCGCAATAGTGTATTTTACCGTGTAATTAGTCGTAAAAAAATCTGCCGCATGTGCCGGGGCGATAAGGCAGCAAAAAAGAATGATGGTAAAGAATAGTGATCGCAGTAGTCGTTTATACATGAAAGGATAAGTAATCCTATTGTAGAACTTTTTTGAGGAATTGTCCCGTGTAGGAACGTGGGTTGTCTGCGATCTCTTGCGGTGTGCCGGTCGCGACGATCTCTCCGCCTTTTTGTCCACCTTCAGGTCCGAGATCGATTACATAGTCAGCATTTTTAATGACATCGAGGTTATGCTCAATAACGATGACTGAGTTACCATTATCCACCAGTTTTCGTAAGACATGCAGCAACTTTTCAAGATCGGCGAAATGAAGACCGGTTGTCGGTTCGTCAAGAAGATAGAGTGCATCTCGTCCTTTTTTTGCAAGCTCTGTCGCAAGTTTTACCCGCTGAGCTTCCCCTCCCGAAAGTGTTGTCGCCGGTTGACCGATACCCATGTACGAAAGTCCTACATCAAAAAGCGTTTGTAGCTTGTGAGAAAGTCCCGGAACAAAAGAGAAAAAGGTTAAAGCATCAGAAACACTCATATCCAGAACATCGGCAATATTTTTACCGTTGAATTCAATCTCGAGTGCTTCGTTATTGTACTGCTTGCCTTTACAGATATCACACATAATATACACGTCAGGTAAAAACTGCATCTCAATTTTTATTTGCCCTTCTCCTTCACAGGCTTCACACCGTCCTCCTCGAACATTAAACGAGAATCGTCCGGGACCATATCCTCTGACTCGAGCTTCTTTCGTCTTTGCAAATAAGTCTCTAATGTAGGTAAAGCATCCAGTGTAAGTAGCCGCATTACTTCGAGGTGTTCTCCCTATTGGAGACTGGTCGATAGCGAAAACGTGTCTGATGAATTCATGTCCTTGTAGCCCTTTAAAGTTACCGGGTTTTTGCCGATGAAAGGGATTATTCATTTGCATGAGAGCGTGGTAGAGAATGTCATTGACGAGGGTTGATTTACCACTTCCTGAGACACCGGTTACCACAACTAATTTGTGCAGAGGAAAGCTCACAGAGACATTCTTTAAATTGTGTTCTGCTGCACCAATAAGTCGCAGTTCCTGATTCATCAGATCAGGGTTCGCCGGTCCATGAACTGTAATTACTTTCTTTCTTGAGAGGTATTGCCCGGTAATCGAGTCTTTATTCTTCTTTATCTCATCAAAGGTGCCTTGGGCGATAATATTACCTCCGAACTCTCCGGCTCCGGGGCCGAAATCAACAATCTGATCAGACGCACGCATCGTATCCTCATCATGTTCGACGACGACGACAGAGTTTCCCAGATCTCGAAGTTTCTTCAGTGTCTCAATCAGCTTGGTATTATCTCGCTGATGAAGCCCTATTGAAGGTTCATCAAGGACATAGAGAACGCCGGTCAGTCCACTTCCAATCTGTGATGCGAGACGAATTCGCTGTGCTTCTCCACCGGCAAGCGTCGCTGCTCCACGAGAAAGCGTTATGTAATCTAGACCGACATCGATGAGAAAGGTCAGTCTTTGCTTTATTTCGCGCAAAATTAACTTGGCGATTTCCTGCTCGCGATCTGAAAGCGAACCTTCAAGTTTGTCGAAAAAATCAAAGGTATCTGCGATAGAAAGATCACACACCGTAACAATCGATTTCCCTTGTACCGTCACCGAAAGAGCCTCCTTTTTAAGCCGAGCTCCATGACAGTCAGGGCAAACGCTATAACGCATAAACTTCTCGATCTGACCTTTTACATATGCTGAGTCTGACTCGCCGTATCGCCGTTTAAGCTCAGTAGCGACACCCCGAAATGGTTCACTAATCGTTGTTTCGTGACCCCATCGGTTTTCACCTATCACGTCATACTCCTTCTCACCTGTTCCTTCCAAGAGGAGTTTCTTTTTCTCAGCAGGTAGATCTGACAGTTTGATATCCAATGAGATCTTATTTTCCTTACAGAATGTTTTAAATGTTCGAGAAAACCAAGTGTCATTCGCCGTTAGATTGAAAAACGGTAAGATACCGCCTTCTGCAATTGAAAGATTGTTATTAAAGATTAAATCTTGGTCAACGGTTAAGACATTTCCGATTCCTGAACATGTCGGACACGCGCCATGTGGTGTGTTAAACGAGAAAATACGAGGTTCTACTTCACGAAGCGAAATGTTACAGATTGGACAGGCGAACTTTTCTGAGAAAAGTTGATCTTCCATCTCCTTAGGCTTTTCCGGAAGATCGAAGCTCTTATCTTTAATAATTGAGACTATCATCTCACCACTACCGAACTTGAGTGCCTGCTCGACATCATTTGCGACTCTTGTTCTATCTGCATCTTTTGTCAACACTGTTTGGTCAATAATAAGATCAATCGTATGCTTATTTGTCTTGATCAAGACAATGTCTTCATCAAGTGTGTAAACAATGCCGTCAATACGAACTTTTCTATACCCTCTCTTTTTCAGATCACTGAAAAGATCAACATATTCACCTTTTCTGTCTTTAACAAGCGTAGCAATGATGAGTACGCGAAGTCCTGCCTTCCCCGCAGTGTTTGTTTTATAGAGATCGAGAATCGTCTGGGTAATCTGCTCTTTTGACTGGCGAGCAATCTCTCTGCCACAGTTAGGACAGTGTGGGTGTCCGACACGAGCATAGAGAAGACGCAAGTAATCATAGATCTCTGTAACAGTACCAACTGTTGAGCGAGGATTATGTGAGGTCGATTTTTGGTCTATTGAGATAGCAGGGGATAACCCTTCTATGAGATCTACATCAGGTTTCTTCATCGTTCCCAAGAATTGACGAGCATACGAAGAAAGACTTTCCACATACCTTCTCTGTCCTTCAGCATAGATAGTGTCAAACGCAAGGGATGATTTTCCGCTACCTGACAAACCCGTTAAGACAACCAATTTATTCTTTGGAATATCCAAGTTTACGTTTTTGAGGTTGTGCTCTCTGGCACCTTTAATAGTTATGTGGTCCATAGATGAGTGAATAAAAAACGACAGATTATTATACCTAATTTTTGGGAAATGAGCAATCCGTTAAGAGGAGCTGGTCGGTTCTGCTGTAATACTTTCTAATTCTCTGGCATCAGGGTCGACGCCTTCGATATCAGGATCTACCAGAAAGCCTTTCAAATCAATCCGTCCTATTATCATCGGGAAGAGTAACGATGCTCTGTCCGCCACTGAAGCTATNGTATGAATCTGCTTTCCGGAAAGTTCGAAGGTCAGAGAAACAGTCGGACGATGCTTTTCACCACTCGCTGATCTCACAAAGACCTTTTTATTCGTGAGCACAAGCCCGAGCTCTTCAACCAATGCCTCATCAATCGATGATCGATATGCACCGGTATCTAACTTCGCCTGAATAGTTTTCTCCGTTCCCTTTTGTTTTATTATTACATCTTGAATGACTGAGACAACTTTCGGGGTTATCTTTACTTTTTCAAGAGAACCTTCGGTAAAAAGCGACGTTGCCACTTCTACCCCTCGCTCAGGAGTCTGAATATGCATATGTTCCACTCGTTCAAGTCTCGTTCTCAGAGATGACAGATTGGCTAATTGGATTGAGAGACCAGGACGAGCATTTATTTCAAGTACCATTGGTCCATGTCGCGCATCATGGACAATATCTACTCCGACATATCCCAAGCCGGAAACAGCCTGCGTTTTAGCTGCAAGGAGAAGTAATTCATTCCACTGAGGAATTTTAATTCCTCGTGTTTTTATCTTTGTATTTGGGATGTAATCGATATGCACATTTTTGTAGAGCGCATAGGTCGTAATACCCGTTCGCATATCAATACCTATTCCTAAGGCGCCCAGATGCAGATTCGCCTTCCCTCCGGACTCTTTTGTGGGGAGCCTGAGCATCGCCATAATCGGGATTTTATTAAACACGATGATGCGAATATCGGGGATACCTACCGGGACGAGTTTTCTAAAAAATGGGTGGGCATAGACTCGCTCTTCAATATACGCTTTGTCAGGAAGATACTGGAGAGAATATGCGCCATCAAGTATATCGAGAATATGTGACTCGAGCTCTTTCGCCGTGTACTTGTCACCCACTACCGAGGTGCCTTTCTCACCATCCCAGTCTTTCATCACCAGAATACCTCCACCTCCATAACCACGAGCTGGTTTTATGACGAATCCATCAGAAGGTAGTTTCCAGTCAAATGCACGAATATCTTTCCTGTCATAAAACATCGCGAGAATATCAGTCGTTGCGATATTGTGCTCCAAGAAGAGTCTCTTTGCATCCAGCTTATCATCTGCAAGACGTTTCGCGCCGGGTTTGTTATACCGGCGAATGTAGAGGAAATTGCGGGCATTCATCCCAAGTGGTTCTCTAGTTACTCCCATGGCGTTTTAAAGGTGTAAACCGTACGTACTCTGTTACCCGAAGGCCGAAGTACCGTCCGATTATGATATTAAGAGGAATAAGGATCAATACAATTTCAGGATACAAAAGAACAAATCGCAGAATTGGCTGGAACGAGAGGAGAAAAAATCCGAGAAGACTCAGGATGAGTGTAATAAAGGTAATGCGAACCGTCTCCCCCATCGTTCGTTCAAGAAGTAAGGCAACGATTCTGTCACTTAAAAGGATAAAAAGGAGGATAGGAAAAATTGACAGTGTTCGAACTGCCAATAACCCTCCGGCTGCACTCGCAGTTAAGGCAACGAGAATAAAAACCGATACGACAAGCATCGAAAGAGCGAGCTTAGGCAGCTGCATAATGCGAAGTTTCTTCAGCATCAGACGAGCGACAACTGATCCGAACAGAATCGCGAAAAGAAGTACGCTTCCCGCCCAAACACCAGTCTCCAGAAGAGTAATGGAGAGTGCTATAGGTACCAGCATCCCAAGGCTGGGAAGTCCTATGAAATGACGAACAGCGGCAACGATACTGGCAAGAAAAGGTAAAAGCAGAATAAGAATAATGGTATTTGCCGGAACGCCGACCTTAAAGGCATACTGAACACCATAGGCTATGGCATTGAGTATTGAAAGCTGCTCAACAGGGCGATTTTTAAAAAGTTCCAAATAGGCTTTTTTCTCCGCCTCCTGCTCGGGGCGAGTAACATCCTCCTTCTTTTCCTGCTTTTTTTCCTCAAGTTTGGCGGCAGAAGTCGGATCGCCAATTTCATCTACCGAATCCACGGGCGCAGATGTATATGGACTACGCTGTGCATAGGCTTGAGGCTGTGGCAGCGTAGTAATGAGGGTGATGCCGAGCAGAATAAACAGGAGATATCGCATAAAGCCTGTTCATTATAGCATGCCTTTTCAAGTCCACTCTTGACGAGCATTAAAGAGTACGATATAATCCTATAGGACATAATCTGATGCTAATTACAGCTCTTTTCTTAGGTATTGTTCTTATCAAAGCTCTCTGGATTTTTACCGATCCTGAACGAGAGAAGATTATTCGTGAGCGTGATTTCGTCCGATCTAACCTCATAGAACTTGGCATCATCGCGCTTCAAGCACTAGCCGCTATCATTTTCCCTCTTCCTCTGGGCCCAGTTACTACTTTTGTCCAAATCCTTGGTGTTTCCCTCTACCTTCTTGGTGTTTTCTTTACTATCTGGGGACGAATTACCATGCGACGTTTTTGGGGTCACCCCGGAAAAGTACATAAAGATCGACAAACAGAACTGGTAACAGGAGGAGCCTTCCGCATTTCACGAAATCCTATTTATGTCGGCTTTTTATTGATCTACTTCGGATATGCACTGGCTATCAGATCCGTACTTATTGTTCTCCGTATTCCCTTGGCAATCTATTTCTATCGCTCAATACTGAAAGAAGAAGTAAATCTTGAGAAGCAGTTCGGGAAAACGTACCGTGCCTATAAAAACCGAGTTCCCCGCTTTCTTCTTGTCTAATTCGCTGGTTTACACGCTTTAGGCTCTACAGTATAATTGCGGCATGTTTAAAATAGAAAAGTTTGACTTACTCCTCGCTGTCTATATTCTTTGTATCGCTCTTGCAGAACTCATGGGTGGAAAAGTTTTCTCGATTGCTCAAGTCGGCAATTTCAGACTAGGTGCCAGCGTGGCGATCTTTGTCATTCCGGTCATCTTCTCGATTAACGACATTATCGCCGAAGTGTATGGAAAAGAACGAGCACGAAGTATCGTACGAACAGGTATTTTTATGGTCTTTCTGATTTTCCTTTTCTCAGCACTTGCCATCATGCTTCCACCATCAAAAAGGTCTCCTGTTCCTGAAGAAGCCTATGATGCAGTTTTTGGAAAGTCACTTCGTATTGCTGGAGCCAGTCTTATCTCATTTGCAATTGCCGAATTACTCGACGTCCTTGTTTTCATCCGTGTAAAAAAAGCATTTGGTAAATCAAAGCTCTGGCTTCGCAATAATCTTTCAAATTTTATTTCACAGTTTGTTGATACGGTTATCTTTATGTTTCTGGCCTTCTATGCTTTTAACCGACCCTTCGATGACAATTTCGGCTTTCTCTTAGGTATTATCATCCCTTACTGGCTTCTGAAATGTGCCTTGTCAGTACTGGAAACACCTTTTGTCTATGCTGGCGTTAAGTGGCTCAAAAGTGATATAAAGAAAAAGTGAACGTCTATCCGAACCTTTCCTTTCCAGAGAAAGCAGCTCCTTATTTCTATACTAATTTTGTCTCGACTATTGATGGGAAAATTCAAGTGCTTAAGGATACCAGTAAGTACTGGCCTCTCGGCAGTAAGCTTGATTATGAAACGCTTATTGATCTTCGAACCTATGCAGATGTCTTAATTCACGGTAAAAAAACAGCCGGACACCCGACAGTAAAATCCCTCAGTAAATCTGAGTTTCACCAGACTCGGCAAGAGCGAGGGAAAACACGCCAGATACTCTATGTCGTCATCAGCAGTCATCCGGACGAGTCACTTCTCTCAGCCTTTGAAAATCCAGCTGATTGGGTAAAGCTCATGCTCGTCACAACAGAAAAAGCTGTCATCCCAGAAGCACTGAGTACAGCAGCAGAAGTAAAACGATTCGGCGAAACGCGCGTAGACTTACAGAAACTTCGTTCCTATTTACAGGAAGAAAAGTTAGCGAATATCCTTGTTGAAGGTGGTCCACATTTGATGGGGACGTTTTTTGAAGAGAACATGGTCGATGAAATCTTTTTAACGATCACTCCGAAAATTGTTGGGAATAAAGATAGTCAGACATTAACAATGGTAGAAGGTGTATTGCTTCCTCCTGAAAGGGTACAGAAGTTCTCTCTCGTTTCGGCAACACCGATCGAAGACGAACTTTACTTGAGATACAGAAAAAAATAGTGGTATTAGTGCGGCCAGTAACCTTTTGGATATTGCTCTGATAAACGTTGCTTAGCAAATTCGATAAATCCTTCCACGTTCGGTGCCGCAGTAAGATCAAGTCTTCGCAGTCCTACGACACTGTAACGGTCCAGAAACGCGGGCATCGGATCAAAACTACTCCCACCGCCCTGCAGATGACCATGAAGCACGTGGTCAAAAACATGGATACCCATATGCAAACTCTTCTTCCTTCTCTTACTCCAGTGTTCTTCCCGAGCGATAGGCTTCCCTTCTTTGTCAAAACGCAGCTCGGCAAAAACAACATCTCCATTTCTTGCGTGTACACGCATCTCGCTCCAACTTAGTCCTCCATTCTCTAGATCGATCAGAACCGGATCGCCTAAATTTTCAAATGCCTCCATAGAAAGTACCACGTTTCTTGGCAGAGGAACTCCCATGCCGTTAAACAAAAGTTGAACAACTCGTTGACAGTTCGCCGCATCGATTGACTCTGACTCACCATTTCGTAAATGGTCAACAGGCAATGGGCCTGCCTCTCTAACGTAGGGTAACCTATATACACGCTCAAAATTCATAAACTGGTAATGAAGAATTATAAGGTATTGCAGATGATGGAACAAGATTGCTTAGAGAATCCAGTAGTTAAGAAGTCCATAGAGAACGACGACGGTTATGATGACAGAGGTAATAAACATTCCCAGCTGCCCTGCTTTTTTCCACGCCTTATAGCTGGAGTAAACCCAGAACACTTGGGCAACCAGGTTAAAGAGAAGTCCTATTCGTGGATTCTTCGAAGCAGTAAGCGTAAAACCAATGATTGTGAGCGTCGGGAGAGCGAACTGTGTGACGAGATTAAAAATTTTCTCTAATTTCGAGAATTCTTTCTCATTCATGAAGCACCATACTTTCTCTGTGACCCGTATGGGAGTCGAACCCATGATTTCGGGGATGAAAGCCCCGCGTCCTAGGCCACTAGACGAACGGGCCTGGATGGTTTTGTAATAAAAACCCTATCCCGCTCTGCGGGACTGACGTATTATAGCAAAAACAGTGCGTATCTTATACTTTCAGCTTTCTTCTGAATGATTCCAGAAGAGTTCTGGCCGTATCCTGTCCTCCGAGTCCGAAGGCAATTCCACCAGCCAAAGCAATCATCGCGACGAATCCTGTAAAGAGAATTCGTATCAGATCCTGTGCGACTCCGAGCTGATTAAGAACAGCCAGGATCACAAAGATAACGATAGCCCAGCGTGCGATAGTCGCTACTGTCTGTGATACATCCTCAAAAATACCTTTCATCGAGCCGAGGATAATATCATGCGCGAGTCGTGCGAAAACGAATCCGACAAGCATGATAATCGCCGCGACAAAGACGTTCGGCAAATAGAGAAGGAATGTATTTAAGACTGTTACGATCTGAGGAAGACCCCAGACATCGGCAGTCGGGATAAGAAAAAGAATAATCACAAACCAACGTACTATTTCAGCTAAGATATTTGTCCATGAAAATTCTTTTTTTCCTTCTGGAACGCCGTATTTATTCAGAACAGACTCGACATTCAACGCACGAAAAACCTGGATAACTAGACGCTTTACAAACGATGCTACGATAAATCCGATGAGAAGAAGAACGATACCTGCTACGAGGTTCGGGATAAATGTCGCTGCTGCTAAGAATCCACGATTAAGTGATAAGACGAGTGTTTCTCCAATATTAGTATTCATGTACTCACCTCCCTTCGCCCCGCATAGCTTTAACGAAGTGGGGTCTCGCTCCTAAATAGAAGTGAGTTGCCGATCCTTATTTAGGCTCAGGCTTCGGGGAGGCAAGCCTCCTCTCTGTTTCATCAATAAATTGAAGAACTTCTAGGCGTAGTGTATTCATAGAGTCTTGCCTTGTCAAGGGGAAAACAGGTTGTTATAATGCATTGATATCAAGACTTGCTTGATATCCTTTTAATGGGCCGGTAGCTCAGCGGTAGAGCAGGAGCCTTTTAAGCTCTTGGTCACAGGTTCGAATCCTGTCCGGCTCACTATCTTTCGCTAAAGCTTCAGATAGCAAGCTAAATATGTACTACACGTACATTTTAAGAAATCCCATCACGAACA
>JGI1357J11328_10003955_pt1 | contig 10014 bp, 10 predicted proteins | sample Subgrocontami54m_FD_11328 | JGI IMG/M metagenome (IMG submission 11328)
TGCCCGAAAAGGGCACGCCGGTAAATAGGGGGAAGCAACCCCCTGGCGACAACGGGGAGGGAGAGGAATGACTCCTCTCCCTTACCCACTTGGAGTGAAGTGGCAAAGTGGCCGACTGCTCAATTTTGGTTGCCGCAACCTGCTGCTGGAGCAATGCTTACGCAAATGCGCATCCAGTGTGCCAGGGGTGCCAAGTGGCACACGGGTTCAGATCGCGGGCTCTGCTGCCCCTAGAAGAACGCCGCAAGAAACTCGCAAGCCATCGGCGACCACGATCGTCGGTCAAGTAGGTGGGGCAGGCCGCCTGGCCTGCCGTCGCATCAGGAAACCCAGGCGACCTGTCCCACGTTGTTTTGCAAATTGACTGACAATCCAAAAGATCGGGAATCAACGAAAAACCCCCCACACGATGGAGGGGTATTCGAATAGCGCGGATCGCAAATTGGTCATTCTTGAGCCACAGTTCAAACACCGATGGAACACCGATTCAAAGTCAGCAAGCCGTTCATATGGTCGTCCGATGATCCGTACTACTATCCGTCAAATTCTTCGTGCCCCACGAAGAATCCAAAACCATCACGAAAACACGAAATCGCGAAGACACGAAACGATTCACAAGTGCTTTCTTCCGTGGTTTCGAGCTTTCGTGTTTTCGTGATTCGACTTCTGTGGTTGCGGCTCAGCCGCGCTGGGAAATCCGTGGTTGGTTTTCACATTCCGCAAACCGAGTCTCGAACCCTACCAACGGCACCGCGATCGCACGGCTTGACACGTTTTTCCTACTTTGGTAGCCTGAAAGTATGAAAATAACCGTTGAGCTTCCTGATTCCGAAATCAAGGAAATCTGCCGCGTGACCGGCGAGCGCAAGAAAGGCCCGGCGATTCGCAAATTGGTGGGCGACGCACTTCTGCTTAAACGTCGGGAGAAATTGGCGCAGAAATTCATCGACGCCGAGTGGGGCGTAGAGTTGAAAGGCCTCGAGGCGGCCCAGGCCGCTGACCGAGACGCCGACAGCCAAGGCGAAAAGCGGTGGAGAGAGTGATGCCCACGCTGATCGACACCAGCCTTTGGATTGACTTTACGCGCACGCGCTCGCCGCGCTTCCTCAAACGATTCATCGCCCCATTCATCCTCGATCCGGACGCCCATGTGGCCGAGCCGATCACGTTCGAAATGCTGCGACACGCCACGCCGGTCGAGGCCAAGCAACTCACGCAACAGTTTCAAACCTTGCCGATGCTCGCCACGCCTCGCTTGCTCTGGTCTCAGGCGGCCGAACTCGGTCAGGCGTGCCGGCAGAAAAACATCACCGTCCCTTCGCTCGATTTACTGATCGCCGCGATCGCGATTCACCACGGGGCGGAAGTAGTTGCCTTCGACGACGATTTCCAGAAGATCGCTGTTGTTTCAAAGCTGCAAGTGAAGCTGCTGAAGCGGCCGACGGCGTGAACGAAGCCCGCGCCTCCCTGTTGTGGCACGAGTCTTCGGACCGTGCCACCCCGCTGCACCGCAGGTCTCCTGAAACGCCGGGCGACCTACGGTCGGGCCGCGTGTCTTTCAAGAAGCCTAAGCGGGATAGCTCGCCATGAAATGCTGAATGCCGTCGATCATTAGTTGTACCTGTTCGGCAGTGTATTGATCGTATTCGGCATGCGCGGCATGATTGCGAAGGCCAGCCCATGCAGTGATTTGTTTTTGCATCAACTTGGCGTAAACGCCGTTCTTCGCTAACTCCGAGTTCACGGCGTCTAGTTTTGGCGGAATCGGTAAAATCCCATTGACCTGACATAACTTTCGAAGGTGTTGCTCCAAAACGCCTCCTGCCAAGACAGCAGCAGGGTCTTTCAGTTTTTCGTCATTAAGGAGATATCGCGCCATTTCCAAGAAATCACCAAACAGTTCTTGACGCATGCACTGCTCGAACGTCTGCAACCGATCATTCTGATAATCGGCCAATAGCGCCCGCAAGGTTCCTTTGAAAATATCGAAGCGAACATACCCCTCCTCTTCGACGACGTTGGAAAGGTGATTGCGATAAACACTTCCAATCGGACAAAGGCGTTCAATCGCCGCACGGTAAAGTACGTCAAGCTCCGCTTCATTGTCAGCCTGTCTTAGCGGCGAAACCGATGCCACGGCGTCAATCGTTTGATGGCGGGACAAAACCGAGTTGATATGGTCAATCGCGGCTTGTTTGTTGATCTTCATGGTTCCTCCCAGAATGGGCACGCGGCATCCCACCCAAGGGTTCACACCATCACTCGTCCCAACATGACGCCTTGTCTTAGAGCCCTTCGCCGCCGTCCTTCTTCTCGATCAGCCGAAGTGCCGCATGGAGCGTGGCCAAATAGTAATGGAACATCCAGCTGTACCAAATCGGCTTGTCATACGATGTCTTTTGCGAGGCGTTATGGTGACGGATGCCGAAGTTGTTCGCGATGTTGAACAAATCACTCTCGTCACCCTTATCCAAAACCTGCTTAAGCTTCGGACGCAAGAACTCAAGAACATCGGCGAGTTCACGAACTGCCTCGCGGCGATCATCGTCCGACGCCTGCCGTCGCCGGAATTTTCGCCGTGCAGCTTCAATTCGCTGCTCGACGTTTTCGGGATCATGTGCCGGCAGAGACGCCTCGAACAATTCCTCAAGGCCAGTTTCCGCCTTGTGAAGAATCTCACCGTCCCACGAGAGCTCGAATCCAGTCGAGTAAATGTCGAGGAGTTTGTTTATCCTTTCAAAAAAATCAGCCTTACCGAGTTCAACGTTGAACTTCTCACAATGCCAACCGCAATTGTTCCAACTGTGAAAAGTACGCTTGGTCGGTTTCGCACAGTGATCGAAAAGGAATTCGATGATATCGAAAAGATCGTCTTCGCTATAACCCTGGATCTTCTGACGAATCGGAGTTAGATTCGCTTTATGCAATTCCAGTAGGATGGCACCCTCCCAGTCCTGCCCGAGATAGCCGGGAACAAAACAGGTGTCAACACATTGAAAGCCGAGAGCATGTTGAAAATACCCCTCAGTCTCGAAATGTTCGAACAGCGGCTGAAAGAGCTTCAGCAATCGAGGCAACTCGATTTTCGGGACAGCCGGATTCTTTCCGGTCCGAACAGAGTAGTATGGGCTCTTGCGTGTTGAGCCAGCGTTGTTCGGCGTTTCCATGCTCGCGCACTCTTCGGAAAAATATTTCGGCCGACGGGTTAGACACGGTCGAATGAATCATGGTTCGTTTGTGTGTTGGCTAAAATCCAGTCTAACGACATGGAAGGAATGCGGCCATCCCGGATCGGGATTCGGGCACGATGGTCGATTTGCTGAACGGCTGCGTCTTGGTGCCTTTGCCGATTGCGGTGAAGAGGCCGAGTTTTCCTCCCGGCTGGGCGCGGGTCTCCTGACCCCGCCCACCGGACCGACCGGAGGTCTCACGGTCGTGCCCAAGTTCGCCGGGGAGACCTTCAGTAGGTAGTGGGCCGTAGGCAGTGGGCAGTGCGAATGGCAAAGTCACGCGGAATCTTCAACCACGGATCAACACCCGATCAACACGGATTAGGAAGAGAGGCAGCAATTTGTTTCGCCTGCTAATCCGTGTTGATCCGTGTTTGTCCGTGGCTGAACGTTCTTTGCCGCGAGCCGCCTCTGGATTCCGCCGCCGGCTTGCGATACCCTAGCTCTACAATCGCCAACGAATGCCATCACTCCATTTCAGGGCTTGCCATGCGCTCCTTACTGCTGCTCCTTGCGGCTCTGGCTTGTTGGATTCTGCCGGCGCGCCTCGAAGCTCAAACCGCGCCGCGCAACGTCATCGTCCTGGTCGCCGACGATCTTGGCCTCGACCTGGGCTGTTACGGCAACACAGCGATCCGCACGCCGAATCTCGACGGTCTGGCCAAGCGCGGCGTCCGCTTCGCCAAGGCATATGCCACCGTTTCCTCGTGCAGCCCGAGCCGGTCCACGATCTACACAGGTCTGTTCACGCATCAAAGCGGGCAGTACGGCTTGCAGCACGCGCCGCACAGCCAGCAGGCGCATGCGTGGGTGCAGGGTTTGCCGCGCCTCCTGCGCATGGCGGGCTATTACACCGGCATCATCGGCAAGGTTCACGTCGGCCCCACTTCGGTCTACAGCTGGGACGCTGAGATCACCAAAGGCACAGGCCGCTACGTGGTCGGCATCGCCCAGCGCGCCAAGGAGTTCATCAGCGACGCCGACAAGAAGCCGTTCTTCCTCGTCGTCGGCTATATCGACCCGCATCGCGCCAACGTCGGTTTCGACAACGACAAGTTCGCCAAGGATCCCGCCGAGGTGCGCTACGATCCGGCCAAAGTGATCGTGCCGCCGCACCTGCCCGACAACGCCGAGGTGCGCAAAGACCTGGCGGAGTATTATCAGTCGGCCACGCGCCTGGATCGCGGCGTGGGCTTGATGTTGAAGATGCTCGAAGAAACCGGCCAGCTCGAAAATACGCTGATTATCTTCATCTCCGACAACGGCATTCCTTTCCCGGGCGCCAAGACAAACCTATACGAAGCCGGCGTGCATCTGCCGCTGATCGTCGCCGGGCCTGGTTTGCCGCAAGGCCGCACGAACCAGGCGATGATCAGCTTCGTCGATATCGCGCCGACGGTGCTCGATTGGTGCAAAGCGCAAGGGCCCGCTTCCTACAAGTTGCCAGGCAAATCGTTCCTTCCGATTCTGAACGAAGATCAGCCGAAAGGCTGGGACGCGGTCTTTGGCTCGCATCAAATGCACGAGATCACGATGATGTACCCGATGCGCTCGATCACGACGCGGACGCGCAAGTACATCGTGAACTTAGATCACGCCAAAGAGTTTCCGCTGCCGTCGGACCTGTGGGCTTCGCCGAGCTGGCAGAGCGTACGCCAAAGCGGCGCCAAGATGCTGGGCCAGCGCCGCGTCGCCGATTTTCTGCATCGGCCCAAGGAAGAGCTGTTCGAACTGGCGAAAGACCCGCACGAGATGAAAAACGTGGCGAGTGCTCCCGCGAACGCCGCCGCGCTGACGGAACTGCGCCAGCGCTTGCGTGATTGGCAGCAAGCAACGAATGATCCGTGGACGATTTTGTATCGGGAGGAGATGGGGTCGTTCAATCGGTGATGCAGGCGGTGCTGAAGCGACTTGTGTCTGTCAAGCCGTGGCACGGGATTGGGTCGTCGATTCTTTCGCATCCTGGGAATTAGCCGATTCTCGCCCTGGCAATGCCGGTTGCTGCTTGGCCATCTGGTTGGCTGCAACGTCCAGCGCGAGTCTGATCTGATCATCCACGTCGTAGGTAATAAGCAACTCGCCGCAATGCGCGCACTTTGGGACGCGCAATGCGGGGATCTCGACGCTGACGAGGCGTCCGCCACGCCCGCGTTCGGCCCGATACGGGATCACTGCCAGGTGAACCTGTTGCTGCAGACATCTCGGACAAGTCCAGGGAAACGGACGCTTTTTGTCGCGCGCGGCGACTGGTTCAGATGCGGCGGTTTCTTCAGGCGTCATGGATGTTCACCACATGAATGATCGGGTCATCCGGATCTTTTGGATTTCGATAGAGCAGACGCGTTTCCACATACAACAGGCGGCCGGCAACTGGAATCCGAAGGTCGTAATGGTAGTCGTGCGTGGTCCATTCCGGCCGCTTTTCTTGCTGTTGATCGATGCTGCCTCCCCCCCGCGACGTGGTCGTGCATTAGCCGAGCCAGCTCGCGTGGCATCAGATTGGGCAATTCGTTGTCCAGCCAATCCGCAGCGACATCGGTCAGAATGATGTACCCGTCATATCGCCAGTTCGCCAGAGCATTCTTGTAGCACGTCAAGATCTCCGTATCGGTCAGAGGCGGCATGGCGGCTCATTTCCACATCTTAACATGGGATTAGTCAAAACACCATACGTCGGCCATTCGGCGCAGGCAATCGTATTCAACGAAACATCATTGGGCGCAATAAAACTCGATCACTGCCTTTACCGCGCGCCGCCAATTCGCCACCAGCCGCTTCCGTTCGTCCTCATCCATCTTCGGCGTAAACGTCCTGCCCTCCTGCGTCAATTGCCGCAGCGCGCCAACATCCTTCCACACGCCGACCTTCAAACCCGCCAGGAACGCGGCGCCGAGGGCGGTCGCTTCCTTTTGCAGCGCCGCCAGCACTGGCCGCCCCAGCAAATCCGCCTGGCGCTGCAAGAACCAGGCGTTTTGGGCCATGCCGCCGTCCACGCGCAACGTGCCCAGCGGCCGGCCGGCGTCGTTGTCGGCGGCGTCGATCAGGTCCACGACTTGAAAGGCGACGCCGTCGAGCGCCGCGCGGGCCAATTCGGCGGATGTCGTGTTGCGCGTCAGACCGAAGATGACTCCGCGTGCTTCAGGAACCCAATGCGGCGCCCCCAGCCCGACGAGCGCCGGCACGAAGATGACGGGTTGGGCGGCGTCGGCACGCGCGGCTTGGGCTTCCACCTCGGCCGACGACGATAGCAGATGCAACCCGTCGCGCAGCCATTGCACCGCCGCGCCGGCGATGAACACACTGCCTTCGAGCACATACTGCGGTTTCTCGTCCACGGTGGCAGCCAGGCTGGTGAGCAGCCGATGCTGCGACGGGATCGGCTTGCCGCCGGTGTGCGAAAGGAAGAACGCGCCGGTGCCGTAGGTGCACTTGGCGTCGCCCGGCGCAAATCCTCCCTGCCCCACCAAGGCAGCCTGTTGATCGCCGGCCACGCCGCCGATGGGAATTCCATCCGGCAGAAAATCAATTCCGGCCGTGACGCCGTAGTCCGCGACGCTCGGCAGCACGCGCGGTAGCAGCGTCTTGGGCACCTGGAAGAAGCGGCACAGCTCATCGTCCCATTGCACCTTGTGAATGTCGAGCAACAGCGTGCGCGAAGCGTTGCTCACGTCGGTGGCGTGGACCTTGCCGCCCGTCAGTTGCCAAATCAGCCAGCTATCGATGGTGCCGCACGCCAGCTGGCCCGCTTCGGCGCGGCGGCGCAGGTTGGGGTCGCTTTCGAGCAGCCAGCGAATCTTCGTCCCGGAGAAATACGGGTCGAGCATCAACCCGGTCTTCTGTCGCAGCCAGGGTTCGTCGGCCTGGCGCTGGCGACAAAAATCGGTGGTGCGGCGATCCTGCCAAACGAGGGCGCGGGCGACAGGCTGGCTGGTAGCACGGTCCCACAGGACGATCGTCTCGCGCTGATTGGTGATGCCGATGCCGGCCAGGGCACGTGGCTCGATCTTCGCCTGGGCCAGCGCCCGCGGCACAACCTCACGCACGGTGTTCCAGATTTCCAGCGGATCGTGCTCGACCCAGCCCGGCTGGGGAAAATGCTGCGTGAATTCCAGGTTGGCGCTGCCGAGGTTTTCGCCGCGCTCATTGATCACCAGCGCCCGCGTGCTGGTAGTGCCTTGATCGATCGTGAGGATATTCGGCATGAGGGGTCACTCCGCAATCGAGCCAAGTGAAGTCCGCCGCAAGCGGCATTTATGAACAATCGTACATTCCCGGATGGCGACCATTGCAAAGAAATTGGACCCGCCTTGGCGCATCAAGGCAAGACGTAACCTATGTTTTCACAGATTCTATCCGCCGGCCGCAGAGAGCCTGCGCGGGCGATCGAGGGTTTGTCTCCATGTCCATGGTTTGTCCCCAATGCAATCAGGTGTTTGAACAGCAGGAGCGGATCTGTCCGAGCTGCAGCATTCAACTCCTGTTTTTCGCGCGGATTGCACCAACCGCGACCGCCGCGCCGGCCGAGGACAATGCCGGCCGCTGGCAACATACGGGATTTGGCCGCGTCGTGGTCGGATTGATCCTGGCCCAGGGGTTGGCGCTGGGTCTCAAACAGCTGCTGACCGCAGGACTGCTGGCCAGCGGTGACGATGTGAACGTCACGTTGTGGGGCACGCTGACCGGTTTGGCATTGCTGCACAGCTTGCACGCCTTGGGCCTGTTCGTCGGCGGCGCTCTGGCAGGCGCCGGCCAAGAACGCGGCATCCTTTATGGCAGCCTCGTCGGTCTCAACAGCGGCGTCATCTTTCTGATCCTGCGATCTCAGTCGGATCGGCTGCTGACCGACCTCGCGCATTTTTCACAACCGCTTTTGCACATGCTCTTCGGCGCCATCGGCGGCTGGATCGGCAGGGCGATTTGGCAGCCAACGCCACGGCTGACGATGCCCGAGGTCCAATCCACCGCTTCCCCGGCGCCAGCGCTGATGGAGATGCGTTGGCTGCACGGCCCGATCGCCTGGTGGCGCGTAATTGCCGGCGCGACCATCATGACCTGCGGCGTCGCCTGGTCGAACATGATCATGGATTGGATGATCGACGCCAGCCAAGGAGCATTGAGCGTCACAACTCACTTTCAGGCGAAACTGGTCAGCTGCGAGATTGCCGCGCTGACCATGCTCGCCGGCGCATGTCTGGCCGGCGCCACGACGTGGAACGGCGCCAAGCAAGGACTGTGCGTCGGCATCGGCGGCGCGGTCTTGTTCCTCGGTTATCAGTGGGCGAACCCGAAAATCCAGCTCGAAACCGTTGTCTTCGCCGTCACCTGCATGCTCGGCCTAGGCCTGACCGGCGGCTGGTTCGGCGGCCTCCTGTTCCCACCTTTGGGCCGCGCCCGGCGCACTCGTCGCATCATCGACTTGTAAATGAAGGGTGCGAAGCTCGCGCCAAGCCGCAAAGCCGCCAAAAACGCCTTGACCATCAATGCATCAGATCTTTGTCTCCGATTTCTTTTGCGTCTTAGCGGCTTTGCGCGAGAATTAACACTTCGTGAAAAAGTCCGCGAGGCCTGCCCAACCACGCTCTAGCGAAAATCTTCAATCTTTTGCCCAAAATCCTCGACAGGCACGCCGTCGGTTGCCGATTACCTCCTCATGGTTCACCATCCCTGATTCACCTGCGGAGGTCGCTGATGGCCCAGACCTCGCGTACCGCCATTTGGGTCAATGAAATCCTGTCGGGCTTGGCCGCCGCGAGTGGCGTCGGCTATCTTGCCACCGCCTACACCATCTCGCGCTGGCTCACTCGGGCCACTCCCGCCGAACTCGAACACGCTCCCGCAGAAGCGGGCGCTTCCTGCGAATCGCTGTCGTGCACGACCGCCGACGGATTGAACCTGGCCGGCTGGGTCGCCGCCCCGCCCCGGCCACGCGGCACCGTCGCGCTGTTCCACGGCCTGCGTGCCAACCGCCTGCAGACGCTTGTGCGCATGAGCTTTCTGGTGCGCGCAGGCTGGCGCTGCGTTGCCTTCGATCACCGCGCCCACGGCGCCAGCGACGGCAAAACCACGAGCTTTGGCTGGTACGAGGCCCACGACGTGGCCGCCGTCGCCGACCTGATCGCCGAGCGCTGGCCGCACGAGCCCGCCGCCGCCCTGGGCATCTCCATGGGAGCCGCGGCCCTTTGTTTCGCCGGTGAAAAGACGCCTGCCTTCCAGGCGTTCGTCCTCGAAAGTGTTTACCACGACCTGACGAGCGCCTTTCGCCAACGCGTCGGCTGTGGCTATCCCTCGTGGTTCGCTCGTTTCAGCCGCGGCGTGGTCTGGGTCACCGAGCGGCGGCTTGGCATGAGCATCGATGAAGCGACGCCCGCGGAATTCGTTCTCCGGCTCAGCCCGCGTCCGGTGCTGCTCCTGACCGGCAGCGACGACCCGCACGCCACGCCTGAAGAAGTGGGCCGTTTGTTCGACCGCTGCGCCGATCCGCGCGAATTCCACCTTATCCCCGGCGCCAGTCATAACGACATCGACACCGCGGGGGGGCGGCACTATCAAGAGTTGGTCTTGGGATTCCTCGACCGGCACTTGCAGACGGCGCCGGTGATGGAGCGCGACGCCACCGCACCATTGGCTGCTTGAGATGGATTTATGCCTGCAGCGGCGACGGGGACGGCGGGTGGGGCGGGATGATGGGCATGGTTCACAAATGCGCACAGGCATAGGTGCTTTTCGAGACGACAGGATTTCGACACAGTTGGCACGCACTCAACTTCCTATCCCCTTGATCCAT
>JGI1357J11328_10003963_pt1 | contig 10005 bp, 9 predicted proteins | sample Subgrocontami54m_FD_11328 | JGI IMG/M metagenome (IMG submission 11328)
AAAGCCAGCACAAAGATTGGCAGGATATTGAGGGCATTGTTTGTTTTAAAGGGCCAGGCAGTTTTACGGGTCTACGGATAGGTTTAACAGTAGGTAATGCGTTGGCTTACGGTTTGGGAGTTCCGATTGTAAGCCAGCAAAGAACCAATTGGATCACAAACGGCATTACTCGCATTACGAGCGGCGAAAACGAGGCGGTAACATTACCCGAATATGGCGGAGATGCTCACATTACATTGCCCAAAAAGTAACAGCAAGTGTTGATTAAGTCGCTTAAAAAAGTGTATAGTAAACCTAGGATTTTAGCCCACCGAACTATCCGCCGGATGGCGGAAATACGGGGCAAGGTTTTGGGAACCAAATCCTGACTCAAGTTATACTAATTCAATTCGATTTTCAGATTGTCCAAACGGCTAATGAAGTGATAGTGATTGCCACCCGGCACAATCTGCACCGATAGAAAGGATTACCTATGGATCCAATTACCATAGTACTCGCTGTGGTTGGTATTGGTGTTGGTTTTGGTGCCAGCACGGTAGTAACCAAACAAAAACTCGGCTCGGCCGAAGAAGCTGCCAAAAAGGAACTGACAAGGGCAAAGAAAGAGGGTGAAAAGCTAGTTGACGAAGCACGCGAAAAGGTTGCTGAAATTGCCGAGACTGCCCGCAAAGAGGATCAGACTCATCGCCGTACTCAAAAGGAACTGGAGCAGCGCTTGATTACGCGCGAGGAAACCATCGACAAAAAACTCGATGATCTCGATAAACGCAGCGAAGGTTTGCGTAAGAGCCAGGATGAAGTAGAGGATCTCAAGAATGAAATTCGCGAGATTCGCGGGAAGCAGCAGGACAAACTCGAGAAAATCGCCAAACTGACCAAGGCAGAGGCAGCTGATAAATTGCTAAAGATGACCGAGCGCGATATAAAAGACGACCTGCTGGGTCTTGTGTCCAAGCTGCAAAACGAGGCTAAGGAGAACGCCGAAGAGCAGGCAGCCGTGGTCCTGACGGCTGCTATGGAGCGTATGGCCAGTGAAGTTACGGCCGAGCGTACCGTGACGGCCGTGAAGCTCGAAGACGAAGAGATGAAAGGCCGTATTATTGGTAAGGAAGGACGCAACATCCAAGCACTGCAACGTGCTACTGGCGTAGATATCATGGTTGACGATACACCTGGTATGATTATCCTCAGTTCGTTTGATCCAGTGCGCCGCGAGGTAGCCCGCCAGGCGCTGGAAATGCTCATGAAGGATGGCCGGATTCATCCAGGCCGCATCGAGGAAGTGGTGGAAAAAGCCCAAGCCAATGTCCAGAAAGATGTCATCCGTGCTGCCGAAGACGCTGCGCGCGAAGTCGGCATCATAGGTATCCCCAAAGAGATTTTGCAGTACCTCGGTGAGCTCAAGTTCCGGACCAGTTACGGCCAGAACGTGCTCAAGCACAGCACAGAAATGGCTCACATTGCCGGCATTATTGCCGAAGAGCTCGGTGCGGACGTAAAAACCGCCAAGTACGCCGCGCTGGTGCATGATTTGGGCAAGGCCCTCACGCACAAGATGGAAGGCAAGCATCACCATATCAGTGGTGAAATATTGCGCAAATATGGCGTGCCGGAGCCAGTAGCCCATGCCGCCGAGGCGCACCACGACGACATGGAAGCGACAACTATCGAGGCGCTGATTGTCCGCGTAGTTGATGCCATCAGCGCTTCCCGCCCGGGGGCTCGTAACATTAGTGCCGAGAACTTTGCCGAGCGCATGAAAGAGCTGGAAAACGTAGCCTTAGGCTTTGACGGCATCGAAAAGGCTTACGCCATTAGCGCCGGCCGTGAAGTTCGTATATTTGTAAAACCGCAGGATATTGATGATCTTAGTGCCATCAAACTGGCGCGCGACATAGCCACCAAAATCGAATCCACTATGCAATACCCGGGCACTATCAAGGTCAATGTCATCCGCGAAACCCGTGCCATCGAATTTGCTAAGTAAAAAATCATGGCACAAATTTTGGTCTTCGGAGACTCAATTACAGATGGATCATCTGACTCTAGAGGGGGTTGGGCGGATCGCTTGAAGCAATATTTTTGGCGCAAAAATATCAAAGGAGACATAGTAAATAATGAATACTATTGGCTATACAACCTTGGTATAAGCGGTAACATGACCCCCGATGTTTTAAAAAGAATCAAGGTCGAATCTATTGCCAGAAAAGTCGAGCGAAGAGCTAAAGGAGTAGTTTTTATTTTCGCAATTGGGATTAATGATTCTGCATTAGAGGGCGAAGGAAACCCCAAACCCCGATTAGTCGAGGAGGAGTTTGCTAAAAACTATGAAACTTTGGTTTCATTTGCGAAGCAATACACAAATAAAATTCTATGCGTTGGATTAACACCAGTAGATGAAGCAAAAACTAACCCCATCTATAATGTTCTTTGGTATAACAATGACCGGATTAAATCGTTCAACAGTGTAATTAAAAAAGTTGCAGCTAAAAATAAAGTTGGATTTATCGAACTTCATAGACCATTTATTAAACAACAAGACTCTAAAAATCTACTAATTGATGGATTACACCCAAATAACAAGGGGCATAAGTGGATGTACGAATACATTAAACCGCATGTTCTTAATTTATTGGGTTCTTAGTGTGAACATTCTCTATAGGGGCGACGTTATAAGGCCACCAAGTAGTTAATAGAGTCATGAAGAATAGCGAAAGTCCTATATAATGCGACTATGATCACCCAGGGCAAATTACGGGTTTCAAAAGCAGAAATGCGCCTGATACGTATGTTAGAACGCAAACGCACGGCAATGCGCGTAGAAAAAGAACGCCTAAACCGGCTTGAAAAAAACGTTAAGCATCTCGCCAAAAAGTTGGGAGTTGGACTGAAATGAGTAATTTTGTCACCAAGCAAGATCTGAAAGGGGAGTTAAATACCTTTGGCGCTAAGCTATTTAAATACTTCAATAAAGAGTTTAAAGCTATCCACACAGACTTTGAACAGCTAAGAGGTGAATTTGGCGGCCTGCAAACTACAGTCGATGCTTATGCTGGACAGGTTGAAATTTACCACCATGAATCTGTCGCCAGAGATGCTCAGGTTGATCGCATCCAAAGGTGGGTCGAAAAAATTGCTCAAAAAACTGGTGTGAAGCTTGAGTATTAACTGTCGCGAAACCCGCGCTATCGAGTTCGCTAAGTAACTCTGGAAATTATGATTAAAGTCTGGTTTGAGCCACATAGTACGAGTATAGATAATGAAGACGGCCGGGCTTCTGGATGGAACGATGTTGACTTATCTGCAAAAGGTAGGCTCGAATCACTTGATTTAATTGAACGATGCAGAAGCCGGGGTCTTTTTGCCATTTTCTGTTCGGATTTGCAACGGGCAGTAAAAACTGCAGTCCCAACCGCGGCTGAGTTACATTTGCCGCTATTCCCAGATAAACGTTTAAGAGAATGCGATTACGGCAACCTTACCCGTAAGCCAAAAGAGCAAATCGAAACAGAGAGGGATAAAAGGATAAACGAACCCTTTCCAAATGGTGAAAGCTATGAGCAGTGTATGGAACGTATGGGGAGTTTTATAAATCAGCTAAGGGTAGATTTTGACAACAAGGCTGTATTAATAGTTGGCCACAGAGCTACTCATTATGCGCTTGATTACTTTATCAAAAAGAAACCGCTAGAAACCTGCATTTCTGAGCAATGGCAATGGCAGCCAGGTTGGCAGTACGAGCTATAATAGTGACATGCAGACAGAGATTGAGGCAAAGTTTCTAGACGTTAGCCACGATGAAATACGTAAAAAGCTAAAAGAACTTGGTGCTAAATGCGAGCAGCCAATGCGGCTGATGCGACGGGTTGTTATAGATTTTTCTGATAAGAGATTGCAAAATGGCGGTAACTCGTGGATACGTGTTCGGGATGAAGGTGACAAGGTTACTTTAACTTACAAAGAGTCGCTCGAGAAACAGTTTGGTGGCGCAAAAGAAATTGAAGTTATCGTCAACTCATACGTCAAGACCATAGAAATCTTTAAGGCAATGGGTATGGTCGTCCATTCAGAGCAGGAAACCAAGCGCGAGACATGGATACTGGATGGTGCCGAAATTGTTCTGGACGAGTGGCCATGGCTCGATCCGTTTATAGAGATTGAGGCTTCGACTGAGAAAAAGGTGAAAAACGTAACCCAACTTCTGGGTTTTGATTGGAATGACGCTGTATTTGGTAGCGTAACCACCGCCTACAGAACCCAGTATCCTGCCATAGCCAAAGACAAACACATATCCGCCATACAAGAGAAGCGCGAGACGTGGATACTGGATGGTGCCGAAGTTGTTCTGGACGAGTGGCCATGGCTCAATCCGTTTATAGAGATTGAGGCTCCGACTGAGAAAAAGGTGAAAGACGTAGCTCAACTTCTGGGTTTTGATTGGAATGACGCTGTATTTGGTAGCGTAACCACCGTCTACAGAACCCAGTATCCTGCCATAGCCAAGGACGAGCACATATCCGGCATACAAGAGATTAAGTTTGGTCAGAAGCGACCGTATTGGTTCACGAAGGACGTTAAGTGACCATTCTCTACATTGGTGATGTTATGGGGGAGCCGGGGATTGAGGTTGTTGGCAAGGTTTTGCCTGCGCTCAAAAGAGCCAATCAAGTTAATCTGGTAATTGCCCAGGCAGAGAACGTCAGTGACGGCAAAGGCATGCTGCCTGCTGATATGAAACGCCTGCAGAAATTAGGCATCGACTTTTTTACCGGTGGCAATCATACACCTAAGCGTGATGAGATAAAACCGTTGCTGGAGGATGACGACCAGCCTGTGATCGGGCCTGCCAATATGCACGGTTGTCCAGGCAAAGGCTGGAAATATATTCAAACCACACAAGGCTTTGTATTGGTAATTTCTTTGCTTGGTGAAACGTTTGGCAACCATAAGCCCGAGATTAATAATCCACTCAAGGCAATTGACGAGATTTTAAAAAAGAACGATGACAAAAAACGCATAGCGACTATTGTGAACTTTCATGGCGATTACAGCAGCGAAAAGCGAATCATCGGCTACTATCTAGACGGCAGAGTCACAGCTGTCATTGGCGATCATTGGCATGTGCCCACGGCCGACGCCATGGTGTTGCCTAAAGGCACAGCCCATATAACCGATGTCGGTATGTGTGGCAGTCTTCACTCCAGTCTAGGCGTAAAGTTAGAGACTGTCATCGCCCGTTGGCGTGATGGCGTAATTAACAAAAATGAACTCGCAAACGAAGGCCCCGCGCAGTTTAATGCAGTATTAATTGAATCCGATGATAAAACTGGCCTTAGCCTAAGCATCCAGCCAATCCAGAAAGTCATAACCTAGCTTCTACAGGGGTTTGATGGTAAAATTACCGCGATGTATCGGGGTGTGGCGCAGTTGGCTAGCGCGCCGCGTTTGGGACGCGGAGGTCGGAGGTTCAAGTCCTCTCACCCCGACCACGATACATTTTTTAATTTCGGGGTGTGGCGCAGTTGGTAGCGCGCAGCGTTCGGGACGCTGAGGTCGTCCGTTCAAGTCGGATCACCCCGACCACACAACCATGGTATTTGCTAAAACCTGATCGTTAGTTTACATTTAAGCTTAAGAGTGATATAAACACGTGAAAGCGGATAGTTGGTCTGATGGATTTGTTTAGCGATCAAAAAGTAAAGAAGTTTAGACCCAAAGGTCTGTTAAAATCCAAACCAACTATTTTAGTTTTTGCAGTCATATTTGCGAGTGTTGGCGTGTATTTATTAATTAGTTCTTTCGCAGCGACACCTGATCAGTTTACAACCTCTAGATGGCTTGACCCAACTGAGTTTTCTAAAACAGGTAGGCTTCGTCAAAGCCAACAAATACTTCAGGTCGATCTTAGCTACAATGCAAAAAGCAATCCCAAAATTCATATTGTGGATTTAAAATCTATAAAAAATGGGCACGCGCCAAGGCGTAAAGCCGAGAAGAGCGATTATAAAGTTCAAATACTAAACTCGGCAGGAACAACTATAAATAGTCAGAGCTTTGAGATACCTAATCATATCAACAGCCCACCGCCTTTAAACAAAAATGATAAAACTAAATCTTCTTTGCTACTTACTAACCTGACGTTTTCAGTAACATTGAACTTGGGCAGTGACTCTAAGAAAATTCGCATTCTATCTCCTGATAACAAGGAGATAGCATCTTCCAATATAGTCGACATGCCCGCTACTAATGCTAAACGTAATTTTCGATCTCTTCCCGGTGAGGCGTTTAGGCTTCGTAAAAAGACCTCTTTGCTAGACAAATTATTCTCAAAAACCGCTGCAGCGACAACATCTAATACTTTAGATTTAGTTTTTATTGGCGATGATTACTCAATTGATGAGCTAACCAAGTTTCACGATGATGTTAATCAATTTACGACTACTCTTTTATCTTATGAGCCTTATAAAAGTAGAGCGCATCAAATTAGCTTCCATTATATAGACAACACAGAAAATTTGGATTGTCGTTATAATGGTCGGTTATTGACCTGTGATAGCGTAACTATTATGGATAAAGTAAATACTTCAGGTACTCCTTGGGATAAGATTGCCGTTATTGAAAACAACGATGCTTACGGTGGTTCGGGAGGAAACTTAGTGTCGGTTTCTTATAACGGCGAATTGGGTGCGGAGGTTTTTGTCCATGAAACAGGAGGACATTCAATCGGGGATCTACATGATGAGTATATAAGTGATGAAGGGAGTTTGTTTGGATTTAAAACCAATATGGCCAATTGCTCTAATGCATATCCAGCGCAGGACTGGGCAAGCTTAGTAGCCGACAATGACTACCGTTTGGGGTGCGATGCTCCATATTGGTACGCCTCCTCGCCCTGTAGTGTAATGAGTTCTGTGAGCTGTCTTTATTTTAATGTCATTTCTCAAAGGGCTATAAATGAAAAACTTGATTTCTATGCCGCACCATACACCAACACAATAAACCCAACTGCTTCGATTACTTCGCCTGCAAGCGGGTCGACTGTTTCTAATGGAGATACCGGTGTTAACATAGATGCTAACTTAGCCGATGATAGCGGCATAGCAAGAGCCGAGCTATGGAAAGACGGTTCACTTTTCCAAACGATATACACTGCGCCCTATAGCTTTTCATGGTATATACTTGGAGAAGCTAATAATTCAACTCATAGTCTTTTAGTTAAGGTTTATGATACGGCTGGTAGCGTTGGGGCTTCATCACCAGTTAATGTCATAGTTAGCAATCCCAACCCGGATACTCAGCCTCCTTCTACACCTACTGGCCTAAAAGCTGAAGCATCGGCACATAACGTTGTGAATTTATCTTGGTCTCGTAGTAGCGACAGTCAAAGTATTGTAAGCGGTTACTATATTGTTAGGAACGGCAAAACTATAGGTAGAATTCCCGGCTATTATGATTCTATTTATTCTGATGCAACGGTCAGCGCAAATACAAGCTATAGTTATCAAATTATTGCTTATGACGAGGCTATAAATAAAAGTAGTCCTTCAATTAGTGCAAGTGTTACTACGCCTGTACAAGATATTACCCCACCTACCGCGCCAACCAATTTAGTAGCAGAGGCCGACATACAAGGCAGGGTAAATCTTTCCTGGAATGCAAGCACAGACAACAGAGGTGTTGATCACTACTTTATTTATCGAAATTATGAGTATGTCGCTGTTGTAGATCACGTTAACGATAGTATACAAAGGTACGTAGATGAAGCCCCTCCTTCTGCGACACCTAATGATCGATACTTTGTATACGCTGTCGATAAAGCGGGTAATTTCAGTGATTTCTCAAATTACGCCAACGTTAAGATGGTAGACACTACGCCGCCAACCGCACCCTTACTTACAGCCACAGCAGCTAGTTATAATAAAGTAAGCTTGTCCTGGACGGCCAGCAGTGACAATAAAGGGGTAGCAGGCTATTACATTATCCGAAATGGCACCACTATTGCCCAAACCACCAGTACTACTGCGAGCTACGATGACAACACTGTTAGCGCTAAGTCCAGCTACAGCTACCAAGTTGTAGCTTATGATGCGGCTGGCAATAGTAGCAGTCCATCAAATACAGCCAATGTTACGACTCCTAGCCCACCTGACACGCAGGCGCCAACAGTCCCCACCAAACCCAAAGCAACTGCAGTAAGTTCTTTCCAAGTTAACTTGTCGTGGACTAAGAGTACAGATAATGTTGGCGTAACTGTCTATGATGTCTACCGGGGCGGTAGAAAGATTGCCACTGTTACAACCACTAGCTTTGGTGATGCCAGTACCTTTGCTTCAACCAGCTATAACTACTACGTAAAGGCTCGTGACGCTGCCGGCAATACTAGCGCGGCTTCTGCCACAGTTAGTGCCACAACACCACTCTCTACCAAGACTGGGACTCTCAAAGGCACCGTCTATGGCAACCAACAGGGTAAGATTACAGCTATTGTTAAGCTGGCAGGCGCAAGTATTACAGTTACGTATAAAGGCACAAAACATGTATACACAGCTAACACAGTAGGTACTTATCAAATTATTGGCTTACCGGCTATAAGCTATAGTGTTAAGTATAGTAAAACCGGCTATTCTGCAAAGACTTACACTGCTAGCATTACAGCTGGTAAAACTACAACTCAAAATGCTACGCTGGTTCAGGTGGTAATACCGAGATAGTGTTTTAAACTAGGAGTAAGTTATGGATCAACAGCCCCCGGTTGCGCAAAATCAGACACAGAATAATCAACTGCCATCAACTCCTAAATTAAAACCATTTCGTCGATGGTTAATTCTTGGCAGCGCTGGGATGATTGTCTTAGTTCCTGTCATTTTTGCAATTCTTGCGACACATAGAAAACCCACCACAAGCCAGCCCATTATTACTAGAACAGCTCAAATATTGGTTAATAAAGATGGTTTTGAGCCAGCAACCCTTCAAGTAGCGGCCAATACTCAAGTAACTTGGTCTAACAATGATAGCCAACCCCATCAGGTTGCGGCTGATCCATATCCAAAAAATAACTCCATTCCCAACTTTGATAGTGTAGTGGTCTTGCAAAAAGGAGATACTTATTCTTATAACTTTAGTAAAACTGGCACTTACACTTACCACGACGAGCGCAGCCCCCTTAGTTTTAAGGGAACAGTGGTAGTAAAGTAGGTTCTAACCAACGTGGCACATAACTGTCCTCTCACCTTGACCATGGATTCGACAAGCTCACCATAGGTGGGCTTTTTGAGTTCATGGATCAAGAGTTGATTTGAACCTCCGTGGCAGGTTAGCCAGGCGCGAAGCCCTGGCGCTGTCCTCTCACTTACTAGATTGATTGCCGATGAACTGATATAATCACCCCTGTTTATCGGGGTGTGGCGCAGTTGGCTAGCGCGCAGCGTTCGGGACGCTGAGGTCGGAGGTTCAAGTCCTCTCACCCCGACCACGATACATTTTTTAATTTCGGGGTGTGGCGCAGTTGGTAGCGCGCCGCGTTCGGGACGCGGAGGTCGGAGGTTCAAGTCCTCTCACCCCGACCAATTCATTATTTCTGTATAAATTACGTTACAATACTCCTTATGCTGCAGGTTCTGCTAACTGTTGTTATTGCCTTCATCATTTTGCTGGTGACCGAAAAACTAAGCACTAGGAAACTTTTAAGCGTGGAGGTTTCGCGCAAAATGCCACATATTGCTGGTGGCCTTGCTATAGCCACCTGGCCGTTTTTTGTGAGTATGCAGGTAATTGTGGTGCTCGGCCTTGTCTTTGTGATTGCGACCTTACTCGTAAGACAACTTAACTTATTTCCGGGTGCTAGGACCGTCGGGCGTTTGTCTTGGGGCGAATCCTTTTTTGCCTTAGGGGTAAGCATTGTAGCTCTGGTTGGTCCCTCCAAATGGATTTTCGTGGCAGCGGTTCTCTACCTCGCTCTTGCCGACGCGGCTGCCGCATTGGTTGGCAACAAGTGGGGAAAGCACA
>JGI1357J11328_10003965_pt1 | contig 10003 bp, 2 predicted proteins | sample Subgrocontami54m_FD_11328 | JGI IMG/M metagenome (IMG submission 11328)
TGATCCAGAGAGGGACAGCCGTGGGGAGACTTGCGCATCAAGAACGGCGGAAGGCGGAATAGCCGGGCACCAGTTCCCACGAATGAAAAGAAGGTCGCCACAGACCCACTGCTCCTCCACAGTGGAGTCAGATCGGAAGTCAGCAATTTCGGACCGCTGGCTGCAAATATCGCACGATAGACCGTCTTTCCGGCCAAGTTCATTACAGGCTGCATTCCCTGTCGACCGAAGGGCCGTGGAGCAGCCGTCGCTGACAGTGCCACATCCTTTCACGAGAGGGATTTCCCACAGCCAAGTGCGCGTGGACCTAAACCTCGTGTGACCGCATGAGAGGCACTGGAAGCGGGACAGCAAAGTACCGTGCAACTCTTCCCAAGTGCCGTCTTCGGCTGCGAGACGGTCACAAAGAGTGTTCCAGACGTCCGCCACCCCTTGGTACTGCAGAGGGGACAGACCAAGACCATCTACGAGTGAAACAAGGACTGGCGAGAGATCCTCAGCGGGGTCGGCAAGCGAGACCTTGCGAAGGAGAGAGGAAATCGTACCACGACCGCCAAAGGACTTTCCAGTTGCAAGCAGGCACTGGACGGCGGCATTTGTGGCGCACGTACTGCTGAGATTTGGCAACCGTTTAAATGCGTTCCGTGGTTGGCTGCAAGGCGCAATGAAGGGTGCTTTTGTAGGTATGGTAACGGGGGCAACACCGCGTTTTCGGTCTGTGGACGGGTCGCAAGCACGGGCGTACCGGATGGGTGGCCGAGGTAGGAGACATCTATTGGATGAAGGAGTTGCATGGCGGACGGGTCGCAAGCACGGGCGTACCGGATGGGTGGCCGAGGTAGGAGACATCTATTGGATGAAGGAGTTGCATGGCGGGTGGAGATGTGCGGAGGCCGTTTAACCAATGGAACTGTGATGGGGGGCATGGTTGCTGGCATGGTATTTGTTTGAGACAAGTGGAGGTGAGCAGCAGTACTCCGTCGAATATGCGCCGGTGGTTGCCTGAAGGGTGTAGTTGGCGGACAAGATGTAAGCAGACTCCCTGCAACGTTGTGGATGGGCAGTGGAAGGGAGGGTAGTAAGAGAGCAGGAGCCTGGTTTGCTCTCGTATTAGCAGGCGCCTGTGCGAAACCTGCGAAAGGGAGAGGCGAGACCATCAAAAAGGAAGGCATCACTGCAAACGCAGCTTGCTGAAAGGTAGACGCTCTCAACAAAGCAGGAGGTGGCAGCGTTTGCAGAAAAGGGGGCCGAGGTACCTCGATGCGACGCGGGGCGGTCTCGACGGAGACAGAGCGAATCGAAGGGGGACGTTCGGGAGTCGGGCGCAGGGCAAGAACGGCGGGGGTTTGACTTCCATTGCGACTGTATGCAGGACCAAAGCACTGGGAGGTCGTGACAGGCGGTGATACAGTGTGCACGGAGGTCGCGCAGCGCTGGCTCTGGCCCACAGATGACAGTTGAAGCTCTGTCCTTCGAGCATTTGGCTCGCATAGGGGTTGCAAGGCGTGGGCGTCTTCGATGAAAGTCGTTCGACTTGGGGTAAGCGCTTGTGCAACATTTGTGTGCAGGTCTTCACCTCCGTGCCGGGAACAGCCAATCTGTCTGATAGAGTAGACCGAAGTGTCTTTCCAGCTGTCATACTTCCGACCAATTCGCCGGACTGAGTAGACATGACGATCACCACAACCGGAGTACTGGCGAACAGCGTGCAGTGAGGTTGGCTGGCATGGCTCTGTGGCGGGAGATTCTGATGGCGATCGGTCGACGGCACGCTGAGTAAGATGGGCTACCTGAAAATTTGGCACCGTTCTCTGATCTGGACTGTCAGGGAGAATGGGAAGGACCGCTGCTGAGTTACGAAGAGGTGCGAGGGGTGTGGACGGGTCTACTTTTTGGAAGTCCGCATGATATTCCCGACCGAACCGAAGGACAGCGTATGCCTGACCACAGCCAAGATGAAGAAGGGGGGAGCACGGTATGTGGCGGTTCATGGCTGCATCTCCCGTAGATTGATATTTGTTCGCAAGTTGAGCTGGTTGGACTGCAGGGACCACTGCCGCGCTGGGAGTGGCCGGGAGGATGAGAACTGCAGCGGGAGAGGTGCGATGGGAGGAACCCATGGAGATTGCCGAGCTTCTCGTTGCAACCCTTCCACGAGGGGTCGAGCGATTTGACGGAGATACAAGAGATGAATGATGCTGCCGTAGGAGGGGTTCCAACAGCCCCTGTGGTCTGGCTCCTGAAGGAACAGAGATGAGGGATGGCAACGTTGCAGAAGGGGCTGGTTGCGGCGAGTCTGCAGCAGTAGGCCGAAGCATCTGTGTCGTTGCGTCTACGATTTCTGTGCGACATGGATGCAAAAGGACTGCGGCAGGAGTCGGGCGCGAAGACGAAGGGAGGATGGGTGCCGCAACGAGGGAGCTTCGATGGGACGACATGGCCGGCATCTGGAGTGAAAGGGAAAGCGGAGCTTCGCTACTCCGGTTGGACGCAGTGGACCGGTTTGGTTGAGAGGCGCGCGGGAGATCAGTGACGCCTGGTTGCAACAGGCGCAAGCGGTCCAGGCGGGTGGGGCCAGTTGGGTTACGACGCCGCTGGATCGACCTGATAAGGACCTGTGGACTGCGTTCTGTGGTCAAGCTAGGACGCGTCACGGGACGTTTGGCGGTGTCTGATGGAGACGCTATAAAGTCAGAAGGTTGTGCAAATGACGCCGAGGGAGCTGCGCTTTCTGGGCGACCTGCAGCTGCCGAAGTCGGTGGAGTGAAGAAATTGACGGTGACAGCGGCGAGCAGATCCTTGGGAGAGTCCAGGAGGTCCGCGAGGTGAGCGAGATCCATGCCGTTGAGCCAGGAATCTGCTTCTGTAGCAACTTCGGGAGGCATCATCGCTACTGCATAGCGAATCCGCTCTCGTATGTGAGCATCAACCACATCGAGCAACGCTTGAGGAGAGTTCAGGAGATCCATGAGGTGGTCGGGGTCTTTCTCGAGGAGCCAGGAAGTAGCTCTTACCGCAATTTTCCTCGGGCGTAGAGCCGCTATCGTCTGGTAGAGCCGCTGGCCTTGGAAGTTTCGCGTCTCTACAGGATCAAGAACCACCGACGGCAGAGGAGCACGTGGGAGTGACAGAGCCTCAGCACCGGAGGGGGCGCCGAGGGGACACGCGACTGCAGCCAAGGAGCTGCGTCGACCGCTTGGGTGTGGAACACTGAGAAGCCCAGCCTCGGCACCGGGGGAGGCGCTGAGGGGGCACGCGACCGCAGCCGTGGAACTGCGTCGACCGATTGGGAAAGGAACACTGGGGAGAGGCCCAGCCTCAGCAGCTGGGGAGGCGCCGAGGGGGCACGCGACTACAGCCGTGGAGCTGCGTCGTCCGCTTGGGAGATAAGCACAGGGGAGCGGCCGAGCATCAGCACCGTGGGAGGCGCTGAGGGGGCACGCGACTGCAGCCGTGGAGCTGCGTCGTCTGCTTGGGAGTGGAACACTGGGGGGAGGCCCAGCCTCAGCAGCGGGGGAGGCGCCGAGGGGGCACGCGACTACAGCCGCGGAGCTGCGTCGTCCGCTTGGGAGAGGTGCACAGGGGGGCGGCCGAACCTCAGCACCGGGGGAGGCGCCGAGGGGGCACGCAAATGCAGCCGTGGAGCTGCGTCGTCCGCTTGGTCCTACTTGATGTGGTCCTGCCGGAACGCCCAAGGAGGCGCCGCGGCCAGCAGAACTATTTCCGGCTGAAGGCATGAGGGAATCCCCTGTGGTTTCACCTTCAGCGACCCGAAACCAGACACCAAGGGCAGCTCGAGGTTCACCCAGCCCCACATCAGCAAAGCTGGTCTTGCCAGCCTCCGTCATAAAAAGGGAATCGTGGGCGTCACCCGAGCGTGTTGTAGTAGGTAATGGCATCCCCGGGGGAACGGGGTCCACAAGTTGCGGGGCAGCCGCCTCGTAGCCGAACGGACGCCGCCGTTCAGGACACGAACCAGATTTTGTCGACTTCATTTTGTTGTAAAAGGGTGGGTTTTATAGCCAACCACGGCTTTTGTGGGTTTTATAGCCAACCACGGCTTTGTTGACGAGTTTTTGGCTGCTGGTCTTATCATCAGGTCCGTGGCGCGGGTGTATATCACGGCCCCGCTGGGGCCAATGATGTGGGATCGCCGCAGACCGGACAACTTGAAACAGAGCCAAAAACGATCGGATAAAAGGCACGAAATAGAAACGGTGGAAAGGACGTTTCGGAATTACTATCATACACGCTTTGGAAAAGAAGAGGGGAACAGAAAAAGGGAGGAGACGCTGCAGTGAAGCAGGGACCTGGGTCACAATAAAGGCCCCAGCAATGGGAGAGGTGAAAGCAAAGGATATAGTAACGGAGGGTGGGACAGTGGAAAAATGATGCAGCCAAGAGGACTTGACGCTGTGCGGCGTCGGACGGTGGATGCTCAAATGACGACCGATGAACGACCGGGAAAGTAGTAGAGGGTCACGATGACACGGTGGCAGGTAGAACCCGCTGATAGCGGTTACCTAAAGCACAGGTGGTGTGGGTGATCCACCCCGACAAGGGAAACATCAGCTACGAGAGCTGGGCTGTCGAGGTGGGTGGGTGATACTATAGGAATGTGTGTGATGGGAACATCAGTCAGGAGGGCCTGGCTGACGAGGAGGTGGGAATGTATATACACGCTTTGAAGAGGGATGAGGGGGATGGGAGGCTCGTCCAAGGCGAGTTGCAATTGGAGCGGATGACCATGGAAGGGGCGCACATTTTTGCAGCCCCACAGCAAGGAAAACAGCAGCAGGGAGAGTCCTGAGGAGGTCCGGTCAGACGAAAAAAAAACCCTCCCATCCAAGTAGCCGGCTGTTATTACACGGAATGCTCGCGACTTTTTAGCGGTGTTTTTTTTGCCCCACCCCATAGAGTCGAACTGCAGGGTGCTAGCTCACCAAAACTCTATAAACCGCAAAGTCTCCGCCCATGCAGGCTTCCGTGGTGTGTTTTGGACCTTGATACCCGTTTGGGGGGTGGTTAGGAAAGTGTGCTGGGGGATTTTTCCTAACATTTTGATTTCGATACCACTTTTCTCTAAACGGGCGCACTGTTTTCCCCAAAATGACGACAGTCAGCGGGTCTGCGAGGAAGAGAGGAAGAGGGAGAGAAACAGTGTCCAGCTGCGGTACTATTTGGGGGGCCGTGTCGGAGCTTGAAGCCGCTCGCGACATCGCCTGGCATGCTGACCGGCCGCAGCTGGGTTTGGTGGCCGTTCGTTGCACAGCAGGCAGCGAAAGAAGGTCTCACCGTTTGTGCCATCCACTTCCAACCACCCCTTCCCAGACCGTAGCACTGGACGAGGCAGTGGCACGTCGGCATTCGCGGTTTTGGCGTTTGGCAGCCGATCTCCAGATCGTTTGTGCTGCTGGCGCTCTCGGCATCGCCGAACATGCTGCCCAGCAGACGCTGCGGATTGCTGTCGTTCGCCGCATAATAGGCAACGAAAGAGGGTGGGGCCATCATCCAGGTCACCCACTTTCTCCCAGCCCTTTTCGGCATGTTGGGGAGGGAGTGGTGCATTGTTTTGCGTGGGTTCCGTGGCCGCTTCTGTTGAAGCCAAGTGATGGGGTCCAGAATCCCGATCTTGACACTTGGACGTTGCCTCCAAATCATGGAGCTGAGGTGCCGCCCCCCTGGCCCCCGGCACTGCGCTTGTTTGGAGTTGGTTTTGAGAGCACATATCCCAATTGGCGGGCTGCTGGGTGGGCTGCTGGTCTGCTGGGACGGTGATTGCCGGCCAATAGCCACAGAGGAGGCGGTCCTCTTCCTCCGCCACCTGTTCTTGACCCGTTCGAATGCTATGTATGGTGGACGAGTGACTGGTATTTCCTCTCTGGACTGAAAGGAGTGAGGTGGGTGTATGGCTTGTCCCCGATCCTGTGGCGTCATCAAGGGATGGGGCGGGATGTAGCAAATCTCCCATGATCTCCGTGTTTGGGAGCAGAACCGCGATGCTGTTGTCTTCTACGGGGAGGATCGCATCAGTGCCACGCGTGAAAGCAATTCCCGCCACAGCCGACAGGGCTCGTTCTCGACGAACGGGATGGACAGCCGGCCGTGGAAGGGGAGGAAGGAGATCGACGAGCGGCTGACGGGGCATAGTAACCGCGTTTCGATATTGAAAGACGGTGTATGACCCCAAGATAGCCGCCTGCGCAAGGGACACCATGACCGATCTTGCCTGAGAGGAGGAGAGGCCCAGTGCGAGGAGAGTCCGGCGGGTCGAGCGGGCCACGTTGCCGTAAGAAGTCACTTCAAAAGGGAGCACATCAACGGCCCTCCCCGTTGCCGTCGACACATCCAGGGCCAATTTCCGGTATTTATCTCCCTTTGAAGAGTTGGATACAGAAACACGGTGCGGCAGCGGCACCGTGAGCTCCACCAGCCAAATTGAACTTCCGTCTTGGCTGCTGACAATGACGTCAGGACGTAGGAAGGCCTGGACTGGGAACGGGAAGGTGTACTCCCTGCTGTCCGAAAGGTAGTCAAGGGAGTAGTGAAAAGCCAGTCCAGGGTTGGCGGAAGCACAAGCAGAGATGAACACCCCCAGCACAAGATCATGCCGAAAGGTATATCTTCCCTCGTTGAGAGCGGGAAGGCAGCAGTTGAAAACGTGCCCCGGCGACTGCAGCTTGCCGCAGAGTGGGCAGGTGGACGGGCCCATCTTGCGCCACATCGCAAGATTACTGTTTGTGGGCAAACAATTGGTGGCGGCCTTCAAGGCAAAGCTGAGGAGCTTGTCCGAGAGGCCAAGCAACGCTCGCTGCCAATGGCGATCTTGGACCATGTCTGCCTCAATGGCCGACCAGAGGTCCCTGTAGGTGGGCAGCAGGAGCACCTCCTCCAACCTTTCGGCGCACTCCTCCTCCGCGATAAATCTGGAGGCACGCCTAGAGAGAGCATCTTGAAATGGTACCCCTGGGGCCCGGAAACCAAGTCCCGCATGACCCCGATTTGCTTTCCCGAGCATCATGGCTGTGAAGTCCTCGGCAGCGATGAACGTGTCAATCGCTGTCATGGCAGGCTCCACGAACCATTTTGCACGGTTATCAACGTGGCGATGAGCGTGAAAGAGTTTGACGTCGGGGTCACGGTTGTCCCGGAGACTGCGGTGCTTGGATACCTGTGCCGCCTTAAAGATGGACGTGATGAGGGGCACCTGCAGGGCACGCGGGGAGAAGACAACAAACAGATTGGCGGCCTGGGGAAGATGCAGCCACCGACGCAGAAACGAGTTTGCCAAAGACTGCAGCCGTTCCACCGCAGAAAGAGGCCAGTCGTAAATGGCAAGCTGCCAGCGTAGGCGTGTCAAGGAGAACTTGAACACCCAGAGCTTGGCAGGTATGGAGATGTTGGCTCCGGAGATGGCCTCCCACCATTCCCCGGCCGCCGCAGCAACTTTGTCAAAGATGAGGGTGTGATTCCCCATGGCGGGAATGTGCACGCCGAGGAACTTGAAAGACTCATCCCCGGAGAGTGTAGAGAATGGGATGTGCCCGATAAAGAAGGATGGAGGGGGTCTGACAAGGGCCCCCCTGCGGAGAACAAGTCCGACACACTTTTTTGCATTGAAAGCGAGGCGCATCCACGAGAGCAGAGGAGCAATGCCGTCAAGAATGCGCTGAAGATGCTCTGGTGAGCGTGTAACCACGGCGAGATCGTCTGCATAAGCAGTCAGTCCGACGGATGCGCCGTATTTGGTTATGTAAGGCGACGCGTTTATGGCCTTAATTTGGGCGACGACAGGAGAGAAGGCCATGTTGAAGATGATTGGGGAGAGTGGGTCACCCTGGAACACCCCCCTCTGATAGGGGAAGAAATTCGTGGCCCAGGTCGGCGTCACCACCCTGGCGCGCAGCGAGTTGTACAGGGCAAACACCACCTGACACCACTTAGGCGGTACCCCATACCGGCGCATGACGTATTGAATCATTTTATGCGAAATGGACCCAAATGCATTTTTTAGGTCGAGCCATGCCACGGAGATGTTGGCTTGTCTGGACCTGGCGTCATGGAGGGCCTGCTGGAGAGTGAAGGAGTGATCTATACACCCCTGCGTTGCGCAAGCAAACCCCTTTTGCGATGTATCCCAAGACCCGTTGGCGCGGAGGAAAGCTTCCAGACGACGAGCCAAGATGGCCGTGAAGAGCTTGCCCATGGTGTTTGTCAGGGCAATGGGGCGAAGCTCTTTCACGTCATCAGTGACCCCGGCGGACTTGGGTATCAGGACAATTGATGCGACGGACCAGGACGGCGGAACTAGCCCTGTCCGTACCACGTCGTTGAACAGAGTCACTAGGACTCGCTGCAGGGACTCCGAATGTTTGTACACTGTGTATGGGATCCCATCTGGTCCCGGTGCACACTGATTGCTCTTGTTTTTTAGGATGCGGCGGAGTTCGCTTAGGCTGATAGCTTGCTGATTGAAAGGAGTGTTGATTGGAGGGGGAGGGACCGTGTCCAGGGGAGGATCTTCTAGGGTGTCATTCCTAGTATCGGCATACGTTGCCCTGAAGAACGCCTCCGCCTCGGCCGCTGAGACCTTGATTTGTTGTGCACTCGCATTTTTCGGTCCGCCAAGGACCTCTTTCGCGAACTTGGCTGGATTTGCGTGAAACCTTTTCATTGTGGGGGACAGCCCTGCAAAGCGGTCATGTGCGCGCGCTGTTCGCGCATAATGGTTGTAGAGGTGAAGGCTGTCAGAAAACTCCAGGTTGGACACCGACGATGCCACTCCAAGGTGAGCCGCTCGTCGACGTAGCCCTCGCAACCTCGACTTGAGATCGCCTGCCGCCTGAATATGTCGAGGTTTGGGAGTAGGCCGGTGGCGTGATGAGGGAGGCTGCTCGGGGAGAATGTCCCGAATCACATCGGTGACGAGAGCACAGCTGATGGCGGGGTTGTCGTTGGGGTAGTAGAGGGTGGAGGGGAGCAGCGCCTTTATCTTTTCGGCCATCGCTTTCCACTCTGACACGGTCTCAGGAGTTCTTAGCCGGACAGTTGACTCCCCTCCCTTAGGAGCCTCTTCCGCGAACTCAAGAGAATTGACCTGGGCGATGAGCTCATCTTTGGCACAGGATAGCGGTGGACGGGAAACCTCACTTGTATGGTTTGGTGGTGGCGCCACTGGAACGAGGGGGGTGTGGTGCGTTCGTTTGTAGACAAGAATTTCTGGTACCCCACCGGCGCACCAGTCGGTGGACGTCACAGGAGGGAGTGCGTCATCAAGCTTCCACCGCTGACCAGCCTGCATGAGGACGCATACGTAGTGCGTGCCGTCAGCGACGTTGCAGACTGTGAGGACAAGGTCGTAGGTGGCTCCAGAGAGAGATAGCCGTGGGGAGACTTGCGCATCAAGAACGGCGGAGGGCGGAATAGCCGGACACCAGTTCCCACGAATGAACAGAAGGTCACCACAGACCCACTGCTCCTCCACAGTGGAGTCAGATCGGAAGTCAACAATTTCGGACCGCTTTCGGCAAATGTCGCACGACAGACCGTCTTTTCGGCCAGGTTCATTGCAGGCTGCATTCCGTGTCGACCGAAGAGCCGTGGAGCAGCCGTCGCTGACGGTGCCACATCCTTTCACGAGAGGGATTTCCCACAGCCACGTGCGCTTGGACCTAAACCTCGTGTGGCCGCATGAGAGGCACTGGAAGCGGGACAGCAAAGTACCGTGCAGCTCTTCCCAGGTACCGTCTTCGGTTGCTAGACGGTCACATAGAAGGTCCCAGACATCCGCCACCCCTTGGTACTGCAGAGGGGACAGACCAAGACCATCAACGAGTGAGACAAGGACGGGAGAGAGATCCTCAGTGGGGTCGGCAAGCGAGATCTTGCGAAGGAGAGAGGAAATCGTACCACGGCCGCCAAAGGACTTTCCAGTTGCAAGCAGGCACTGGACGGCGGCATTTGTGGCGCACGTACTGCTGAGATTTGGCAACCGTTTAAATGC
>JGI1357J11328_10003983_pt1 | contig 9982 bp, 8 predicted proteins | sample Subgrocontami54m_FD_11328 | JGI IMG/M metagenome (IMG submission 11328)
TTGTCTACACCTTCCTCTACGACGGCATCTTCAAATGGTTCTACCGTGCTGTAGACATCGCAGGAAACTTCTTCATCACAGGAAACAGCACAATAACCATCGACACAATAGCTCCTCAAATCAACTACACCAGCAGTACAGACACCGACGGTACAAACCTCTCCAGAAGCTGGATCTTTGTCAACGTAAGCGTAGCAGAAGCCAATGAAGCTAACATTACCTTCACCCTGTATAACTCAACAAGCAGTTACAATGAAACAACTTTCACTACTGCAGTGCGAAGCATCAACTGGACAGGGCTGGCAGAAGGAACTTACTTCTTTAATGTTTCAGTTATAGACTCTGCAAATACAAAAAACACGACAGCGACGAGAATCGTGCGTATTGACATCACTACTCCAGGCATCACCTTAGTCGAGCCTCAGAACACCACATACACAACAAATATCTCTCTCCGCCTTAATTATACTCTCTCTGAAACAAACCTGCAGGCGTGCTGGTATGCTCTGGACGGAGGATCGAACACAACAATTACTTGCGGCCAAAATACAACAATAAATGTTTCCCAGGGAAGCCATACAGCAAGGGCATATGTCAACGATACAGCAGGAAGCCAGAATTCAACAAGCGTAACATTCTTTGTAGATTCAGTAAATCCTCTTGTGAGCTATGGAAGCCAAACAGAAGCAGATGGTACAAACCTCTCCAGAAACTGGATCTTTGTCAACGTTACAGTAACAGAGAGTAATTTTGCCAACATCTCATTTAAGATGTACAGCTCAACTTCATTGATTGATATCATCACCTACACCAGCCAGACCTTCTTTGCAAATTTCACTGCCCTCGCCGAAGACACTTATACTTACAATGTCACTGTCACTGACACTATTAACAATCAGAACACAACAAGTACCCGAAGAATCACTCTTGACACAACCAACCCTAATGCAACATTGATAAGCCCTGCAAATAATTCTATCAGCAATAATGCAACCCAAAACCTCACCGTCAATCTCTCTGACAACATTGGCTTAAAGAATGCAACCCTCTACGTTTACAACTCCTCTGATGCAGAAGTCAACCAAACAGTCATAGGAGTGCCAGGAACACAGAAGCTTCTGGGAATTGTCTACACCTTCCTCTACGACGGCATCTTCAAATGGTTCTACCGTGCTGTAGACATCGCAGGAAACTTCTTCATCACAGGAAACAGCACAATAACTATTGACGCAACAAATCCACTCATCTTCGGAAACCGATTTGAATCAAGCCAGCAGAACAACAGTGTTGCCTATAATACCGGATCAGTAACTTTCTATGCCAATATCACAGAAACCAATGTGCAATCCGTAGTAATCGAAATCAATCTCACTGCAAACTATGAAAACAGGACAGTGAGCGAGTATAGCGAAGGAAGTAATGGAAATAGGAGATATCTTTACACGCTTCAGCAAGGCCAGGGAGTGGACAATCGGGAAAACGTTTCATGGATATGGTATATCAACGATACTGCGGGGAACAGGAATGCAACCTCTATCAATAGCTTCACAGTAACAAATCGGCCTCCAGAGAAACCTTATCTGAATATCTCAAATAATACATTTATTCCCGTAATAAATATTTCTCTCCGAGTCGATGCTTATGATCCTGACAGCGACAATGTCAGTTTCTTCATCTACAACACCACCAGCACAAACCCCTCTACAGCCAAGCTCTACTTTAGCATCAACACTTCAACGAACTTCACCACATTTAATGCAACAAATTTAGCAGAAGGGAAGCATTATCTGTATGGAGTTGCAAATGACAGTACTGTTCCGAGCAGCACGCTCTCGAATACCTCTGAGGCCTACCTTCTAACAGTAGACACTATAAACCCAACCGTCACCAACATCACCAGCCCAGGCTCTTCAACCCTCTGCTCTCTTACAGGAATCTCTTTAGCATATTCTGTGAATGACACGAACATTGACTATTGCGCTTATAACATTACCTTATCGGGAAGCGAAATAATCTCAACGACGAATCTGGGCAGCTGCATCAGCACAACCTTTAACGTAAGCAGCAATGGAAATTACACAGTTTGGGTGAGTGTCTATGACTTAGCGGGAAACTTTAATTTCTCCTCCAAAAATTTTACAGTAAATGCTTCTGCACCAAGTTGCTCATCCGAAGGGAGTGCTGCTGCAGCAGGCGGGGGCGGAGCAGGAGGCGGCGGGGGCGGAGCAGGGAATAAAACCAAAAAAACAACTTCTGAAAAGAAAGACATCATCATCGAAGACCTTGGAGACGTCGTTATGAAGGCAGGAGAAAGCAAAAGCTTGAGCGCCACAGTAACCTATGAAGGTAATAGAAGCATTCTCAACAACTGTAAATTTTCAGGAGATGGAGAATTTGCTTCATGGATTACCTCCTTGACAAAAGAAGAAGAAGACCTCAGCAAGGGAGAAATTGTCGAATATCTTTTTACTCTCAAAGTACCGCCAGATGCAGATCCTAAAGACTATGGCCTCGGCCTTAAAGTAAAATGCCTGGAGGAAGAAGAAACTACTTCCTTTAAAGTCACGATCCTCAAGAGTGATCTCATTATTCAACTCTTAGGGGTCAATAAGTCAGGAAATAACCTTGAAATTACTTACAAAGTATCGAGCAGCACTCCTGAACTCCAGAAAGTAACAGTGAATTATTGGCTAAGCAGTCAGGGAAAAATCAATATCAGTGAAGGCGACGATTACATTGAGCTCGAGAAGGGCAATCCAGTAACAAGAAAGGTGATTCTCAACGTGCGGGGCCTCCCTCCAGGAGAATATCTCCTCCATATTGTAGGAACATCGGATATCGCATCTTTCTCAATAGAAGAATCAGTGCTCATTCCTAAAGCAGGCACAGCTCTGGGGGGAATCATCTTCGGAGAAAACTCGGGAACAGCAGCCATAGCCGCCATTCTCGTTGGCTCTTTTGTCATTTTCTCTATTTTAGTCATAAGAAGAATTGTCCTCAAGCATCGCACTGCTCATGGGCATGAAAAAACCCAGAGAAGAGGGGTTGTGAAGGTCAAATTAAAATAGTTGTCTATCTTCTCAGGCAAGGCGATGACGGCAAGATATATAAATCATATTTTTGTTTTTTAGGTATGCCCCTGTAGCTCAGCCTGGATAGAGCGGCTGCCTTCTAGCGTAGGAACCAAGGTTCCTAACGCTTCACCTCCTGAACAACGGAAGCGAGCAGTAGGTCACAGGTTCAAATCCTGTCGGGGGCGTATTGAGAAAGTTTAATAAATAAGAAAGCACTAGAAAAACAATGGGTCAAGAAGAGCTTATTCAAAAACAACGAGAATTATGGAATACGTTTTCTCCTGGTTGGAGGAAGTGGGATAGCTTTGTGATGAGATGGCTGCAACCGATAGGAAAGAAATTAATTGAAACAGTTCAATTAAGAGAAGATGATATTGTTTTAGATATTGCTACAGGAACAGGAGAGCCTGGTTTAACTGCAGCAACTCAAGTGAAGAAGGGTAAGGTGATTGGCACTGATGTTGCAGAGGCTATGATCTCTCTTGCGCAAGAAAATGCAAAGAAAAGAGGTATTTCAAATTATCATGCTCAGGTGAATGATGCGTCTCATCTCCCCTTCCAGGATAATACATTCTCAGTTATTCTGTGCAGATTTGGAGTGATGTATTTCGCTGATCCTCAAGCAGATATCAAAGAAATGGTTCGTGTACTCAAGCATAGCGGGCGAATAGCATGTTCTGCATGGAGTCAGCCTGAGAAAAATCCATGGGCAACAACCTCTGGAAGAACAGTTCAAGAGATACTTCAACTCTCTCCGCCAGAACCAAATGCTCCTGGAATTTTTAGGCATGCTCAACCAGGATCATTAGCAAAGCTTTTCCAAGGAGCCGGTCTTAGAAATATTCGAGAAATCGAAGTGAAAGGAGAACTCTTGTTTGATTCAGCTGAACAGTATTGGGAATACACCATGGATGTTATTGCTCCTGTTGCTGTAGCACTCTCAAAGGTCGATGCTCTAACAAGAGAAAAAGTAAAGCAGGCCATGCTCGTGAAAGCAAGATCTTTTGAAAAGAAAGGAAAGATTGTCTTTCCTTGGAGTAGCTGGGTCGTTTCTGGTGAAAATGATACATGAAGATAGCTTTATAATTCTTATCAGAAAAAGCCAGAAGACTCCATTTTTGAAAATGGAGATAAATGGAGGCTTTTTGTGAGCCTAAAAATTCGCTATGGAAAAAATCTCCGAACAGACTTCGCCATTTATAGCGGAGTCGGAGATTTTGCGAATTTTTATGATTTCATCATTCTGAAGATAGAATATACTGCCATACATTACTTAAGGTACGAAGGTTCCTTGAAGTTTAACTTCCTTTAAAATGAAATATATAGTAATACATTACTCTGAAATTGGAACCAAAGGCAAGAATAGAGAATTCTTCGAGAGAAAACTCATCCAGAATATTCAGAAAAAGATTAAAGTGAAAGAAGTCTTAAGAGATTACGGCCAGTTCATCCTAGGGATTGATGCAAGTGAAGAAGAGATAAAAAAGAAGCTTGTAAAAATCCCGGGAATAGCAAATTTCCTCATCGCTGATCAAGAAGAGCTTGATATAGGAAAAATAAAAGAAAAAGCCCTTATTATTTTGAAAGAGCAGGAGTTTGAAACCTTCAAGGTAGAAACCGCAAGGCATAAAAAAGATTTCCACCTTACTTCAAAAGAAATAAACGAGCAAGTGGGGGAATATTTGGTAAAGCAGTTAGGCAAAAAGGTAAAGCTTAAACAACCTGAAAGAACGCTGTATGTCGAGGTCTGCAATAAAAATAGCTATCTCAGCCTCAACAGAGTCCAGGGACTTGGCGGACTCCCCGTCGGTTGCGCAGGAAAAGCCATTGCTCTTGTTTCAGGAGGCATTGATTCTCCTGTCGCTTCTTTCCTCATGATGAAGAGAGGTTGCGAAGTGAGCGTGGTCCATTTTCAGAACGAAACTTTAGCGAAAGAAGGCGTTAAGGATAAAATTCAGCAGCTCTCCAAAAAATTGAACGAATACCAAAACACCACAACTCTGTATATTGTTCCGTTCGGAGATCTTCAGCGAGAGATCATTGAAAAATGCCCGAGTGAGATGCGCATGCTGATCTATCGCTATTTTATGCTTAAGATTGCAGAGAAAATTGCAGAAAAAGAGAATGTAAGAGCCCTCATAACAGGAGATAATCTGTCTCAAGTCGCCTCGCAAACCTTGGAGAATTTAGAAGCGCTCTACAGTTTTGCAGGGAAACTGATGCTCTCTCCTGTAATCGGCTTATCGAAAGAAGAAATCATTAACATCGCGAAAGAAATAGGCACATATGAAATCTCTATTTTGCCCTATGGAGACTGCTGCAGTTTTTTTGTTGCAGAGCATCCTGAATTAAGAGCAACAAGAGAAAAGATTGAAAAGTCCCTGGATGGGATAAATGTGGAAGGGTTGATTGAAAAGGTTCTGGAGAAGGTTGAGATTGAGGATTTTTGATCATCTCTTTACGTCAGATTCTTGATTATCTTTCCTAAGTAACTCCTGAATACCTCCAAATATTTTCCTGCGCGTCCCCTAAAAGATTCATGTTGTTGCATCCCGATACTGTCATTGATGATCCTATAAAAACAATCCATCCAAACTGCTCTTATGATATCGCTTGATGTATGGTTCTCAAGAAGCGGAGAATCCTTCATCCTTGTGACATACTCAGCAACAAAATAATCTGTATTCTCAAGTGGCGTATCAAGTATTGCTCTTGCAAGGTCCCAGGTAGGGACATCGTAAAAAGCGATTTCATAGTCTATAAAGATTACCTCTCTATCTTTTCTTTTTAAAATATTCTTACGGAAGAGGTCGCCATGTACAATAATCTTGGGCATTTTTTGATAGGACTCTGGCGGAGTTTTATCTATAAGAGTAAGGAGTGTATCTTTATCTTTCCAGAGATTTTCAACAAGATCTGGATGCCTTAGAATTCTTGATGCACAGCAATTCCTTTTTTCATTGAAGAATTCTTTATCAGTCGCAAATTGAGTAAAATCGCCATGATGGAGTGATCTCGTATGAAATTCAACGATTTCATCTATGGCTTCAAAAGCTGGGATATCTTTCAGTTCAGATTCATATTGGGTGATCATGAAGTCTTCACCAAAGTAGGCTGGTTTAAGTGTCGTCAGAAGCTTATTTTCGCGAAAGAATTCTAAAACCTTTTTCTCTCGTGCAAGGTGCTTTGGATGAATCTTCAATACAAAGCATGGCTCTCCTTGTATAAGAATAAGATAATTTTCATTTTTAGAAGTAACCTTCAATTTTTTTAGCTGATATTCACGCAACCCCAGCTTTTCTTGCAAGGCGATTTCTAAATTTCTCATCATTAAGATCTTTTTCTATAGCTTCGAAAACTGCTCCCTTAGCTTCACAGCAGTAGTAGGTTTTATTCATGAAATTTCCTGTATGGGATAATGCCTCTACAGGGCAGCCGCCGCAACAGAGAGTAAACCATTTGCATCCCTCTGACTTGAGATGTAAATAACGGTCAAGAATTCTGCCGCGAGCTCCATTTTCGAGAATTTCTTCGATGGATTCTTTATGAATGTTGCCGAGTCTTGTTTCTGGAATGTGTGCAGACCGAGAGCAAGTGTAAATATTTCCTTCAGTATCTGCACCTACAATCTGAAAACACGAAATTGCGGAGAACTCGCAGGCCCTAGACATTCCTGTAAAAAATGAGCGGGCCATATTCTTGTAAGGATAGAGAAGGAACAGAGAGTCATCATCTCGCCACAGCGTATAGAAGCGAGTCATGAGAGAAGAAGCCTCCTCTTTTGAAGGCAATAACCTATCCTTTTGTAAGAGGCCTTCTCCTGTTGGTGCATAAAAATTTAGCGAAGCTGCAGAAGTTATTTCTTTTAAGCCACTATAAATCTCTTTCTCCTTTCCTAAGGAAAGGCGAGTAATCACTGAAATAGTCGGTAGAGTTTTTTTTGAGGATTGGAGATTCTCTAAGACTCGCAGTCCGATGAACTTTCCATTTTTTGTCTGGCGTAGTTCATTCTGTATTGCAAGAGTTCCGTCATAACTCACTCCAATCTTAAAACCAAGGCTTTTCAAATATTCCCTCCTTTCAGGAGTAAGGCCAATTCCGTTGGTTTGAATTGAGTGTGAAACATCGAGATCTTTTTTATTGTGTTTCTTAGAAAATTCAACAAGCTCCTTGAAAAATGAATCTGGCCTTATGAGAGGTTCTCCGCCAATCCAAGTGAAGTGCGCATACTTTTTATTATATCCAAGGAATGCTGCAATAAGCTTTTCTGCAGAATCTGACTCAAGGTCCTTATCTTGCTTTTCTGACATATAGCAGTAGGTGCACTTAGCGTTGCATTTTTCTGTTACACGAGTTACAAGAGAGACGTCTAGTTCCATTTTGTTTCTTTAAGAAAGGCGGTATTCCTTGCTAGGGGCTCATCAAATCAGTGTATGAAGGAACCGAGCTGAGTTCAGATGGCCGATATGCTAAATCGCCTGGGTGTTCGTAATCTCTAGACATATCTCTGCCATTAAGAAGAGGTTTCATGTCGCTTAAGACCTGCTCAAGTTTCCTTTCTGTTTCATATTTTTTATCTTCTGTCATTTTTCATTTCTCTAAATAGAGACTAAGGTTAATTTGAATTTATTTCTTGGATATTTTAATCATTCTGTCAAAAATGAGACTGTCCCGCTAATAAGATAATTTTGTTCTGAGTAAGAAAGTCTTATAAACTTTATTTCATCCTTTCATTCATGAAAGACCTCCTACAGATGGCTGCAGTGCAGAAGTTGTGCGAATTTCTTGGCTATGATGAAGGGAAATTTTATTTTGCTCTTCTAAATAGGAAAGAGATTCATGACTACAGCCACAGTAAATCGTACAGGCTTCTCAAGTCTCTCTATGATCTTGGAGCTGTTGCCAAAGTGAGGGATGTGAAGAAGGAACGAGAGTTCTCAAGCTATGTGCCTCTTCCCCCAACATTTCTCTACAATCTCAAAGAGACAGCAATCAAAGAAATCATAACCTATTTAGAGAAAATTTATCTCAAAAATTTTCCTGCTCTTTTTTTAAATAATTATCTCGAGCTCTCTTTTAGCTACGGTTTTCAACTGCCGTTATTTTTAATTCGGCACTATATGAAACAGTATGCGATTATTGTATTTGGGAGCGACGATGACTACTCCCTCTATGAAACGTATTTGTCTCCTGAAAATTTCAAGAAGATTACCTATATCTGTAGAAAAGATTATGCCCATGGAGTGAAAGGGAAAATCATTGCCGCTGAGCCCTGTCTCGTCGGGGGAAGAAGAGTTGTTATTATTGACGGCATCATTTTATTGGATTTCTTGCGATTTCCTAAAGAAGATGCTGCTAAAAATCCAAGAGGTACTCGATACTATGGATACCTCTTGAGTAAAGATCTGATAGAGAACCCAAGGAAACTAGGACATGTGAAGCGAGTAGAGCAGGAAATAAGAGAATTATTCCATCTCCATTAAATCTCTCTGCTCCACCCAGCATAATAAAATCCATATTTCACTGCATTATATGAGAGCTGCATCACGGTAAAAACAAGAAAAGCAGCATAGTCGCGAACAACGATGCCATAAATAAGTGTCGCAACAAGATAATAAAGTCCTGGCTCGTTAACTGCATAAAGAAAATCTTTTTTCCCGCGATGGTTGCCATAATAATCTCTTAGAAATCCGAAAACAAGGAAAGTAAAAAAGAAGGAAAGGAAGATAAGCTGGTTAAATGGGAATTTCCATGCAAAAGCAATAAAAATCATCACAGCAGCAAGAACGTGATTGAAATAATCTAATCGTTTCCTCGGGATATATGCTAAAATGCGCGCAAGGAGGATATTCGCAATATCAATTCTGCTCAAAACAAGAAGAACTCCGAAAAATCCCCACAAAAAGCCGAAAAGAAGCTTGTCTCCGGGAAACCATTTAAGGCCATGCTCGTCAAGTAAGTCTGCAATCTTCATCGTCACTCCTAGAAAGAATGCATAAATTGCAAGAGCAGGTAATGAAAAAAGATCCATATTCGGGCACGGAATATATATTTAAAAACTCTTTTCCTGTCCTCAAAAGATGCGCGGGTGGCTCAATGGTACGGCGTCCGCCTGCAGAGCGGTAAGGTTTGATGTTCCAAACCGCTAAAATATCCTTCAATGGAGAAAATGCAGCGAGCGGATTTGTGGGGGTTCAATTCCCTCCCCGCGCTTTAGCGCCCTTTCAATTGCCCGAGGTATGAATATCCTCTAAGAAAATTCAGTATCTTTGAGTATCTCGAAACAGAAATTTCAGCTCTAACGTAACGAAGAATGAATATCCACCCCTCTTAAGTGAACTCTCCCAGAAGATAAGGGGAGTGTTATCCATCGCTTCTTTTTAACGAGCTATTCTCTTTGAGCAATAATTTTCGTATCTGCGAAGATCGTAAAAATTTGCAAAATAGTCTCCTGGGAGAAAACCATAAATACTCCTTGAGGGTAAAATAGGAATGGACACCATTATCAAAAAAAGCCAGAAGACTCCATTTTTAAAAGTGGGGATGAATGGAGTCGCTTTTTGTGAGCCTAAAAATTTGCTGTGGGAAAAATCTCCGAACAGACTTCGCCATGTCAAAAACCATTGGTTTTTGAGCACCATCAGAATTCTTTTTCGGAATTCTGAGGTTTATAGCGGAGTCGGAGATTTTGCAAATTTTTATGATTCTCAATACCCGTGCTCATGGTTTTAGAAAGATAAAAGACTATCTTGAAAAAAGAAAAATACAATATCATCTGAAGAAAGAAGAAGACCAAGATCTTGTGAACAAATTAGTTCAAGAAGGGCATCGCGATTTTATTCTTGGTGGTGGTGACGGAACCATCAACCAGTTTATTCATACTTACATGCAACTGCCTCAAAAAAAAA